>Ga0116227_10000210_pt1 | contig 103348 bp, 72 predicted proteins | sample S1TSphgellanicum_FD_89693 | JGI IMG/M metagenome (GOLD analysis project Ga0116227, IMG submission 89693) | Host-associated microbial communities from peat moss isolated from Minnesota, USA - S1T2_Fb - Sphagnum magellanicum MG | ecosystem: Host-associated > Plants > Peat moss > Unclassified... | reverse complement strand
CCTCGTGCATAATGCACAAGTGAGTTATATACCTCGTAGAGCCCCCCCCACCGGTCCCTCCCACTTTCCCCTCCGGTTCTTTTCCCCCTCCTTCCCCCCCCCCCCCCCCCCTCCCCCCCCCCACTACCGAAAGAACCGGCGATTATATAGAGGAGCGTGTTTTCGGAAATTTCCAAAACTTTTGGGAACCAAGGTTCAAAAATGTCAGAACCGGGGTTTTGGGTTTTCTCACATCGGGTAAGGGAGTAAATACCCGGACTGATAACCTGAGGGTACACACGGCTGGTTCTGATACCCGCACAACGTCGGTCGGGACCACTGCACGTTCGGTGTGGCTGGAGTGGCGTAGCCACGGGTGTCCAAAGGTAACGGGTACCACTAATATTATATAGTTTACACAAGTGGGGTGGTTTGGTGGTAAAAGAGTTCAATTCCATCTTTGGGGTCCAAGGATCAAAGTTCACAAATGACATTGTTACGGTCAATAATGGAATATTGACCAAATATTCTATACCTAATTAATTTACCTAGGCTAGGTGCTTACCTAAGTATATTAGGTGGTCTACTTAAACATTTAAACTAATTTAAAATTTTACTTAGGTTGTGACACATGTCAACAATTGATAAGATGAAAAATAATGAAATTAAAAACAATGAAAATATAAATATATATTATTATTTACATTATAATAACATCAATTATTATATTTGTAATAATAAAACAACAATTACATAATGATTAAACTATAACTAATGATTTCACATATGTTTTTTATGACTAATGAATGAAATGTGCCACATCATTGACACATCATGTCTTAAATGACTATTGTCCTCAACAACTTGTCCGTAATGATTTTAGGGCTATTAGTCATTTTAGTCTTTTATGACTAGAATAATAGTCATAAACTTAATCATATATTTGAAGATTTTTTTTAGTGATACGTATTGTTGTCAATTTGTTGTTGAAATTAACAAGTTGGGCCACACCTATGAAAGGTAAGTTTTCTCTATCTTTTTTTCCTTTTTGGTTATGCACATTTTAAAAATTTATTTGAATGTATGAACTTTTGCATTTTGTCTAAACATCTACATTTTGTTTTAATATTTGTCCAAACGTCTAAATTTATTCATTTTGTTTAAACATATGTGTTGTTCTTGTAAATATGTTGAGGTTGAACTTGTGAAGACAATGAAGACTTTGAACTTGTGAACACATTGAAAATGCCATCAAAGTGACAAGTGTGTTCCTTTGAACTCCATCCAAGTATGTCATTTTACACATTTCATTTTTTGAAAGTTCCAAATTACAACAATCATTATTTTTTATATCAATTTTTGTTGTTTTTTTTTGTTGAATGTCAAAAACAATTTCATCAACTAACCAAATCACAACTGCTTAACAAGTGATAGCTATAACAATTTCATCAAGTTCTCTTTGCTCCTTTGTAGTTGGAGTCAAAAGTGAAATTTCTAATTTGTTGCCTCCATTACCAAGTTCCAACAAGGACAATGTTGGATCACAAACAAGTAAGTCAATCCTCCGTCACCAAGTTTTGCAATCATGAAAGGAAGCTTAAAACAAAATCCTTCAAGGAGCCTCCATCATTAAGTTCCTTTTTGTTTCTACAATGTTAAAAGATAGTTTTAAGTTCCAAATGTTGTTATTTTTGTTTGTGTAGGTGTCATTATGGTGGTTTTGATAGATGGACAATAATGGTCATTATTGGTTACCCATTTTATCTTGTTGATTTTGAGCTTTATGCAATGCCTTAGTTAAGTTCCGAATTGTTGTTATCTGTATTTGAAGCATTGGACATAGACCTTCAATTGAATTCTCAACTCTTGTTGATGTTTGCTACATTGCATGATTACAAGATGTCATATAGTTTGTCAAGATTGGGTGAAAAGCTTGGACATTGGGTGAAATTGCAATTGAGTACATGGTTCATACATTTCTTTATTGACAAAATATGAAACCAATAGATGGATTGAACACTTTCAAATGTCAAAGGATACTTTTATGGACATTTGTAACCAAATGAGACCTTTGATTTCAAAACATGAGTCTAGGTATAGAAAGGCAATTCTTGTTGAAATTTGTGTTTCATGTGCAATTTACAAACTTGCATAGGGTGTAATTATCTCTATTTGCCATTGGACGATCCATTGTTATTCATATATTTCATGAAGTTGTCATGGTAATCAATTTGGTATTCAAAAAATTCATTACTTGGCCAATGGGCAAGAAGATGTAAGTTATGATATTGTTGGATTAATTGAGAAATTGGTGTGGCATGCCTAATGTGATGGGTGTTATAGATGACACTCACATTTCTATAGCAAAACTAATTAGTCTTTATTCTAAAGGTTATTTCTTTCACAAGATGGGGGGGTACAACTTGAATGTGGTTTCACAAGTTGTGGTTGACAACCAAAAAATGTTCATGGACATTTATGTGTGAATGCTTGTGAGTGTGAACAACTCTCCTATGTCAAGGAAGTCTAGGTTGTATCAATGTGCAATATTGAAGGTTTACTTGACATGGTTGTTGGGTCACAAGATGGAGTGCACCACTTTATTTACTCAGAGATAAGGGGTATCCATTACTTTCATGGCTTATAACACCACATAAAGAAAAAGGGGAAAATCATTTTTTTTGGAACTATTGTATAACCGCAAACACAAGAGGGGTTTGTCAATGGTTGAAAATGCATTTGGCATATTGAAGTAGACTTTCAAAAAACTTTTATAAAAAACTTAACTACATATAATTATTGTGTTTTATGTGTTTTATGCATGTTCTTTATTCCATAACCTATTATTGGGGAGAAAAAAAGTGGACGTGGAGATGTTCATGCACAAAATTTGAATGGATTACATCATGGTGAGGAAAATGTTCATTCAAGGTCAAGGGTTATCACGATAACAAAACCATCGCAACCTAGAAATTTACTTCACTACACAACATCATTAACAATTGTACGAGGTATTCAATCCTATTTTATTCTTGACATCCTTTCAATTTGAATCACATGCAAAAATGTGAACTTCTTTCAAATTCAAGATTGTTTGCAAGTTTATCCCAATTTTTTATTTGATGTGGTTTCAATGTTTAATCCTATATTGATATGTTGTGGATTTGGTGCAATAACTAATGGCTCATTGCCATGTACATCTTTTTGAAAGGCCAAGTTCATCATTTTTGTAAGCGTTGTTATTACCTTGACCATGCCTTGTTGCGTTTGATTGATCTCCATATTTCGAAGTTTGAAATATTCCAATTGTTCTTGTGGAATTTCTTTTTGTGCCCAAGCTCGTTTTTTCTAATTTGAATATTAACTTCATGAATATTGTTGATAAAATCAACCAATGCTACATTGCCCTTTTCTATTATTTCAACAAGGTTTTTATGAACTTTTTTTTTTTTGTTAACCCATATGCTCCCACTATTTTGCTAAGATTGACCAGAAGTGTTATTTTTAGTTAGTTGTGTGTTTTTGTTTATTGTCGGTTGTGTATTATTTGTTGTGTGTTGAGATAAAGGAATACTTCCAACTTTTCTCGGAGTGTGCATTGGTCGTGCAACTTGTTCCAATGGTGGGTTTGATCAAAGTTGTCGTCTTCCAAAATTTGGACTTGAAAATGTTGGTTGAAACATTGGGCTTTAACAAGTTGCAATTTTTACATTGGTTTTGAGTCTAATTGGTGGAAAAGCAAAGTCAATTGGCGTGTTTTGCCCAAAAGTGTTGAGATTGGGAGGAATTGCCCGACAATACCTTTCCTCAAAAGCTTATGCATAATGTAATACTATATCATGAATTATAAACAAAAATGCATCTCTTTCCATAACTTCTTCATTGTTTAGCTCTTTGTTGAATTCTTGATCTTCACATGGTGAATTTTTTTTGTAAGGCGGTGCATGATACATGTCATCATTTGGATTCTTGAAATCCCTTAAATGTGGGGATTGAAACAAGGTTTGATATTCATGAATGCATCAATGAGTTCAAAGAACAAAATGTTGAAGTTTTTCGACAATCCTTGTGTGGCCTTGTATTTTACAAACATTTCCCAATAGTTTTCATTGTGATTAGTAACACACAAATAATCATGGATTCTTTTGTAGTTTCCATACATAAACCCCCATTTGCCTTTGCACGTTGTTCCATTGTGGTGATGAACGTAATGACCATTGGTCATTACTAGTTCAAAGATGTGCTTCCATTTTGTGATTGTTGTTTCCATGTTGATGATTAAATCAACAATGTCCAAGTTGGCTTCGTGCTTAGCTTTCTTTACACTTGTGGGGGCCAAGATTTTTCCATTATCCCAATTGGCGTATATGGGTTTTCTTGCTTTAATTTCTACATAATCAAGGTCAACAACCTTGTGTTTCCTTTTGCTCTTTTGAGTTGCATTCAATGTTCTATCACCATTTTCATTAAGAATTGTGATGTTTGTAGAGTATCAAATTCCCATTATCCTCATACATTTCAAATTATGTTTTCTATCCAAGTTTGTTTTGCATTTTGTTTCTTCATTTTTTAAAAATTGTGTTGTGAGGTTTGTGAATTTTTCCAAAGATAGGCAAGGGAGTTTGACATTACTTGGAGCACCTTTGCCACACTTGTCACTGGTGCCATTTGGTGAGGTTGATTAAGGACAATAATTCATTATTTGTCAATTGCTTGCGGTTCACTTGTTTTAAACAATAGTCGGTGACCATTCTTAAAGAAATTTGATTGTTCACTTTCAAATGTTCTCATGTTAATTTTGATCATAAATTTGTTGAAGTCTATCCTTCATTGCAACACAGATCCTATAGACCAAAGCCTTGCAAATTATATGTAAGGTAAAATTTGTAGTTTTGATTTTTTGAGTAGTAATAAAATGCCAAAAAAAACATTGAGTTCCTTTATGGACAAAGTGATGAGAACATTTATATTTCATAGAACTTCTAGGAAAGTGCATATGTTTAAAGTTTGCAAAACGGAATTCATAGGAGGGAGATAAAAATCAGGGAAATCTAAAGAGAGAGGACAAGAATGCTAGTTAACATTAATTTAATCACTTTGATTTTGAAGTCTTATGTAACATCATTCATAATTTTATTCTAAAATGTTCATTTTTTGTAGATTTCAATGTTATTAAACATTGGCACTTAACATTGAAATAACCCCATTGCCATTTCATACGTCATTTCAACTTTGGTGTTAGGTAGGTTCACATGTTTGTACTCATTTGTACTCATTTTTAAAGTTGTAAACATTGACTTAACTTTGGTGTAAACACCAAGTGTGGTGGGGCCTTTAATAAACAAACAATATTGCATGGAAAATTTCAAAAATTGACAACATTTAATTGATTTGCATTTAAAAAAATTTTAAAATCACATTATTACTTTTAATATTAAAAATATTCCAAGGTTGTGAATCAATTTATGGTGTTTGATTGTGATTTTCATTTAATATATATATATATATATATATATATATATTTCGTTGGATTTAAGACCTATTGAACCTTTAATCCCCCCAACAACAACAAAAGGACTAAACATTTTTGCACATTATAATCAAAGTCTTTTTGGTGATGAATTTTCAACACTTGGTGACCCCCCAAAAAAACAATTTATCATAGATTCATTATGTTTTCATTACAAAATTTTGAAGAATTTTTGGAAAAAAATGCTTCAAAATTTGCCTATTTTTTGTATTTTCAAGGCATTTATTATCACTTTTCTATTACTTGGACAATTTTCTAGAAGGTTGTTGCCACTTACGACTAAATCTTTTTTAAGATGCTTGTTGCAAAATGTTATTATGTCAAAAAAATTGAAAAAAAACCTTGATAATAATAAAATTTTCATAGGGGAAAAAATCCAAAACCCTAGAAAAGACTTAATCTTCTTTTTAATTTTGTTGTGTTCACATTGTGTGGCTTCTTGATATTCTTTCTCTATTCACATGAGTTGGGTTTTGACACATTTAAAAAAACCATTTAGATAGTTATATCCATTGAAAACACACTACATGGCACACACTATCTTGGTCTTTGTTCTTTTAATTGTTTTTTTAGTTATGGGGCAATTTGTCGCCTCATTTTTATTTTTTGGATAACTTTTTAGAAGGCCATCACCAATTAATGTGAAATCTATTTTTTGATGCTCACCCATAGAATTCTACTACAACATAAAATTGAAAAAAAAAACCCTAATTATTATAATATTTATAGGCTGAAAAATACAAAATTTCCAAAACCCAAAATTTATAATTAAAAAAAAATCCTCCTTTTAGCTTTGTCGTGTTCACTATGTAACTTCTTTAAATAGTAATAAAACCCTGTATATATAAAAACAAGGATGGAAACCCATCCACAAAAAAATACAAGGCATGTATAAGTAAGGAACACACGAAAGGAAAACCAAGATAATTGCAATAATAGTAATAAATGGAAGACATAGTGCTAAAAGAACATCCTCTGTCACAAATAAACTAGTGAAAGAGGTGCATTGATTGGTATGTGTGGAAAAACTGAAAAACTATGACTAAGCATGATAACTTGTTGAAAAATCACAATGGATTGCGCACATTAAAGGGCTATCAACATTTGTTGCCTATAATAATATATAAACTTTGAAGGTACCAAGGAGGTCTGCTAATGGCAAGTTATATTAGCATGTACACAAGAAGATAGAAAGGAATCAAAATGAGGATGGAAACAACCACAAGTCTCTATAGTAAGGGGAATGGAATCGTTATTGGTGCTCACTCTGTGTAGGATTGTGCCTTGTCTTGAGCCGCAATTGTTGTTGCATGCATTGTCGTTACTGAAGTTCATTACATCAAATTTGTATGACTTAAATTGGCAATGATAATATTTGCCAAGGTTCAAAGCTTGTATCTAATGATGACAATATCCATTTGTCTTTGTGTATGGTAGGAAAAAAAGTGGGAAACTTCTCTCTTTACATGAGTTCCATTCTTTGACGTGATAGCTACAACTATATTTCGAAACATATCATGGGTTGTAGTGTGCTCACTTTCACACGAGCAACATAATAAATGGATCCCCAAATCATCGATGGTATGACCACATTGACATTGTGAAAGATGTGGAATTGTAGGTAGTGATATAATGAGACAAATACAAAACGTTGTAAGAAAATGGGTGAAAGACAAACAAAATGAAGGGGTGCTAAGATGAGCCAATAGCTAAACCCTTGTTGTTGGACCTACACAAGAGTGGAGATGTGTTTGCATAACATCCAAAGGAACATATGCTAAAAGTGAAATAAATTCTCTTTGTTCACATGAGCTAGGTTTGGACAAACTTTACCAAGCCCAACAAGACATTTATAGCCATTGAAAACGTGCCACATGGCACACGAGATCTTGGCCTTAGTTCTTTGGCTCCTGCAAGCTTTCTTCCTGCCACATTTTTCGCATTCACATTTTATGGCTTCCCAAAATTCGCTCTCTGTTCACATGACCTGGGTTTGGACAAACTGTAGGCACCTGCCTGGATACATACAGCCATTGAAAGCGCACCACATGGCATAAGAGATCTTGGCCTTTGTTCTTTGGCTCTGCAGCTTTCTTCTTCAAGCCACATTTTTCATGTTCATATTATGTAACGTCCCAAAATTTTCTCTCTGTTCACATAAGCTGGGTTTGGACAAACTGTAGCAAGCCCAAAAGGACACTTAAAGCCATTGAAAACACGCCACATGGCACGCAAAATCTTGGCCCTTTTGTTCTTTGGCTCCTGCAGGCTTTCTTCTTCCCGCCACAATACCCGCGCGTTCCCGCGCCGCCCACAGTCTCTCTTCCTCCTCGCGGCAGCGAAATCCCTCCATCGCTTCTCTGCTAACGACTTCCAACGATTTTCAGTCAGTAAGATTTCGCAAGCCACCGATCCCTCGCGTTCTTGGCATTTCCACAATGGTACGCACCTTCCAAAAATCCAACCAGAGAACAAAACTCAAGCTTCCGGAACATGTTGCTCTTGTGGTATTGACCATCTTGCCGTCGTCGTCGCGTCGCCGATGGTATTATGTGTGCCAGTGAAATGGTAGAGAGCAGAAGTGACAAAGAGGTTGTTGTTACCTATTTTGAGGTTAGCTGCCAGTTTGATGCGATAATGGAGTGTCTGATGGAACTGACTGATCGCAGGAGTCGGAAGGAGCTCCCACTACCTCGGGAGGTAGCGGTTCTCTGGACCCTGACAGTATGCCGAGCAATGGAGGAGGAGGAGGAGGAGGAGGACGACGACGACCGCGACGAAGCTCCCTGTCTGAATCGGAAGCCGAGATTGACCGAAATGTGCTGTTTCCTGACGAAGACGAGGCTGTGGACGAGGAGGAGGAAGAGGGCGAGGATCTTTTCCCCGATAACTTTATGGAACAGTCAGTCTTTTCCCTCTTGCTCTTGTCTCGTGTTTGAATTCAAGCTTTGTTTGCAGCAAAATGATGTTAGTTTAGCAAGGGTTAAGAAGGAGAGCAATGAGAAGAAGAACAAGAAGACGACGACCACGAAGAAGAACTAGGACTCGATAGGACTCCATGTCTGCTGAGAAGCATGGCGCCGAGGGAGTATGCCTTCTTCCGTTCCTTCAGGACTACCTCCGTTAGAGCACTTGCCTTCTGTTTCAGAGGTGCACATTCTTTTGTGTGCTAGAATGGAGGCAAGCAAGCAGGTGCCGAAGGCCGGGATGGTTTGCTTGAGCCAGTGATCGCTGTGATGGACGGGGAACAGGGACTATCGGCCTCTGGAAGGACAGGACCAGTACGAGCCGGTGGGATTAGATGATGAGGTGAGTGATGAGCGGGATTTCGCAACCATAATGGCGGATCGAAATGCCGCTGATATGGAACTGGATGAGCGCGATGGTCTCCTGAACAACGATCATCGAGGTCGGAAACTGCCATCAATCTTGCGTGAACGTGGTAATTCCTTCAGGGCCCTTGCTCTACATGCTCTGCACACTTTCGTCGTTGTCTTCTTCTTCTCTGTCACATTCTTGAAGGCATTGGATTGTCCCCTTGTGAGAAAGAGAATCAGATGAGTTGTTTGTGACAGTTGGAATTGACTACTATCTTTGTCAACAAAATTTTGCAGATGAAGACGAAGACGATGAGTACCGACCTGTTAGGCAGAGAATTCGTGTGCATGAACCCCTCACATCATCACCAAACGCTGCCACTTCTTACCATGATGACGAGGTTAGTCGTCATCTCATCTCGATTCCTGCTATTCCTGCCACAGGGGAGTGGAAAGCCTATGAGAAATTATGGCAGGAGGTAGACTTGTGAGATTGAGAATGTTGTCTGGTTTGCTAAATGCTGCTCTTCTGGCTGGGCTTTGTTTCTGATGCACACAGCCAGAGGAGGAGGAAGAGGAAGAAGATACAACTGATTTCTTGAATGTCCAAGGGAATAGTATACCGGAGTGGGTTGCGCGAGATGAGGTGCGCCGTTTTATCCAGAGGAAGTTCCGACATTTCCTGGAGACATTCAGTTCAAGAGAAGATGAGAACAGACCTGACTACAGAGAAGTTGTAGACAACATGGTTGCAGGTACTTTGCATACTCTTCAATCAGTCAGTCTGTCTGTCTTTCTGTGTGTGTTCTTACTCTCAATCCTAATGCATGTGTTGCAATCTGTGCAGCAAACAGATGCAGTTTGGAGTTGAATTACAATCACTGGCTGAATACACGTCCAGAATTGGCCATATGGCTTGCAGATGCGCCACAGGCACTTCTGGAAATCATGGAGGAAGGAGCATTGCAATTTGTACACAAGCATCACCCTAACTACAACAAGATTCATGACAAAATTCACCTGCGCATTACTCACCTTCCACTTGAGGACAAGATCCGGAACATCAGGCATGATACATCATATACTCCTTCCTTTCTGTTGTGGAATACCGTAATGCATGTTTGTTGGCCATCACAGGGTTTCAGATTGACATTCACATTTGTTGAATGTCAACAATCATTCAAAGACTTAATAATCCTAAACCCTAAACATGCAGATCATTAAGATAGAGTAAAAAATTCTGTAAGCTTTACTGAAGCACATTGCCGCTGCCATGCTGGTTGTCCTGGCACATTGTGTGGTATAGGCAGATACATCTGGACACTCTGTTAAAGATCTCAGGTGTTGTTACAAGACGCTCAGGAGTATTTCCTCAGTTGCAGCAGGTGAAGTATGACTGCAGCAAATGTGGCACCATTCTAGGACCTTTCTTTCAGAACACACAGACAGAGATCAAAGTTGGGTCATGCCCAGAGTGCCAATCGAGAGGCCCATTTACTGTCAATGTTGAGCAGGTCTGCTTTCTTTGCCACAGGAACTCTCTCTGACCATACAAAGCAACTGCTGTGATTGTCTTCAGTTGCCTCCTAATATGCTGCTTGTTCTTGTGCATCATTCTTGCCTTTTCTTGTTTTGACCTATGAGAGATTTTTGGTTTCTCTGAATGACAGACAATATACAGGAATTATCAGAAACTTACGTTGCAGGAAAGCCCAAACACAGTGCAGGCTGGGAGACTTCCGAGATACAAAGAGATCATACTCCTCCATGACCTCATTGATTGTGCAAGACCTGGTGAAGAAATTGTAAGGCTCACCCACTTAAGCTGTGATAGGACACACTAAGATGAGGACTTGTCCTCACATGCAGTTTTCATCATGTCTTGATGCATAGATGATCAGAAACATGCACTCAAGGCTTTGAGCTGCAGCATTTCTGCAAGTTATATCTGGATTGTCTGAACAAATCAGAACAGCAGTGTTAGTTCTGTGTGAATCTCAAGTATTTCCTGCAAGAGCATGTCTAACTGTGGAACAGCAAGTTAAACTTGTGTTGTCTAATTTCAGGAGGTAACTGGCATTTATGTGAATAATTTTGATTCGGCGTTGAACACCAAGAATGGTTTTCCTGTATTCGCAACTGTGGTGGAGGCAAATTATGTAAGCAAGAAACAGGACCTCTTTGCGGCTTACAAACTCACAGATGAGGACAAGGCAGAAATTGAGAAGTATGCAAAGGATCCCCGTATTGGACAAAAGGTAAATCGCCTCTCATCTACCTTTTCTTTATTCTTCTAACTAACAGCACCGAGTGCAGTTCAGTATGCATTTATATCCAGGTTTGTGCTTGGTGCTATTGTGACCGGAGAGCCCATTCCTGTTGTTCCTGTAGAGTCTTATTACGGCAGTTCTTTGTGCATCACCTTCATAAGATTGATTCACATGAAAGGAAGTGCACTTATCCTACAATTTTATCTTGCTGATGATCTATGGTTGAAATGGTTTTGCCCGGCATCTTTCAGATCATCAAGTCAATTGCTCCGTCTATATATGGACATGAGGACATCAAAACAGCAATAGCCTTGGCCATGTTTGGGGGTCAGGAAAAGAATGTGCAAGGCAAGCATCGTCTCCGAGGTGACATCAATGTATTGCTTCTTGGTGATCCTGGCACTGCTAAATCCCAGTTTCTCAAGTGAGTATCCTCCAGGTTAAAACAATCTCTTACTAGTTGCACAGGCAGCCTTAGATATAGCAAGACAGCAAAGAGTAGCTGATTTAGGTGCTTGATTGGTTCTTTGATATTGATCTGGTGTACTCTCTGCAGGTATATTGAGAAGACAGCTCAACGAGCTGTTTACACAACAGGGAAGGGAGCATCAGCAGTAGGGCTGACTGCAGCAGTACATAAGGATCCAGTGACACGTGAATGGACCCTGGAAGGAGGTGCATTGGTACTTGCTGACCGAGGAATTTGCCTCATTGACGAATTTGACAAGATGAATGATCAGGATAGGTACCACTCCCTGGCCAATAATTTCCTGGCAGCCTTGTTCTCAAACTTTTTGTACACGGTATTTGATCCTTATGTGTGGTGCCCAAAGAAGAGCTCTGAGACATTTCTCAGGATTTTGTTGATTCTGAGAGGAGTCTGACTATGATTTGAGTGTAGAGTGAGTATCCATGAGGCAATGGAGCAGCAAAGTATCAGTATATCAAAGGCTGGCATAGTCACCTCATTGCAAGCACGATGCTCTGTCATTGCTGCAGCTAATCCAGTTGGGGGTCGGTAAGAGTCTTTACTTCACTTAGTAGTGTTCAGTCTTTCTTATTGCTTCTTCAATATGAATCTATATATGAAGAGTACACAGATTTCTACTCACTCAAGGTCACCATTAGCAACAAATCAAGCATATGTTCTGCACTTATGTTGCTTGACTTTTCTACAGATATGACTCTGGGAAGACCTTTGCACAAAATGTAGAGCTTACTGATCCTATTCTTTCTCGATTTGATGTCCTTCGTGTGGTGAAGGTACTAAAACTCTCACTTATCTTTTGGTCCAGATCCTTCTGTCTTTTAATCTTTTGTGCTGCCAGTAGACTTGTAGCCTTCAGAAGCTCATTCTTGTTTTTCCTCACATTGTCATTCTTAAAGCAGGGGTGGGCAGGTATTTATGATATTTTCTTTGTGGGCATTCTGCATATGGTAACCTCAAGGGGAATCATCAAGTGGGATTTTGTGGGGTTTTGCAGTTTATACATTCTGATATTGTTCAGAGAGAGCATGCTTCAACTCCTTTGGTTTCTGTAGCTTTTTTTGTAAGCATACATGTGCAGTTAGGGCTGATCTGTTTTGTGGGAAAGATTCATAATGAAAGACATTTCACGACCATGTACAGAAAAGTTGATATGAAAATTTGTGCAGGATGTTGTTGATCCAGTCATGGATGAAATGCTGGCAACGTTTGTGGTTGACAGTCACTTCAAGTCACACCCAAGGGCCAATCATGTGGAAGAGGAAACCAGAACCAGGGATGAGTCTGCTGATAAAGAGGTCAGAGTGAAATGAATTTTCCATGTTCTACTATTGAGATGGACAGGATAGAAAACTGATTTAACATTGTGTTGATATGGACTATTGTGGGCAATGAAAAGTTGACTGCAAGGATCAGTGATGCACTAAACAGACTTGGGTGGTATAGTTGTGTCTTCACATCCAGGTTCTTGAACATGTTAATACTCACAAAGCCATGGGTGTGGATGCCACAAAAACTGCAGATTCTTTCACAGGCTATGTTACGGAAGTATATCACATATGCAAAGATGCATTCCAATCCTAAGTTGCGTGAGTCAGACCTTGAGAAGGTGGCTCTTGTCTATGCTGACTTGCGCCGGGAATCCATGGTATGCCCATGTCTGAATGAGGAGACTATTCATGTCTTTAATTAGCTATGTCTCTTTGGGTGCTAGCCAACATTATGACCGAGTCTTCCTGTTGTTTCCAGAAATGCAATTGAAACTCAGGACACATATGCTTGTATAATGGTTTGCCTTAAACTTCAGGCTCATTGTTTATACTTGTCTATAACCACTTTTAGGATCTCATGAAATTGGTGGGTAGTTGTGGCAGCTTGTTATTGCTATTTGTGATGAATATGATCTGACACTTTGTGAGTGACTCTCATAAGGTTACGACCACACTCATTGTCATGTTACATTTGCTGTGGAGAATCCTCTTCAATCTGTAGATATAGAGGTGTGTTTGTGGGATGGGACTTGCAGTCATCACATAGCATGCTGATAGACCAAATTGCACAAATGTTATGTAATGGATTTGAAGTATGGACCCTGCTGCAAACCATCTCAGCAGTTTTTTCTTCTGCTTATGCACTGTGGCAAGACAACGAAGTCTTTGTTTTTGGAAACTGACTCTGGAGGGGTGAATGCAGCATGGTCAAGGAGTGCCTATTGCAGTGAGGCACATTGAGTCAATGATCCGAATGGCAGAGGCACATGCACGGATGCATTTGCGGAACACGGTCATTGAGGATGATGTTGATATGGCAATTCGTGTAATGCTGGAGTCATTTATCTCCACTCAAAAGTTTGGTGTACAGAAAGCTCTCCAGAAGGTAAGAGACCCACTGTCTTTAGGCTCAGTCAACTGGGTGATCTAATTGTCATAACAATGCAGAAGACACATTTCAGGCTTGCATTGCAATATCTGGTGAAATGGAGACAGAGGAAGCATATTTTGCTTCAATCTCGCACTGCAATTGCTAATTAATTCCTTGTAATGGACACCATTATGCCAATGTGTGTAGAGTTTCAAGAAGTACATCACATACAAGCGAGACTTCAATGAGCTTCTCTTGCACTTGCTCCGGGGCTTAGTTGCGGATGCAATTCGTTTCGAAGAGCTAGTGTCTCGTATGCCTGTGCGACTCAATCAAGTGGAGATCAAAATGGAGGACCTAGAATCTAAGGTGTGAATTATCTTGTCTGCCCCCTGCTTTATCCAAACCACATGAATTTCTTGTTTTTGACGACAGAGAAATGCAAGCAGGTTTACATGAACTATGATATGCTTCTCACATTTCACATGACTAGATAGGACTGGTTTGTGTCTCAGCAATCTAATCATGCGCGTTACAACTCTACAGTCTCCTCAGATGTGATATGGGAGTAACTCTCATGTATTGTGTATTTGGGTGGTGCATGATTTGAAAACAGGCTCGGGAATATGGGATCATTGATTTGCAGCCATTCTATAACAGCCAACAATTTGCAGCTGCGAACTTCACACTGGATACTGCTCATGGAGTTATCCGCCACATAATGAATAGCAACACAGACAGGCAGGCGGATCTTCTTTAGTCATCATTGTCTTAGCAAAACACTTCGGAGTTTGTCGAGTTTTAGATCTATGCTCAAGACATGTAACATACAGTAAGTTTCCTCTCCTTTTTTATTTGTAACTCCAATCACAGATTTCAGTATTTGATTTTAGGATTAGAGGCTAAATCATCAGAGACTGCAGCCTAATTGCAAAATTTAAAGCTCATTATTGAGATGAGTTTTATTTGTTAGGCCATTGCTCAAGCAACAACAGATGTTTGCATTCTTTTCCAACAGACTTGTGCCATTGAACTTCCATTGGAATTTGTATCTGCTCATCCTGAAAGACCAATTGCTTGGAGATTTGTCCTTCCTCATGATATTCCAACAATCCAGAAATCTCAATTGGATGGAGAAAAGAAAATGAACTTTTGAGAGGATGTATGATTCTGCAACGGAACTGTAGAATAGGGGTGTGTGCGCACAGGTGAAGCCCATTTCCAGAGTGTTAATAACTCTTGTGACGCCTATTCTGCCATGGAAGATCAGATTAGGGGGGTGTAATGTGCGAGGGTCAAGGCCATTTTCAAAATGCTCATAACCCATGAGAGGTCGATTCCGCCGGAACATCAAATAGTGTAATATGCAAAGGTTCAAGCACGATTCTAGTAAGCCGATTTTGCCATGGAACATCAGATGAGGGTGTGTTGTTGAAAGGTGGTGTCCAGAATGTTAACAACTCTCTGGAGTCCGATTCTGCCGTGGAACCTGAGATCAGCGTGTGATGTGCAAGGGTTCAAGCCTGTTTCCAGACTTTTTTTTTTGAGAGGTCGATTTGGCCAATCAGATAACTGAACACAATTAGCCTTAGGCAGTCGATTCTACGAAATAAAATGCTCTAAATAAAACTGATTATTACGACAATACATTTTTGTTGCCAATGCATTATGCGATTTTCTATTTTTTAAACGTAAAGAAGGCGGCAGAATTGGCCTTCAAAACTGTTACGAGTTCGTTTGGTGGAATAAGCCACTTGCGTAAGAGAATTGGTCAGTCGTTCAGCCCAATTGAAAATTGACAGGTGGCAAATGAATCGGACTCTAGCGAGTTGTTATTATTCTAGAGGGACGAAATGATTATAATTAATATTGCCCACAAGTGTGAATGTTTCGACAATATTGGGGCCAATCGGCAGACGACATCTGGCACGTGGACCACCCAAGGACGTAAAGAAATGCACACTTGGTGTGATTGCATTAGGGGCCAAAATGCGATTTGACCGAAGGCGGTAGGATGTAGGGCAATGGGCGGTAACAGAAGGACCGCCGCGGCCCTTACAGAGGGCGGTATAAGAGGCGATTCTGTTTACAGCCCGGAGCGTTGCGGACTATGCTGTAACAGAAGGCGGTAAGAGGCGATTCTGTTACGGCCCTGATCCTTGGTATATGATGTAACACAAGGCGGTATGGGGTGGATCTGTTGCGGCCCCAACCCTTGGCCTATGCTGTGTAACACAAGGCGCTAAGACGCAAATCTGTTACGGCTCTTCACATTGCACCCTTGGCAATAACAGGAGAATTTGTTACAGCCCCGGCCCTTGAAGCCTGGGCCATGACAGAAGGCGGTAAAAGGCAAATCTGCTACGGCCTCGGAACTTGCAGCCTATGCTGTAACAGAAGGCGGTAAGAGTCGAATCTGTTACGGCCGCGGCCCTCACAGCCTATGCTGTAACAGAAGGCGGCATGAGGCGAATCTGTTACGGGCGCGGCCCTTGCAGCCTATATATATTCTGTAACAGAATGCGGTAAGAGTGGCGTGCTCACGGGCTGCGGTGTAAGCTGTGGCTGAATTGCGCAAGGGCAGGCAGGTGCTTGCTCAGTACAGATCTCGTTGTCGCGGCACCGACCGACCCCGGCCTTGCTTGTCGATCCTTCGCGCGCGCAATCTCCGTCGCTACTACTTGTTGCCATCTCCCACCGACATCTCTCCATTCGCATCTCTTGCATCTCGGTTCTCTCTCTCTCCCTCTCTCTGTGTGCTCCCTCTCTTGTGCGTGTTTTGTGTCTCTGGCCCTTTCGTCATCGGAATCTTCCTCAGAATTGCTCTTGTGGATTCTACCTTTTCTCCAGCGGAGGAAGGCATAACAAAGCAAGGAACGAGAGGGAGGCATAACAAAAGCAGGGAACTAAGAAGCAGGAGTCGAGAGACGGACCAAGCAGCGTTGCGGGGAAGCGTAGCATACTTGCATAGCGTAGCGGCTCTTTTCTCGTTTCTCGCACTACTCCGTCTCGTCTCGTCATCATCATCTCATCTGTCGGTAGGTACCTCCACGCTTGCCCTTGTCTTTTTTTCTTCCCAGAATCTCTCTCTCGCTCTCTCGCAATCTCTGTTGTTTTGCCCCGTCTGTCGTCTTTCGCATGGCTCTCTCTGTTTCGGGAAGTTGTTCTTGCGGGGCCGAGGTTACAAGGGCCGGTTTGTGTTGGGTACGTTAGGAGGGCGTCTTCTTGTGCTCTGGCGCCAGATCGTTACTGGAATTCTGTCTTGTGAGGGTTTGATCCCTTGTCTGCTTTTTTGCTGCTAGCATCTGATGGCTGGGGAACGGATCCTGCGAGTTTGTCACCGTGGTGCGTGTTCGTTTTTTCAGGAACATACACGGACGCCAGGCCTCCCAGTGTAGCGGCCGTTGAATCGGGGGAGATCTATCAGTGACAACAGACACCAGGTGGTCCTTCATCTTGAAGATTGCCTCGTGTTCTCGGTTTGTTGTTTGTGGGATGTGTGTGGTGATTGTGCGCCAGTAGGCCGGTGTTGTAGTGTGCAAGATCAATTCAGGTCATATATGTGGAAGAAGATTGTAGTTTTGCAGGATGATGACGCCGTCTCTTTGTAGGTTTTGTGCGGGTCATGAGGATATGGAAAGACCACGCTTTCAGCTTGGTGTTTGGGACAGGAATTTGCTTAGATTGCCCTGGATGATAAAGTCCTGGACAGTTTGGCTTGTCTGTTGCATACAAGCAGCATAGTCTGTCTTGTGAAACATTTCCACTGAAGATCATCTGTTCAGTGTCTCTGAAAGACTTCTCCTAACTTTCATGTCTCACTGCTGCTTGCCCCCTTCCTACCATTCCCTTAGTCACTGTGTGTGTGTGTGTGCGTGCGCGTGCTTGTGTGAGTTTGTTTTTATAGGAAATTTGGGATTTTGTATCACCTGACATCAGAGATGAACCTGTTCAGTACCTTTCTTCTTAGATGCTTCTGTAATCTCCATCTGCCCCCCATGCTCTTGCATCCTTCTGTCCTGGCCTCTTTGATGATGCTTAGTTGTAGAGATTTCTGGATGCCTTTGGGAGCTCTTAACAAATCCGTAGGTCCAATGACTGGAGTCAGCCTTTGAGGAAGGATGTGGCACCATGATGTGGACTGACAGCCTGCTTCACCACCTTGCTGGTCTTGATAGCACTTCTCTTGCTCCACCCAAATTTGGCCTGGGGTCTACAGACACAAGGCAAGCAGAGTCTCTGAGGTTGCTCACTCTCTCTGCAAGGGAAGTTAAGGGTATTGTGTATGTTTTGGTCATTATATGTGACTATCACTGCTGTTCATATCACAAATCCCATTGTTCTTTTTGGTCTAATTTGTTCCTTCTGTGTTTTTCTTCTTCTCAGTTCTTCAGTCCTTCACTGAGTGTTTGAACAAAAATTCACCTTGTCCTGGATTCCTTAATTGTGAGTATGGAAATTTTCTAGATGCTCATGAGAGTTATATTTTGGTCAAATTTTTAGTGTCATGGTCTGTCTCATTGTGGATGCAGTAAAATGACTTATTATCACAATTATGTATATAACTAATGACTGTTTTATAACTTTGACTTTATGGTTGCATCTGTTTAAAAATGTGGTCAGACTGCAGTACTTGTGCTTGTTTGGTGCATATTTGTTTCTGCAAGTGACTGATGATGTTGTGACTACAGAGCAGGATAGGGAAGGCGAGTCAAGATGCCCAAGGATCCTAGCAGCCGCTCTCTGTTGTCACCAAAGTCACAGGGTGTGCTGTATAACCCTTATTCCAGTTATGGCAGGGGAGTGGCAAGTTCCTCAAAGTTTGTGGAAGAGAGTGAGTGGAGGAAAGAGTGGGAGGAGGCCACTTGCCCCATTTGTATGGAGCATCCACACAATGCAGTTTTGCTAATCTGTACATCCCATGACAAGGGATGCCGCCCATATATTTGTGACACCAGCTATCGACACTCTAACTGCCTTGACCAATACAGAAAAGCTCATGAGTCTTCAGGCAAGGCTGTAGACAGGGCATTAGGTGGAGCTTCCAGCTTCTTGAGCCCAGATAGATTGCCTCAAGAGCCACTGACAATGGATGTGGGAAGAACTCTAGGAATAGTAACAGGAATCTCAGTCGCAGGGAGTGAGAGATCAGTGGAGGATCATGTGGAGGGTGAGATGTCCATTACACCACTAGGGTTGGCTATGCAGGGCCTTACTGTGAGAGGTGCTGAGTATATGAGTGGAGGATCCTCCATGGATGGTGATTTGGGAAGAGATGGTGCTGATGGAAGTGTTTCATCAGAGCTCTTACAAGGAGCTGCATCAGGAACAGAGGCTGATGCAGGGGACTTGCTTTGTCCACTTTGCAGAGGTAAAGTGGAAGGGTGGAGGGTTGTGGATGCTGCCCGGCAGCATCTCAATTGCAAGATACGGACCTGTGCACAGGAAGCTTGTGGATTTAGTGGGCCTTATGAGGAGCTGCGAAAGCATGCAAGGGGCATGCACCCATCAGCACGTCCATCTGATGTGGATCCTGCAAGGCAACGGGACTGGCGGCGACTGGAGCGGCAAAGGGATCTAGGGGATGTGCTGAGCACCATACAGTCAGCCATGCCAGGAGCCACAGTTCTTGGGGACTATGTGATAGATGGTGATGATGAAGATGATGAAGATGAGGAGGATGGAAGTGGTTTTCCCAGCGATGAAGGGAACTGGTGGACAGTGTTTTTGTTGTGTCAGGTGTTTGGGCCATCAATGGCAGGGGGCCGAGGAGTGCCATCTAGGGTCAGAGGAAGGTACCGGCATTATGGAAACAGCCTCAGGGGGCCAATGTGGGGGGAGAATTTGCAAGGTAGCAACAGTAGTGGGACCCAAAGTAATGGGCTGGGGACTAATGCTAATGTGGAGGGAGGAACAGGGTCAACAAGTCGTAGGCGGAGGAGCCGGCATCGAGGAAGAGGGGATGTGTTGTAGTAGTGCCAGTTCTTCTCTGTTTTTCACAGACTAGATTTCTCCATCCTCGACAACAAAGTATTTAGAATCTCATCAGTGACTTGAAAATTGCAGAACAAAGGCAAAGATCTGTTTCATACTGCAACATACACTGGTGGGTTTCCTCCCAGTTAGGGTATTTAGCATTTTGGCAGGGGCAGTTTTCTCTCTTTTATATAATTGACAGTCTTGATGATCACTGTCATCCTTCTGGGTGTCTACCTTCACAGGAAGGCCCATCTAGGAAAGGCCAGAAAAACGATGTGCCAGAATTTCCTTGCAATTCAGGTGCCTAGTATTTGTGGGTTCCTCCCTTTTCAGGTGCCTAATTTTAGGATTAACAGTTCTGTTGAAAGCTTGAAAGGTGAAGGAATTCTTGTAAACATTTTCCTGATCTCAGAGGTTGTTCTGTTATGAGTTTTGAATTGTTATGACTCAAGACAGGTCTTAGCCATGAAGGCTGATGAGCACATGTAGTTGTAGGACCCTGACTGATGGTGTCTCTTTTCTAAAGACAATTGGTTTCTTTTAAGGCCTTGCCAGGGGCATCCAGCAACTCTACATTCTTATTAATGGAACTGCACATGTTTTTCTAGCGAAGACCAACATGAGGCTTTGTGGTTTTGGTTCTGAAATTAAGTCATTGTGTAAGTTGTGATAGAATAAGTCCCTGCTGCTTCTGTTCATACTGCCAGTCTATATTTGTTCTTTGTTCTATTCTTATGTGTTTTTCTTGGACAGGTAGTCTTATTTGTTCTTTGTTCTGCCATTCTGGATTTTGTCTTCAACTTGGTTCTTGAGTGCTTTTGTTCATACTGCAAGTCTGTTTGCTCTTTGTTCTACCCTTAAATGTTTCTTTTGAACTGCTAGTCTATTTGTTCTTTCTTCTACCCTTTATGTGCTCTTCTTCTTCCCAGTTCTCAAGTCCATAGCTGGAAAGTCTTTCTTTGGCTTCAAGGAAAGGTTCTCTCCTTGTTCCGGCTTTACTTAATTGTGAGTATGGAAATTTCTTGTTTCTCACAAGAGTTATTTGGGTTCTGAAATGTCTTAATGTTCATCAAGGTCACAGTCTAAACAGTGTCTGGACTGATTGAAGAATTAGATATGTAAGCAATGGATCAGGTGACTGTTAGTTTTTGCAATGGGCGTTTTGTATGGACAGGAGGTTAGGGAATCCTCTTGCATAGGAGTTAAAACTATTTTGAGACAAATGGCTGTTGCTGATATCAGCCACTTGGAAACCTTCTTCTGTCTCCTTATGTCAGTCAATGGATCCTCTGCACTGTCAAAACACTTGGCTCAATATTTTACTTCTAATGCTAAACAGAGATTGGAAATGCACATTCTTTCTTGCACTGTTTCACTGTGTATTTCATTGTTGTTTAACCATCTCAAAGCCATCAAAGTCCTATTAAAGAGACTCAATTAAATATCTTACAAAGTGGAGGAGGGGGCTTATGTGCCTTTCAATTGCTACCAGCCAATAACTAAAGTATCACTGCTACTTGGTGCTTTGGGAGAAAGGTCTTACTTTGGTACACATCACAAGAGACCAAGTTTTGGGTCGATTTTTTAAAGGAGGATTTTGGGAGGGTGGGTGCTGGACATGAAGAAAAGCTTACTTTTTTCTGTTTTTTTCCCATGTCTGTTTGAATCCTAGACTCTACACTTCTTGATATTGTACACGCCAGGCAAGAAGATCTCTTTTGGTTTTCTCCACTAGCTCCTTCCGTCGTTTCTCTGCATTGTCTTCCTCCCTTTGTGCCAGTGGCAAATGCTTTTGCATGGTGCACATTACCATCTCTGTGTTCTCATCCTCCCTTGATGGAAGCAGTGAATGTTTTTTCACAGTGCACATTGCCATCTCCAGAGTGTCATCCTGCCTTGGTAGCAGTGGTAAATATTTTTGCACAGTGCACATTGCCATCTCCCCATTGTCATTCTCTCCTGGTGGTGGTGATTGTTTTAGCACAGTCCACATCGTCATCTCCCCATTGCCATGCCCCCCTGCTGGTGGTGAGTGTTTTTGCACACTGGTGCACATTTCTGTGACATCCTGCACAGCAGCTTCCACAATCTCCTCCAAAATCATATCTGCTAATTGAAAGCCGACCTCCCCAATCTCAACACTGAAATCCAGCCACTGAAATTCCTTCCGTGTGTAGTCCTTCTGGAGAATTGCGTACAGGGCATCATACGCATCTACTAAAGGGCAATGTAGATCTTGTAACTCGTCCCAAACCTCTTGAACCAGTTGCTGGCCAGCAGGCTTTCTGCCCAAGTATGGTTTCCCCCATGGCTGGGGGCTTAAAAATGGTTCAATCCGTCTTCTGAGAATTTCATTCACACAATCAAATAACAGGTGCTGGTCCACACCCTGTTTATACATCCTCTCCTGTTTCCTTCCTTGCTCTCCATTCGCCAATCTTACTGATTCCTTCAGCTGAAAGTGATCCTCTGTATCTGTGTAGATGTCATCAATGCACTTCTTGTTGGCCTTTGCATTGATGCCTGAGCTCACCTCTTCTGTAAGTCCAGACATGACTAGTAGATCGTTCACATATGCACGCTCCTCACTTTGGTTCTCAAGGTAGCTTCCAGCATTCATCACTCTCTCCTCCCTCTCCACAAGTACTGGCAGTTGTAACTTAATATCACATCTGCTGAGATAATCCTCTTGGTCCTCAAGGTCCAGTGACCAAACAACTTCTGACTGTGAAACGCATATTTTCTCCACAGCTTCAGTTCCAAAAAGTGTCAACTTTTGTGCTACAGGTGAACAAATAGCTTCCACAGCATTGTAAGACCTGTCTGTCTCTGTTGAGTGCAGGTTCCCTACACACAACACAAGGGGAAAAAACTCATCTCAGGTGGCAACCCAATCCACACAACAGGCCCAAACATACACATCCGAGCTCCATCTCACACATGCATTTCAAGTAGAACAAAACAGATCTTTATTCAAAGGTCAGAATGTCAATCCTTACCTTCATCATGGGTGAAGGCACTTGATTGCACAGACTTGGGACTCAATGATGATTCCTCTTCCTGAAAACTGACAGTCTCAAGCACTGACACAGGACTTGCATGGTTATTCCCATCATCCAAATGCCCAACCTCCTCTATGCACTCCTGTTTGAGCAATGAGAGCTCTTCTGAAAGCTCTTGAATCTCAACCTGCACATGCCAGCAATCATCTCTAAGGTCCAGTAAACAAAGGAACTACAAGATCTCTAGCTTAGTAGACTTCAGGTTCACTCACATCCCTAAACCACAAGCAATCAAAACCACAGGAGAAACTGTTCTCAAAGTGGGGCAACTTGCCTTCGCATCTTGGCTGCCATCAATTGAGCAACCTGATGAACTAATGTGGATAATTAGTGCAGAGGCACCTTCTCCACCCTGATTGATAGCTTTGCTCACTTCTGGAGTTACCAGGAACTGTGACTCCTGCTCCTCTTCCATGACCTTTGTGGGCTTTGCTCCAATACTTAGTGGAGTTAAACTTACTGGAGAGGCAGCAATGGATTCACTCGTTTCCAGAGGGGTTGCTTGGTCGACTATCAAATGTGATCTTTGATCATCAATCAACATATGATCTGAGTTCAATGTGTTTGAATGGAAATGGCAATTGTCTGCCTTTGTTGGGGAAACCACTGCTGGAATATCTGGTGAACGTGATGATCTTGTCTTTCGTCTAGAGTGGCTTGATTTGCCTGATTTCCGCCTATGTCGAAGAAGATCCACCTCCAGAGGAACTTTGCCTGAAGACTCCTGATTTGCAGAGGGCAGTCGAATCAAAGCTCTCTGAGGATAGGAAGAATCAGGATTTCCTTCCAATCTACTGTCCTCAAGAATGCTGATTGTGTCTTTATCATCACCACCCCTCCTAATTAACCCATAGTCATGGGACAGGGACCTTGCTGGTGCTCTTGACTTTGTTTTGTCTTCTGATGCAGGCCTTTCATTCTCTTCATGAAATCTTTCCCTCTCAAAAATCCCACTGGCACTTTTACCATAGGCTCTTGAATCTGGAAAGACTGGACCCCTGGACGTTAATGAGGTATGCTCTTGTCCATGGAGAGGAGGCACTGACAGTGAGGCATTTAGACCAAACCCTATGTCAAGTGTTGCAAACTTAGAAGAAGCTCTGGCTTTTCGTCGTGCTCTCCTTGAATTTCCCAAACCTCCCACTCTCTCCTCTGAATTGTAGTGATCAGATGGAACTTGAGGATTAGTCCTCAATGATGGATTAGGTCCCAATGGCCTACTTCTATTCAAAGGCCAGCCAGTTGCACTCCAACCCCTGTCAGAGAAGATTCATTACCATAAATGCCAGTAGGAAAGAACATTGCATATTTACATCAGCTACATGAGCAAAATAACATGTCAAACAAGGATTTGTGCCACAATTCAACCTATGTAGAATTTGACCAATATTGATCCATAGTGAGGATTTTGTTTCTGGCCCTTCTCCAGCACCAAAGTAAATAGAAGAGATAGACACAAACATAACAAACTAAACAGAAAAGATACAAGGTGAGATTCTTGGTGAAGCCACAAGACAGGACCAAATGTGCTGAGACCAACCAGAAAGATAGAGAAACATACTCATTGCTGCTGCTCTCGCTGCTTTCACTGCTCTTCTCTCTATAACTGCCAGCATGAGGTGTTAATGTTACTGTTGACTTCCTGGAGCCACCCCAGCTAGGCATGTTCTCAACATCTCTTGTCTGGTGCAAGGGCGAGAGAGCAATAGGAATAGGAGTAGTGGTTTGATGGCCAAGGGGTTTCATTACCACAATGGAGGCCTCCCCACTGTGATTGACTTCCAAACTTGCTTCTTTCTGAAGCTTATTGTCCTCCTTCCTCATGTTTTGGAATTCCAGGATGTCCTGGTACTCCAGATCCAAGCGCTCTAATCTTGCCAAATTGGATGCCATGGAAGATGACATCTGCTTTGCTTCTCGGGATGGTGACTGTGCATCTTGTAGTGTTCGTTGCATTCTGGCAGACTTTGCATTGAGAATATCCTTGTTGTGTGACTGGTGCAATAGGCCCTTGAGATACATGGCCTCCAAGATTTGCCTTAGTGTCTTGCGTTCCTGGATGGCATTCTTGAGACACAGCTGGTGTAACTGTTGGTCCATATCACCATAAAGCAGTCCTTCACTGTGGTGATGCCCTTTCTTTGACTTTTTCAATACAAAAGGCATTGCTTCCACTTGAAGATGCTTGGGGGACATAGGCTGCTTGGGATATGGTTTTTGTCCACCCTTCTCCTCTTGCGGCCTTAGGTCAGAAGCTTTTTGCTGCAGCTGCCTGTGCTCGATTTTGTACAGGTCTCCTTCATGTTGCCCAGGAGCAGGTGAAGAAGACCTTGACCTTGACCTTGGCCTTGAGTTCACCTTCACTTTTGCTTTTGGCAGGGAGACTTGTCGAGATTTTGCAGAGATTTCCTTCAGCTGCTGGGCTACCTGACTCAGATGGCTATGCAACCTATCCTGGTCTGAGGCTGGTGATTCAGGCTCTACTAGTGGAGTTGAGTTTACCAAGTTGTGCAAGGATTTTCCCATTCTTGAAGAAATATTTTCTGAAGGAGAGACTAGATCAGAATCAGGAGGGAGCATTTCAAGACCCATTAAGCGTGCTACAACACTTTGTCCTCGCCTCCTACTTTCTACAGAAGAATTACTCATCATGGAGCTACTTTTCACTCGAGATATTGCTTGAGGGGAGGAGTTGCCCACAGAAGCCCTGGGGGATTGAAAACTGCTGGCTCGTGGTTCATCTCTACCATCAAACAACAGTAGTGGTGTACTGGACTGATACTTCCTACTGTCAACAGACAGGTGAGACGTAAAAGATGAGACATGTGCTTGGTCCCTTCCCTCTACAGAATTCCGAGATGTATCCCTCCAGTCCTGAGAGTCCCTGAAATCAATATCCCTCATTGATCCCTTAAAATACTGAGATTGTTGAGTTGCATGATTGCTCTCCATGGAGTACTGTCCTGGCTCCTTATCAGAAGAAGACCTGTGTGAATGCCTGCTGGTGATGCAATTATAGAAGTCCTCTGCAGCTAACTGGGGTCCTTTCCTCCACTGTTGTGCCAACCTGGCAAGATCTCTGATATCAGTTGTACTCCGCGGACTCCACTCCACAGAATTTCGAGACACATCCCTCGAGGGCTTCTCAGAAGTTCTCTGAGACTCCATGAAGTCAATAGTCCTCATTGCTTCCTCAAAATCCTGCAATTGTGAATGTGCATGCCTGCTTTCTGAAGAGTATTTACCTGCTTCCTTGACAATAGGAGACCTGTGTGGTGGATCCCCACTGATCCCAACATGGTGTGGATCCTGCTGTACAATTGCTTTCGAAACCCTCCTCCATTCTTGTGCCAATTTGGCAAGTTCTCTGATATCAGCTGGATTTCCCTGACTCACCTCAACAGATCTTCGAGAGGAATCCCTCCAGGATTTCTCAGAACTGTGCTGAGAAGGTGAGTCCTTGATTTCATTTGCCCTTATTGATTCCTTGTAACCCTGAGATAGTGGCACTGCATGACTACTCTCTGCAAAGAATTGACCTGTCTCCCTGAAGGGAGAAGGCTGGTGCAAATCCCTAGTCACACTAGAAAGGTGTGGATCCTCCTCTACAGATGACTGAGTACCCTTCCTCCATTGTTGTGGTGCCAACTTGGCATGATCTCTGATGTCAGCAACATTCTGCAAACTCACAGCTGCTTTTGGGTCAAAATGATTAATATCAACTGAACTTGGCAGAAAATCCCTGCTATTGTCCAATGGCACCCTTGACTTTTCCTTTCTCTTTGTTGCAGTGGAGACACCCCTCATGTCCCTAGGTGGAAGGTTCCATCCTTCTTTGCTGGAATATTTAGCATTGACAGAATCTCTGGAAAACGTGGAAGTTTCAAATAGACTTGCAGCAGTGTCATACGCTTGTTGGCCCTGTTCATTAGCAGATTTGCTGCTTCCATGTGGAGATTCATCCCGTGCATCAGGGAAAACATAGGGTCTTGGTTTAGAGTCAAGGGAGAGACGAGAAACTTGCAGCTTTTGTTCTGCCACTCGTTGAAGCTCCCCCAAAATTGATAAGGAGTCTGATGATACAACCTCACTGTTGTCTATAGAAGCCCTCTGCAGATCGACTGAGTTCCTTGAGATTTGTGCCTGTTTGTGAGGATGCTCAGCAGGATCGTAAGCAACTCTTTGTGCTGGGTCATGGAACTGCAGGACCCAAAAATAAGAAAAGGTCAATGATCTGTCTTGTTTCCACAACTCTCAAGTCCAACAATTCCCAACTTGCACATTGCAAAACATGACTGCCCTTGGCCATTAAAGAGACAAAAGGCTTAATAAGTAGGTACCCACCAACACAACCCAACACACAATTTGAGAAAGATTGGACTGCAACAATTACACCTTTCCAAACACCTAAATGACAAAGACTTCTGATAAGCATATTCTGTTGTCAGTAAACTGCACTTGCTCTTTTCCTAATCAAAAGCAATGCTCATAGAAATAAGTCAAGGTAAGCAGAAGGCAAAAGCACAAGGGAAGAAGAGGATCTGACCATATAGAAGGTGGGGGCAGCAGCATTGGCTTTAGGACCTGGTTCCTCTGCACAATCCAACACAGCAATTGGATTACTAAGAGATGAAGAGTCCAGGATTTCTCATAGAAAGAAACACCCAAGGATTGCATGGTGGTTGCACCTAACAAAACTAGAGGAGTGGTGTGAGGGCATACCGTTGTCATTATCGTTGTTGGTTTTGTTGTTCTTGGTGCCATTCTTGCGACCCTTATGCCATCCAAATATCTGAAAGATCCCTGTCATAGCCCTTGTTTCTTTCACAGCATTGAAATAATCTTCCAGCTGCTGCTCTTCTGAGACAAAGTGTTGTGCTTCTGGTGGCCAGTTTTTCTGCTTGCTTGCAGCTACGAGGGCTTATCACAATAGCACAATGGCCTCACTTCCCTCCCATCTAGAGACATTGCTCTGTGGTTCAAAGCATCAAATCCACCACCACAACCCTGCACATATAACAATGCGATGGATGCATGTTCAAGCTACATACGAAATGGAAACGGCTTGAAATCTGAAAACCCTGGCTTGAACATTACTCTACTTGAGCACAAATCCAAAGCAGCAGCAGCATGACGTTAGTAAAGGTTCAACCTTTCTGCTTCAAATTTCAGAATGAGAGAGATCTGCTGGAATGTCACCAAGGCAGAGGTTTTTTCGCCTGAATTTCAGACCAGTCAAGCTGAAGTATTACCGTTGCTTTACACACTTGCTTGATTGGTTTGCTTCTCTCATTGCTTCTTGTTTCCTGGCAGGAGGAGTTTGCTTTCCACGCTTGCTTGTTTAGTTGCTTCTCTCATAACTTCTTGTTTCCTGGCAGGAGGAGTTTTCATCTTGTCATTCCCCCTTTCACAACAACAAAAACAAGCCTTCACTCTACCACGAAGCAAAGAAAAACAGAAGCTTCCACACAAATTACGATTCCAATCACACGACAACAAACAAAAGATCTCCCGCCAAAAACAACCACTTGCATCTATCTTACTTCCTATAAAAATCCCTCACAGACAGACATAGCGACATTGAAACAAACACTCCAAAAACACAAAAAAGATTATTATTATGCCACCGCATGGAACCAAACCACAACGCCCAGACACACAGACACACAGTAGTAGTCTCCTACTTCTTCTTGTTCTCCCCACACTCAAACCTAACAACATTCAAACAACTTCGCACCAAAAGCGCTACCTACTACTACAAAAGTGCCTCCATCTCTCCTCGAACGACACAGCAGCGAGCGACGACGAAACATGTAGCACGCGAGACAGCAGCATCTACAACAACACTAGCTAGCTAGCTAGCTACACATGCGAAGTGCTGCATCATAATGTACCCGCCACCAACAACCACACCAGATTCCGAAAACTGGATTGTACTTGGAAATCAAAATGCTGCACGTCACAGAGAGAAGAAAGAATGTACGTTTCGCTTGTGAGCGAACGCTCGCGAAGCTTTTGGAAATCTGCCGTTGCTGTTGCAGCGTCGCTTGCCTTGCGTGCGTGTGAGCGAGCGCGCGAGCGAGCGAGAGAGCGACATGCGCGGCCGGGCTCTTGTGCTGCAACGAGGAGGAGGAGGGCGAGTCGCGCGCCGAACGCCAAACTCGCCTAGCGTTGCGCAGGCGTGTAGAGTTAGCGCAACGCGGCGTGTGGGTGACGGAGCACACAAGAAGACAAAGGGAAAGACAGTTGGTTGGCGCAGTTTTTAAAAAATAAAATTGGGCAATAATTTCTAAAAATCAGGGAAAATTAATTAAAAGCAATTTTAAAAGTTAAAAATTATCGATACCAATGATTGTTTCTATCTTTTACTCATTTGCTCATTTACTGTTTTCTGTCTTTTTGTTTTAGTCGCACTTGGCGTTGTTTCATAAACGCAGCAGCAACAACCATCGCGTAAGCTTAGCGCGCGCAAAATTGGTGAAAATACTAGTAAATGGTACCCAGCCTGGCTCCCTGCCGGGCGGCGGGCGTTCGCACGTTCCCCCTGAAAACGGCTCCTTACGTTTGCGTCCTGTCGCTTTCAATGCCCGGGCCAGGTCCCAAGCTCCTTCGCTTTCGGATCCGACGACACCTCAAAACTGTCATCGGACTTCAAACTTTTAACTCAAGTTAAACCCTCCCCCGCGGTAATTATCCGTGTTGGATTTTAGGACTCGCAGGGTATCTGTGTTGGCAATCGGACCAGTGTCTTTGTTTCAGGCGAAAATTTGGCTATTTTTTTACTAAGAAATCGGGATTTTTTTTAAATTAATTTTTTTGTTTTTCTCATGTAACTTCGACTAATTTTGCTTTTTGGGGGGGTCGCCCAATTTTCTATCTGAAAAAAATGAACAAACAAAATGGTTGGGACTCACAGTGCTTTTTTCCTGGCGAAATTTCACTGTTTTCTGACAAAGAAATTGGGAAATTTTTGGAATTTTTTTTGTTTTTTATGTGTAAATTCGAATAATTAGCCACAGTGGTGATCATCGACAAGAGGAATTAGCCAAATTTTCTTCCTGGCCAAAGATGAAAGTAGAAAATTTTAAATATCTTATTCTATTTTGGTTGCCTACTGGAACCTATTGTTTAATCATCTGGTGACTGTGGCACTCTTCTTTCACAACAATCCTTCATATGAGTTGGATTTTGTTATTTTTATTTTTATTTTTTGTCGCCAAATGGTGAAAATTTGCCCCAAAAAAACTACTGGTTGGGAAATTCTAACCATCATTGTGGGGTTATTTGAATTTAGAAAGAACTGTTGGGTTCCAAATTTTTTTAAGTATTTCAGAATCAAAGAACCATCATACCTGGTAATTTCAAAAACCTTTAAGAACTGGAGGTTTTCATTAAAAAAAATGGTAAAAACTTCATGGTTCTATAGGTAGTAGTTTGATTTTTTCCATTTGAAACAAAAAAAACATGGGTATTTATCAGAATTGATTCTTTGATTTTTGAGAATGGTGATTATGAATCCTAAGAACCACCTTGATAACCATCTAAGTCAATTAAATTGTCCAACATTAGTTTTCACTTTTTGAAACTTGGAACCAGTAGGTAAGAGTAGGGTATATATCAATGTTGTTTTGGTATTACGAAAATGTTAGGTATGAATTTGGGTATACATTTGGGAATAGAGGATGACCTATTAAAGTTATCAAAGTGATGAAATTTCTTTGCAAACCTAGTCGCCAATTTTAGTAGAAAATGACATATTAGGGTTACTCAACAAATCGGGTTTAGGGTTTTGGAAATTTTTTGTGATACGAGGGCCCAACATTATGGGTCAACCTATAATATGAGCTTCTTGGTATATGTTTATTGCTGGAGCGTATGAGTTTAGGAATGCATATTTTGCATATGGCAACTAGAAATTATAGCATAGATTTGATATGATCTTTTGTGGCAAAAATGCTTAAAATTTTTCATCACCTATAACATGGGACGTTTACATGAAGAGGTACACTTTGTTCACCTCTTCATTGGTTTTTTTAATCTTTGTGTGTTTAGCCATTGTGTTGTGAATTTCAAAAAGGTTTGTTGTTTGTTTCAATTGTGTTGTGCATTCTAGATATGGACAAATTGGAAATGTTTGAGTCTCTTGAAAATGAGCTTCATGTTATAGGAGCAGTTGGTTCATGTTTAGAAACACTTGAGAAATTATGACAAAGGAAATGTTCTAGGTTCAAAATGTTGATGATGAGAAGTGTCAAACTAAAGAAGAGGCACTCTAGATTGAGAAGCTAACATAGTTGATTATGAATCAAAAGTTTTGGGTGTATCAAATGAATCATAATGTATCAAATTCATTGGTTTTTTTTGTGTGGAGTGAAAATAATGCCAACATCAATGTGCAATCAACACAAGTCTTGAAGTTCATGATGATGTGTCATGCATTTGATAATTCCATAAGTTTTCATAGCTGCACCAAGTCCCAAAAAACTTTGTATCTTACAACCTTGAACATAGTATCATTTTCGTGAAAAAACATGTTGTTCATGAACATAGCCCAAAATTGTTGAAATATCTGGCTCACAACAATGTTTTAGGAAACACCACTCGCAAATGGCAAAAAAACTAAACATAAGGCATTTATAACACTTTTGGCCATCACAATTTTTTGTTGAACTATGAGGCCTTACAAAAAATCCCACTTTATTCACATGTAATTCGTTCAAAATCTTGTGTTGATAATTGCAAAAGGTTATATGTTATTGTTTGTTTTAAAAAGCCCTTGGTTGAAGTGGATAGCACTCCATCCATATGGTCAAGAACAATTTTCATCTCAAAAATAACTTGTTTGAGAACATTTTCCTACTATGTTATAGAAGATCATGGAAATGTATGTGTTTCCTACCATTGGTTAGTGTGCAATTATGACAACAACTTTTGACTCATGGATGTCAAAGTTAAGCTATGACACCTTTACTTTGGTTGTCAATTTCATTAACCAAGATTAAGTTTTATGTCACAAAATAGTTGGATTATTTGAAGCACCTAATATTTTTTATGTAACTTTTGCAGAATAGGTGAAGGTTGTGTTAACAAAATTCAATTTGACAAAAATGGTTTTAAGCTATGTTAAGGATGAAGGAGTTAATCTAAACTGCCCACAACTACCTTCATTTTTATTGTGATTTACAATTACTTTTGAATAATTACAATTACTTCAATTGGTTGTTGGTTTTTGTTTTGGTCATGTTATGTCAAAAACATGTTAGTATGCTACCAACGAAGTTAAGGTTGGTGTGGATATGAAGGACTTTAACTTGAAAGATGCCCAAGCTGCATTTCATAAAACAATCACATGGATTAAGAAGTCTAGGAAGGGCAAAATTGAGTGGCAAAAGGCTTGTTATGAAATTGGCATGTAGCACAAGAAATTAAAAACCCATGTGCAAACTCGTTTCACTTCCAAGGTCATCTTGTTCCAAAAAACCTTGTAATCAACATTTGTTACACATGGCAAAGTTTATCTTTGTAAGTTAAGGTTCCCAATGGTTTTAAATGGGCAATTGCCCAAGTGATAATTGAAACTTTAAACCATGTTGTCCACCAATGTTTATTGAATCAATGTAAAAGGTACTGGCTTTTATCTAATGCATTGTTTGTTGTTTTGGCAATCATGGGATGATGAAGAAGAATATGTACATCAAATTGCTATTGTTCCTCCATTTTAATGTGGGGAATTTGATTAGAAAATAAACATTTTATATGCAAAATGGTTGAAAAAGTTATTAATGTGTTGCATTCTTTTTTAAGTTTTATATAAAACTTTTTTTAGGAGAAAACTCATATGATGTTCACGTTTATGCTTGATCCACACTTTGAAGGCATGGATTGCATCATGGATCACATAGGCAAGGATCAAGCAACTATGTTGCTACAATAATATGATGATCGTTTTGTTACTTTTGTTGAATAATGTTATGAATTTTTTGGATTCAAGTCAAGCTACGTCTTTAATTCTTGCACCATTTCAACGACCTTCAAATGGGTTATTTGGGTTAATTACTTCATCACAAAAAAATTCTAAAGGTGTTTTCAAAGTTGAACTTTCTTTATTTTGCACGTTTCATGTGGAGAATGCACATGGGCTTGATCCATTGAAATGACGAGCCAATATTCAATCTAGATTTCCAAATGTGGGTTTTTTCGCATGATAGAATTTTTGCATCCCAAGTTCATAAATTGAAATGAAGCAATTTTTTAAAATTAATGCAAATGTATTCACTAGCTTACAATGGTGCCATCTTGGGGTTGATAATCTTGAGAAGCTTGTAATGATTTATAAGAATTTGGTTTAGTGATGCATGAAATGATTGTAACCCTGTTGATGGACAAGAATTGGTTGAGTTTTTTTGTGGTTGAAGATACCTTGTTAGAAGATAATGAAGACATGCTAGAGAAAACATGATATTTTGAAGAATGAATCTAGGGTTCGAGGATATAAGATTTGTAGATCTCAGTTGCAAATCCATTACATTTTGCACTTAAATTTTTTGCCCATATTTAACATTTTGGACTTTAACACCACACCTTTGTAATTCTTGTTGGATGAGGTGCTTGAATATTATTTGAATTAACCTTTGTTTTGTGATTCTATCCATCCTAGCACTCTATACTTTTTATTGGACCCAAAAAAACACATTTCCACACTTTGAAAACCCTAAATCCAATACTTGGATCCGAGTTGTCATTTATGTAAAATAAATTATAACACACCTAGTTCATATTGCTATTGCTAATTTACCTACAACCAAGTGTTGATACAAAAAGGGTACCAAAAAATTGGATTAATTAATTTTTTTTAACCCTTACCCAAATTGACAAATTAAAAATCTTGATACCAATGTTTCTTTAACTAGCAAATTTTCACCAAATTTGACCTGAAAAATGTGATTTCAACCTATACAAAAGATTTTTTTTCATGGAAAAAAAATGACCCAAATTCCCCAAAATTTGAAGATTTTTTATTATTAAATCGCCAGATTTTTATGCTAAGTCCCAGCAGGTAGGCAAGAATATAGAAGGATTCAGTTTTTTTTCTACTTTCCTATCTAGTATGCAGCCAAATTTGGCTAAATTATTTTGTGAATGATTGCCACTTTGGCTACATCACAAAATCCTTAAAAGAAACCGTCTGGTATCTCCAAAACCTGAACCCAGAACAACATTGGTATATATATATATATATGCATGCATTTGATCAACAGTTCTCAAAAGTCAAAAAACTGGTTTTGACAGTTTGGCCCTTGGGGCCGGCGATTTTCTCAAAAACCATAAGACCTGTTTGGAAGCTTGCATGTGGTTCTAAAGAATCCAAGAAGGGGGGGTCAAAGAACCTACCCTAAATTGCTGGCTCTTTTCCGGTTCTTTCATGACAACCATAAATTTCCGGTTCTTTCTTGGAAACCCAGCGGTTCTTCTAGGTGTTTGAAATAACCTGGAACTGGTCGGTTCTTTGATCCTAATTTTTAAAATCCCCGGAATAGACTATTCGTTGATTGTGCTTTTTTTTGTATTAACCAGAACCTGCGGTTATTAACAATCAAAGAACCGCCACACGCTTCTAAATGGCCTTCATGGTAATGAAACTGAATTGAGATCTCGACTGCCGTATAGGTACCTATCCTACTTTACCAAACAGATAAGCCTATAACTAGCAGCTACCTAGTATCGTAGCCTGTAAAAACCGGGCACGGTAAACCTTGGAGCCAATCATGTGAATCGACGGCCCGTGTGAGTTTGGGGCCGTTACATCTGACGGTTCAGAACCGGTTTTACTCTGGAAAATTAACCAGCTTATACTACGGGTTAATTCCTCTTCTCTTCTTCTTCTCTAATTAAGAAGGGGCTGGATTCGAAGTAATTCCAGAAACACCCAGTAAAAGTAAATACGGTAGATCGGATTCCCAAGAGGTCAAACTAAGTCAGTAAAATAATAAAGAAAAAACAGTCATTCAAAAGATGTGTAAACTAATTAATTACCAACAGACATAATTTGATGTCAGTCAAGTCTATTAATAAAACTTTACAAAGATTAGGCAATTAATACTAACTTTACAAAGGATTAGTTAATAAATACCCAAGGATTAGTTGATTAAATTAATTAATTAATTATTAATTAGAAGAATTTTAAAAAATTCAGTGGAAAAAATTGGTAGGGTTTAATTGGTGAAGCTTCTTTTTTTAATAAAGAAATGTACTTAGTATGGCTCTTCACTCACTTCCTCTCTTTTAAAAAGATTAGCTAATGAGTATTTAATTTTACAAAGGATTAGTTTTATATAAAAAATTAGTTAATTAGCATCCAAGGATTAGTTTCTTTGGCTTAGTTAGAAGGATTTAATAAAAATTCAGTGGAAAAGTGGTAGGTTTTAATTGGAGGTTTTTTTTCTAATTAAAAAATATATATATATTTATGGCTGTTCACTCATTTCCTCTCTTTTGCATCATTTCTAACTCCCTGTCTTTATTGTTGTCGTCATTTAGGGTTTGTTTGTTGGTGGGGACTTGCAAATGATTTCTTCAAGTGGGTTATGGCACAATAAAAGAAAGAGAGTGGATGGAGGAAGGTGGGAGGGGGGAGCTGGGGAAGAGGGGAACAAAACCTTCATTACCATTAGAGAGACCCTAGAAATTCTCATCCACTTGGGTCTCGAGTCACCATCATTACCATCACCAGTTTCCATGCTTTTGGTGCATTTATTCATCCATTTACCATCTAGTGCATGGACTCCATTTCATTCTTTTGTGGGTTTTTGGTTGGATGCAAGTTGGAACATTAAGATAAATGATTTTCATTTATTCATCCATTAATCCATAAAGTGCATGGACTTCATTTCATTTTTTGTATGTCCTTTGTTGGATTGGGGTAGGGGGGGGAAGAGGAGATCAAGCCCTAGAAATTCTCATCCATTTGGGTTTCGAGTCATCAACATTACCACCATCGGTATCCATGTTTTTGGTGCATTTATTCATCCATCTACTCATCAAGTGCACGGATTCCATTTCTTTTCTTTTTTTGGGCATTTGGTTGGATGCAACTTGGAAATTAAGACAAAAGTTTTATATTTATTCATCCATCCATTCATCTAGTACATGGATTGACTTCATTTGGTTTTGGGTAGCTTTTTGGTTAAATGCAAGTTGGAATTAACACAAAAGTTTTGTCCTTCATTTATTACAAGCTCAACACCCATTTTGGAATTTTGGATGGCAAGTTGTGAATAATACAAAACAAAACCAACCTGTCCACACTCTCTCTCTTGCTTTTTTTTTTTTTTTAAAACTAATTTTTAACACTTGACTTGATGGCTTGTTGGGTGTGTTTTTAATGCAAACTTGTATAATAAATTAGGTAGAACTTTACCTTAGCAAACAATTTTTCACTTTTCATTGAAGCCAGTCATTTACCATTTGGCTCCATGGTAGTCTTTTTGTGGATGATTCTTTTCATTGTTTTTTTGGGGAGTGAGAAGAGAGACAACAACCCATCACACTATTTGGGTCTAGTGATGATCATACTTGCATGTTGTGATCATAGTTGGATGCCACCAACTATGGTACATGATGAGTAAGGTAATGCCCCAGGAGTGGGGCATTCCCAAAAGAAGTGCCCACCTGATGCAGAGCTTAGGAACACATATAGGTTAAAGCCCCATTGTGGAGGCAGCATTGCCAAAATAGGGGCTTAGGACCAACTGATTTTTGCTGAGTATGGCCCCCTATTTTGGGAATGTCCCCCACTCATGAGCCTAACCAAGGGTAAGCACAAGACAAAGCTTGTCATAAGCCCAAACATACATAGATTGTGAGGTGGTAAGAGTGAGAGGGATCTTAAACCTACTTTTTAGGGGGCAAGAGGCACCCTACACCTATAGTAAGTAGGTGTATGATCTCTCCTCTTTTCTAGCAGGGATATTCTTGGGTATAAATTGCCCTACACATACACTAGGATTCTCCAAGTGCTATAGCTGACCAAAAGATTATAACATTATAACCCTCTTCATCTTTTGCTCCAGTTTGCCCATGCTCTCAACTTAACTTCTTCATTTGATTAATTTTTTATTTCACAAAAGTGGCAATTCTATGCTGAATTTTTATTAAAAAATAAAAATTCTCCAGTTTTTTTTCACCAAATAGTTGCACATTTGGTTCACGTATTGTGATAAGTTGTACTTAAATTTTAAGTGATTTAAGTATCTTACAAACAAGGAAAGATATATTTTTTCTTTGGTCAAATAACATGAGAGATATATAAGGAAAGATATATTTTTAATTTGGTCAAACAACATGAGAGAGATATATGTCAGATGGGCTATGATGATGGCCATTCTTTATTGTGCACAATGCATCCAAATAAATAAAATACAATAAAATAAATGAAATGGACCCACATTTCCTAAGTCAAAATAAAGCAAAAGTGGTGAAGTTACACTTTGTTAACTCCAATAACTTATGTGCAAATAAGTGATCAATTCCATACAACAAAGTCATGCGTCAATTCAAAGGCAAATATTATCAATTCTCCACAATATTGCATGGCACATCAATGTTAGACTGGTTACCTATCATAACCAATCCAACTACACTAGGTTGAATCTTCACCAAACTCCATGTGACTACTTGAAGGTCATACATACCCTTCAGACCTGTTGGGCAATTGTTTCACCTTCAGTATGGTAGTTAGAAAATTGTCACCTTTCAAACAAACAATAGCCTAGTAGTTGTGAATAGCCACTTGATCATCCTTATTTGGTCTATTTTTTAATTTATTTTCCCCCCAATGTCGTACTCAATCACCACACACACTGCAATAATGTATGGTGGAGTTTTGCAATAAGTGGTTAAAAATTGAAGCCTTATTGTCCTTCAAATGGGGTGTAATCTTTCTAACACATGTCATAAAATATAAAAATATAGGAGCACTCCAAATCTGAGCAACAATAGTCCAATAATCCTTCAATTCAGAATGGCACATTCAAAGGTTTCTTCTAAAAATCAATATGAAATTCATATATATTCCAATGACAATGTTTTATTGAGACTGGTTTATGGAGGATGAGTATTCTGATGATCGTCATTGTGACAATTGCAGAGTCATTCTAGATTATAAGTCATCATAGATCAAATTTCAATTTAGAATCGTTTTTTTGATGTTTGTCTTGCACCTTTTCAATGTTTTCGTCTATTTGTTATCTTGTTGTGAACTTGTCTAAAGAATCAGACTTTTGTAACATTTTGCTTACCAAATCAAGAATGTAAAAAAATATTAATAGAACAAAATGACATAGAGTGAAGTTTACAATTTTTTTTTTTTGAAAAGACAATATTAATTACAACAAAATTATTATTATGTTCACAAAAAATAATTTAATCATTATCACTGATAGTGCAAAACAGTGTGGAGCCCAAATTTTATACACTTGGATGTGAATAGGATCACAACACACCTTCTTGGATTCCACCTTACATTCCAAGTTCCAAGTTCCAACTTTCAAATACATCTTTAAGACCTTGGATTGTTCATTGGTCTCAATACACCATTGCTAGATTGGGATTTAATCTTCTCTCAAACCTAATGGGGTTAAAGAAACAAGAGTTCTACACTCCCACATATTTAATGAATTATATACCTAGTGCATCAATTCAAAATTTGGAAAATTTTGAATGCAATATTCACTATATAAGCTTTTTGCGTTAATTTGGCAAGTCTTGAGGTCAAATCCTTTAGTTTAAAATTATAGGGGAAAGACACTACTCCTGAGGGCCTCCTCTAATTTAAGGGCTGTAGCCTCAAGACTGGTAGCCCAAGGGCCTAGTAGGACTGAAAATTAGAGGGAGGACTGCAGGAGAATGCATGCATGCCTTTGTGTAAAGTGAGGAAAGGGTATCAAAGCTTTCACCATTTTGCAAGCAAACCTTCTGCCATTTCTTTCTTTCCGGCATGGCAGAAGGTTTGCCTGAAGAAATGGCAGAAGTAAATAGGTTTGCATGCAATGCAAATGCGGTGGAAAGTCCCTTCAATTGATGAAGGTATCTTCCACAGAGAGAGAGAGAGAGAGAGAGAGAGCCTCAATTACCAGAAGTAGTTTAGGCGCATGAAACGCGGGAAATGCTTTCAAATGCAAAGGAAAAAACCTTCAAGTGCTCGAGTGCTTTAGAGGCAGGGCTGACAGTAGTCCTTCAACTACCTCTTATGCAAATTGTTGGATACAGTAGTGTACCTTGGCCATTTCAACACATTTTTGTCAAATAATTAATTAATTTTGAAACATTAATTTCAAAAAAATAAAACCTTAAATATCCATTATTTTCCTTCAGAATTATTTTTTGATTGGGAAGAAATAATTTTTGGAAAATTTCAACATTTCTCAAAATAATATAATTTAGTGTCTAATTGGCCAAGGTACTAAGGTAGTCTTCCTCTGCAACAGTGTACCCCTCTCTTCATTCGTAGTAGCTGCTATATACATACAGTGGATGATACAGTGTCAGGGCTCAGAAAAGCTGGGAATTTTTCTTTAATGACATGAATAAAAAAAAATTCAAATTTCAAATTAAGAAAAGAAATAGAGAAATAATTCCTTTAATTGTGCCTAGGGTGATATATGCGTTAGGAGTGGGGCCTTCCTGAAATAAGCGCACCTCAGCTCCGCCTCCCCCCCTCAAATACAATGAACAAATTCTATCTGTAAATTGGCCTCTCCCCAAATACACTGAAAAAATTTCTATCCATACTTTGCATGTAAGGAATGGCATGGCCAGGGGGTTTTTTTTAAGCACTTGGAGATATTTCCAAAAATCTGAAGGGCACTTTATATATTCATGAATATCCCTCCTAGAAAAGAGGAGAGAACTTGCACCTACTCAATAATTAGTGAGAGGATCTTACACCTATAAGTAGGGACAAGGTCCCTCCCACTCTAGGTGTAAGATCCCTCCCCCTCTTAAGGAAGTTGTGTAACAACCCCACCCCTTTTGCGTACCTCGTGATCTTAGTTTATTTTCTGGTGTATTTTTGCTAAATGGCTAAAAATAAGAATTTTGTCAGGTTTTCTTGTTGCCAATTTTGGAAACTTTTTTTTAATAAAAAAACCACCTGATTCTGTATTAAGTTCCAGTAAGTAGCCAAAAATATAGAAGGATGCTTAAATGTTTTTACTTCTTCAATATTTTAATAGCCAACTAGATCATCTTATGGATAATTCAGCTACGTCAGAAAATTCGGGGAATGAAAAAATAAAATCCAACTTAAAAAAATAAAATACTGCTCTAGATTTACAAATATTAAGGTGCTTTAGGATGGGAAAGCCAACACAGGTGAGGTACATTGCATTCCCAGAATGCCAGGGACAACAGACTCAACTACTGCTTGAAACTTATTTTGGGAATGCCCTGAGGCTTTACCCTACACTACCTAATATGCCCAGTGTTCCCAGTAATGATCTAATGCCTTCCCGTCCTCTTGCACCCAACTAGTTGCACCTGGGTGTTGCTAAGGAAACTGATTTTAGTACAGGTTTAACACATGAGAAAAAAACTTAGCAGGTTTTTTTCTGTCAGTTTTGCAATATCAAAAACTTGGTGAAAGTTTTCCCAATAAAAAAGCATAAATAGTTCAATTTACGCTATTTATGCTATTTACACTATTTATGAAAATTTCGAGTATTTGGTTTCATTGTCTTTTAATTTAGGAAGTTTTTGGAAAATTCCATATTAAAAGACATTGAAACCAAATACTTGAAATTTTCTTGATTTGGGGTCAAAACTCTCACTCTCGCACCAACCCTTTTCCCTTGCATAAAGAGCTCAGAGAAAATTTGTAGTGTATGTGAAGGGCACCTTATTATATCCATGAATTTCCCTCCTAGGAATTTGGAGGGATATTATTATGCCTACTCCTCAAGGGTGAGAGGGAAATTATGCCTAGTTATAGGTGTAAGAACCCTTGCACTATTGAGGAGTAGGCATAAGAACCCTCCCATTCATATACCTCATGATCTACATAGGTTTGGTTCATGAAATTTTTTGCCTCATGCTCTAGGATAGGTAAAGCTCATGGGTGGGAGACATTGCCTAGTCATAGGCCCCTTGTTTTGAGGATGCCCTCACCATAGGGCTTATTGAGAATGTGGATCTTATTGCCATGGAGATACGTAGAGGAGTTAAAACAAACCTAATCTGTGTGGGAAAAGAGAACTCTAGTTTCACTTGTGCTCAGCTGCACACATATCCTAGGAACAAGCAAAGAGAAAAACAGGCATGCACATAGCACAAAGAAACTTCTCACAATGGGTTCCCTTATACTCATGAAGTCTCTTATAACAATGGGTTCCCTCGACCTCTAAGGTTATGGCTTGTACATCAAATTTTGGACAAGGTAAGGACAAGGATCACAATGGTGTGCAAATGGATTTGCTCTTGTAAGCTTGCACCTCAACAACAAAGCTCTCAAATGACCAAGAAAAAAAAAATGACTACTTTGGGTTCACTAGGGTCAATGATTCGTCACATATTACATTATTGATTGGTCGACCATAGTAATTGACGTATGCATAACTTATAAATGTTCTCTCAATGTACATTGTCCAATATTTATTATTAATGAGTAAAGGAGGGAGAAATATTATCACTACATTTGGATGTGATAAATATCAATATTGAAAGACGTTAAACACCATCATTGAGCTATGTATGAGACAATGCCTTGGCCTATTTTTGGGGACGGTGTCATTTTTCATTGTTTTGCCTAGTTTGATTCACCCCCTCTATCAAAAGATAAAACTACTCTAACAAAACATTTTTTGGAACTTAGGACTCCATGGAGATCACTAATGAAACCGTCAACTAGCCTACATTCAATCATCTACTACAACATGATTTTCCTTTTTATTTGTTTTGTTCTTTGGCAGAAAACATCAGTCAAAAGCATGTGTGATTTTTTGAAAGCTTTGCACAATTGCCCTCACAATGTGCTGCCAAATAGAGCTTTATGAGGGGGGTATTTAATGTCTCACATTTATATTGTCTCAAATACAGTGCATCATTGGAGATGCTCTAAATGCATTGCCCAACATCAAAATTTATAATAATGGTAAGGCCCCAAAAGCCAAGGGACTTCCCACAATAAAATGGCTTAGGATGCCAGGGGTAGATGTGTCCAGCCCCGCATGTTGTGCAACACAAAGCCCCAAGGTAGGGGCATTCCCAAAGGAAGGAGCCAAGGACAGGCCAATAGTCAAGTCATGCACTACATTTTGTGAATGTGGGCCACCTGTGCACCTTGGCCATGAATAAAGGATGGGACAAACCTTATCATGAGATTTACGTTCATGAGGTGACAAACCTTATCATGAGATTTACGTTCATGAGGCGACAAACCTTATCATGAGATTTACGTCCATGAGGTGGTAGGTGTGGGAGGGATTTTACACCTATTCTTTAGAGCAAGAAGGATCTTACGTCTATAACTAGTAAGCATCTTGGGCATAAATAGTGCACATGTATAAGTGTAATCTCCATCCTCTCTTTTCTACCTGGATGCACATGCATATAAGGTGCGTTCCATATACACTAGGGATTTTCTTAGATTTGCAAGAATTTCTTCACCCATGGGTCTTTTTGATTGTAAAGAACAAGGCAAACATTATGTGTAGGGTAACACTCTAAGAGCAAGGAATTGCCAAAATATCACTTGGGGTGGAGCCAAGGGAGTGTCCACCTAAGGAGCACTCGTTTGGGGAACACCCTAAGAGGGCCCACCTAATGAGCACTCATTTGGGGAACACCTTGAGAATGCCCACCTAATGAGCACTCATTTGGGGAACACCTTGAGAGCGCCCACTTAAGGAGCACTCATTTGGGGAACACCTTGAGAGCACCCACTTAAGGAGCACTCATTTGGGGAACACCTTGAGAGTGCCCACCTAAGGAGCACTCATTTGGGGAACACCTTGAGAGTGCCCACCTAATGAGCACTCATTTGGGGAACACCCTGAGAGCGGCCACCTAAGGAGTGAGGGGTTCTCAATATAAGTGTCCCTCAACTCCACATTTCCACATTGGGCGGGCGCTTATTTCGCAAACACCCCACCCTAAGGGCATTTTTTGGAATGCCCTACCTTTTGTGGACGAAAGATTCCACCTGATAACATAGCTTCCAAATACAGTAATTTTTTTAATGATGGCTATAAGGTGCCACATTACTCACAAATATAGAGTGCCCTTCAAAGATACTTAGGAAATTTCTCCAAGTGCTTTATGTACTATTATCCAATCCATCAGAATTTGTTGTCTTATAACAAAAAAGCGCCTAGTGGGGAAGCTTGCATCTCCAACTTTATAATATTGAGAACTTTATTCAAGTGCTCACACAAAATCACCATGATGAAGAGCAGCCACATGTTTCCCTTTCTTTATTTCCCAGCATTGTTGCAATAATTCCACTTGCAAAAAAGAATCCAAATTGGGCATACACAAATGCCTCTTTTTAGTTGTATTTTTCTGCTTTATGTGCACACATGCATGCAACAACCTTTATAATATTATTGTGGACCCAATCACCAAATTTCAGAAGCAGAGAACCATCATTTCAATTTTTTCTAAAAATCAGAATCAAAGAACCACCAATTCCGACCATTTCAAAACCCTCGCACAACCAACTGCTTTAGGGAGTTCAACTGTATTGGGGAAAGAACTCGGAAAGAACCAACAATTTTTTATTTTTTAATTTCATGAAAAATCAGGGTTCTAAATCAGAAAAAATGGTTCTTTCCACACACAAAAAAATTGGAGAAAAGCTTAGGAACCTTAAGAACTGCCCTGATAACCGTTGGGGTTTCGATGGTGCAATTTCTAATACCCGCCCACCACGGGACCAAACTCTTTATGGCCTCCTTCTAGTCATAAGGAAGTGAGTGTATCTACTCATTTGCTCCACTTCATGCAACACCCGAATTCAAATCATCTTTTTGTCTCACACTTATTTCATTCTTTCAACCACACCAAAACATGTGTTGAAGTTCATAAGTATTATTATATGCAAATACTAATTAATTACAGGGTCACAAATGTTCATGGTTCATCATGTTGTAATTTGGATTTTTACAAATTAAATGTGTTAATGCGAACATTCTTCTATGGATGTCAATAATTGAAACTCTTGAACCCATACTAATATTTCTTAACTCTTCAAACTGGCCATCAATTGGGTTTAGTTTTTTTAATTTTTGGGTTTTTTAAAAATCTGGAATTTTACCTCAATTCAAAATATTCAAGGATCATCTCGATCACAAGCTTCTAATAAGATTCCATGGAACTAAAAGTTTTGGATTTGAAATATTGTAAAAGTCAATATTTGAAATATTTGCAGTCTTGATTTTTTCAGAAGTTAACCAAAAATAGCCCAAAATTCAGATCCTTGGAAACAAAACATGCAAATTGACCCAAAAAAAAAAAAAAAACCCTATTCAGAGACAACAACAGGTATATTCTTGCCTTCTGCCAATTTCAACTCAAGGTATACTCCAGAGTGGGCGGGTATTAGAAATTGCACCAAACCCCTACTGGGCATCAAGTTGGGTATCAAAGTTGATAACCATGATTGTCAAAAAAATCCAATACCCAGTTTTTGATATATAACCACAGTTAACAAAAAAAATTCAAATACCTGGTTATTTATATAAACATGGTTATTTAAATTTTTGAATAAAATCAAATAATTGCCTACAAGGCATCTAGTCTTGCCAAAAAAAATTCATGAAACCCTGTGATTCTTTGATTTTTGAAAGTTTTCAAAATACACAGAACCAGCAGTTCTTTGATTCTGAATTTTTTCAATTGCCTGGAACCGATGAGTATTACAAAAATCAAATACCTACCCCACACTTGGATACAGCTGCATCATACCAGTCAAAAATCATCTTAGAGCAGATCCACCCATACTTGACCCAGGCATTTGGCCCTAGAACAATATTTCTCCCATCCAAAATTACTTATTTATTAATTCCAAGCACCACCCACAAGCATGAACATGAGACAATAAAAGTCAGAACTTACTTATAACAAACCACTTGGACCAATCAATACGCCTAGCCAATCAAGAACAGTTATTAGACTTCGCTTTGGGTTTTGCCAGCCTCCGCATTTTGAGCAAGCCAGTGTCATATTGTTGCACATGTCAGGCAAATATTTATTGATCTTCATCCAAAACATGCTGTGCAAGTGTGTTGGTGGAGATGCTCTTAGGACCCAATACCAAGACCAAGCTGATATGAAAGCTTCAAAAAGGACCCAATGCCAGGAACAGGCTGGTATGGAACATTTGAAAATACTCCATGTGAGGACCAGCCAAGTATGCTTAAAAGTTGATAGGATGGAAAGATCCCATTTCTTAAGAAGGTACATTTCTTAAGTTGTTGCAGTGACAACAGTTTGCAATGATAATGTGGTTACCTTCCACATTGATGTAGCACCGTAAAGGTCCCTCCTTTGGTGCTGGCCTCTGGGTACACACTACACACTTTGGTTTGAATGTTTGAATCAATGTTGGGTGGGTACCAGCTAAATTTCAGGAGAAGAAAGTGACTAGAATGACTGGAGGCAATACCAACCTCATATTAATACCAGAAAGGTATCAGTACCTGCCCAGTAAGGACCCAAGGTGATACCACCTTCATATCAAGGATGTACCAAACTCAATACAAGGTGTATACCTACCTCATACCGCCAAAAATCAGCCTTAATACTGCGTAGTGGCTGGTATGAAAGTTTTACAAAAGATACCATGGCACATAGCATTAGAGTCAAGGTTTACTGTAAGTTGATGGAGAGCTCTGAAACGCTGGTAGCAAGTTTGGGCACAACCATGTCAAACATGTCAGCAAGATTTTAGGTCTAAGAGATAAGATATGCATGAGAGTTCGACACCCATCTCTTAAGACATTGTCAGTTTAAGAAAGATGCTGTGAAATCAGTGCAGCTATAAGAAAGAGGTGACATTTTGTTAAAGCTTCTTGGAAATTGTAAATGACTACAACACCAGCAAGGCCTTAGTCATTTCACATTAACCAGACTTATAATGTGAAATAAGATCACAATCTCCACTGATTTGTCAAAGGAGACAAGAAATCTGTGGCTCAAAATTCTTCTGGAGCAATCTAGGCTGATACCATATCTAGGAGTTGCAGAAAAAAACAAGTGCAGCCATAACCTCATGAAAGTTGCTCACACAGTGTCTCATCATCACCTTCCTTGTCAACACTAGAGGCTGCTACCAGCCTGTAGCTCCATTGCCTCAATAAATCACAGTATATGCAACAAGGAAAATTTCACACTGGGGATGTCTTGATTGCAACAGTAGCTACTGGAACATCTTCTCCTCTAATCCTGAACAATGTCATATTTTGGAAGGTCGATTATAGCCACTGACCACAATCTCACTTTCCCCTGCAGCCAGCAAACATTGACAAAACTTAGGACAAAACCATAATGCCAATGAGACCCTTGGGGACAACACTTTCAGACAAAACCATAAAATGTATAACTAAAAGTCTCTCTGATAAACACATGAACAGGTGACTAAGTAAGAACCATGTCATGACTTAATTCAGCTCTTTACAGCAATATACAGGTCATTTCAAAAGTCATCATCCTAGCAACCATAACATGTCAAATTTTTCACACAAACTCCAATCCCAAACAGAAATATGAATGAGAATCTTATGACATGAACAAGAATATCAAACTTTTGACTTACGTGTTCATCATCAGTGTGATGTTATCCCCTTTTAACAAAATCCGGCCTGCAAGAAAGAAAAAAACATGCAGTGAGGTATTCAATCTTGGGCAGTGAAGACTAATGACTACACACCATGATCACAAGCACAAAACATAGTATAGACTACTACTAAGCACCATTCAAAGCGCATACATTGTGGAGAAAGACTCCTTCTCTAGAAGAAGAGAGCTTTCCTCACTTGGCAAAGTTGATACTTTCCCTATAGAGCTGTAGAGTTAATGAGATGATAATCAGCTCAGGGTTTAGGGTTTCCAATCTCTCATTTGCCCAGATCTAACCCAGCATGACTTACCTAGAGGCTTGCGTGTCTTCTTCTTCAAAGAAATTTCCTCAGCTTCATCGAGAACCAGATTCATGTATTCATCAAACCCCTGCCAAAAAGAGACAGAATCAAAACAATTCAAATGAGAACCCAAGCATGAAAGAAGCACATTCTGAAATTCAATCTCCTATTTACGAACATCGGATTTTAGGGCCATTAGAAGGAGAAACTTACAATGATGCGCCCTTCAATCCTCATATCCTTCTGCTCAAATAGCCAGAACTGGATCCGTGATTTCTGCACAAATGTCAACACGTTGGCTTTAAACAGTGAGAATCTGTAAGAAAACTGAACAAATCAAGACCCAAAATAAGACAAAGCATGGTCATTTGTGGCCTGATCAGTGCTCTTATCACCCCCATTTATCATTCTCAGAAGCTTGAAGCTGCTATTCAGTACTGAGAAAAGAAGGGCTTACACTTTGCAAGAATCGGAAAATCAGATTCTGAAGGTGTCAAAATTGGTTGAGCCACACCATGACCATGCACAGTTCACACCCACAGCAGCAACAAATTAGCACGGAAACTTGTCCACATGCAAAGTGTCTGAGAATCTCAACTAGCACCTGGGCACAATGTGTATGCAGGAATACAGAAAGAAAATCTTCTAGCAACAAAATGAAACCAAACGAAACAATTGGTGCAACACCAAGTCCCACATGCCTACAGAATTGCAGACCTGAGACTATGGTGCTATTCAGTACTGTCCACACTGAGCAGTGATTAAGGAATGATGCAGAAAACCATGCACTACTAGAACTGTGGACAAAGCCTGTAACCCTAGAAATCCAAAGCTGCAAATGAATGCACATCAACTGAAGCAGACCTTGTAGACTCAGATAGCAAAATCCACATAAGAAACTCCAGAAACATGAAATACCAAATTTCCAGTCTCACAATCCTTACCCCCAAAAAAACCCTAAAACACATCATGTATTCAAAGCTACCTCGTATTCTTGCTTCAAGAAAACTAGGGTTTCAGGATGCACGCCCATTAACTGAAGCAGAACTTCTAGACTCAGATAGCCAAATCCACACAAGAAAAACCAGAAACACGAAATACCAAAATTCCAGTCTCACAATCCTTGCCAAAAAAAAGCCCTAAAAAACACATCATCCGTTCAAAGATACCTTGTGTTCTTGCTTCAAGGAAACTAGGGTTCCACGGTAGCAAACAGAGCATACATGGCGCTTCAGTAATGTGTCATCCTTAAAAGCTGAATTCGAGCTAAAAGAGAGAACTCCTCCAAGCCTCGACAAAAAAAAATTTGGTGACGACGTTTACATTTACACACTAAAACCCAAAAGAAGGAAGCGATGCTCAAGAAAGAGAAGGGAAAGAAGAAGACGAACAATAGGCTGGGTCATGATCCGTTGCACTTTGGTGGTCGCCATGGCTGCCGCTCCTCTCTTTCTTTCCCCCGCTCGTTGCTGGTGCAGAAACAAACACTCCTTGGCGAAGCACGCAGTCCAAGAGCGATGCCGCGACGCAGAGAGAGAGGGAGAGAGAGAGAGCGCGAGCTTTCCCTCCCGCGCAGTATTGCCAGGCACCGGGTAACGGGTATAGTGGATACCCGCCAGTTTTTAGATGTTCATGTCCGCCGGATGTCATCAACCCTGTGGATTAGGAGGTAAAGTCTAGAGTCTAGAGCCCACTTTGAATTTGAAGGGATATTTCAGCGCATTTATGACTAGGTACATAAAAAGGGCCTTTTAAGAGTTTTGAGATAATTTGGCCAAAACCAAGCCATCATCCTTAGGAGCAAAAAGAGGGGAATTTTTTATTTGAAATATGAAATTGGAAGTTGTGAGCAAGAGTGAACCAAAAATCTAACAAGGAAACAAATTTCAAATGACTGAAAGAAATAGGTTTAAAAAAATGCTCCTATTCGACTAATTTCCTATTTGACACCGAGTGACAAAGTACACCACATTCAAAAACATTAAAACAAGGGGTGTGTCACATTGTGGCCTTGCCATTTACATTAAAAAGGATATTAAAGCAAAAGAAGAATTATTAAAACTCAAATATTTCACCATGCCAAAATATAATTTTCCAAAAATCCAAAAATTAAAAGATACCAAAATCCTTCAAGATATATTATAACTCTATAACTAATCTCAAGTTTCAACACAAGCCAAAATATCATCTTTCAAAAATCTCACATAAAAATAGATCTATTATTTATTACCTAGGGTCCAAAATCCCTTAAGCTCCTATTACTCTATTATGAATCTAAACACAATATCATTGCCTTGGTACACAAGGCCTATAAATATTTGGCAAGGAAGTGCTCATTATGAATGTAGGTATGGTATTGATTATAAACAATTCACTCATATGGCCTAATAAAATATTTTCCACACTGCAATTTTGTATTTGAATATGTAAATTTTTTATTTTGAATATTCAATTACCAATCAAATTGAGCTTGTAATTATCCTTTTGCTAACATGAAGATTATCTTAAATACAACAAAAGAATAGTTGACAAGTTTTTCATTGGTTGCAAAATTATGGTGAAAAAGTTTTATGGACCTATTCTTATTCGTCTTCTCCAAATGAAGCTTTTTACAATTTCATGCATTATATGCTTATTATTATCTAATTAGATAAACAACTAGTGTAGTACCTTGTCAACTTTGGCTATAAATTATATTCTTTTAGAAATGCTGAAACTTTCCAAATATATATTTTTTCAAAGAGAATTTTTTTGTGAAGGAAAATGAAGAATGTTTTGAAATATTTTGGAGTATTTTGTGGTTCAAAATGGAATGTTCAAAATTAAATTAATTGAAGACTTGAAGTTTTGACATGTGCTGAAGCCACCAAGGTACTACAATATTTGACAAGCTTTGGATTGTAAATAAAAGAACAAACACTAAAACATTCTTGATATGTGATCCTTTAAACTTTTTTGATATTCCTTCAAAACCATTTGGTCATACATGTTTAATGTTCTTTTTTTAGGCAAAATTTTGCTTTGCCATGATAGCGAATGTCTTTATGTGGAGGAGCCAAAGGATTTAGGACCATCAAATCATTGTCAAATTGCTAAGTTCTCTACCATTTAGATGGGCAATGTAACCAACATCGGGATGGTGATTTGGATTTTACAACTTAATGGGTGACTAAACCTTACCATATTATGCAACATATAGCCACCTCCCCCCTATGGATCCGCATTTGTGTATCCACTCTCCTCAAGTTCAAGTTCATTACCATCACTTGTTATGCACCTTGTGAGTTAAAGTTTGCAACCTATCGGATTAAAGACTTTATGTTGGGAGTGGGTTAGTAAAATGAGTTATGTATTGGATTAAGACAAATGTGTTGGGCTCATGAATGTTAAGAATGTGACAATGAGACTTGATGGTTATTGATCTCGAGCAAATCTTGCATATGGCCCACTTATGGCTTCAAGATAGGTATAAGTTATAATGAGTTCCAAGTTTGAGTTGATTTTTGTCTTGTTTGCATTTTGTTGCATTTATAATTAGGATGTTGTTTTGTCATTGGAATTTGGTGCCTTTGTTGGGTTCCTGAATGTATGGAATGTAGCAAAAGCTAAAGGGAGGAACATATCTATGGCATCAAGGTACAAGCTATTCCCATGTTCCAACTTTGATTTCATTTTTGGCTTGTTTGGATTTTGTTACATTCATAACAGAAGTGTTGTTTCGCAATCATTGTCCTTGATAGGTTATTTTGCCAGGAATGGGACTATGATTAAAGGGAGGAACAAAATTTGTGGGTTCAAGGTTCAAGCCCTTCCAAAGCTCCAACTTCGACTTTAAGCTTGTGTCCACTATATACATTGCCCAACCTAGTTTATTATAATAAAGGGTTTCATGTCATGACCATAGCCTTGGCCTTGCAACCAAAGAGCGGGGGCAAGACAAGATAAATGAGCTAGAATTAATTCAAGGCATGACATGGCCCAAACACATATTCCCAAGGTGACATAGAAGTGTGTGAAAGTACAAGGGAGAAACCCTAACATTGTCAAGTGCATTCCCATTTGAAAGTTCTTGAAAAGAATAAAGATAAGATGAATGCCCAAAATATGGTTGTTTTTTGACATGTACAAAAAAAATTAGGATAAAAATGTTTGAAACATTTCCAAGTCTTCCACACATTCAGACTACAACTTGTAGTCGCAAATTGTTTTCAAATTGTAAACTTGATACAACATTTACAAAATCTACAAGGAAATGGGGTTGCATGTCTAATTTGATTGCACTTCTGCAAAGTTATGGGTATTTGAAGTTTTGGTACACCATTTGTCTTGAAATTGAAAACAAGTCTCAAGAGTCTTGAGAATTTGCCACTTTGATGTAAGTCTCGTGATAACTTATAGGATATACTTTGTTAAGGAGGAAGGTAGTGCATCCATCTGCGTTGTGATAAATCCAAGATGAGTTCATGACATGTCGCAAATTTGGGTTCAACTACAACAATCATCTCCTAATTTGATTTGTGTGGTTAATATAACCAGAAGCTGCACTTGTAGTGTTTCATCCTAATCTTGTACCAAAACTCATACAAAATCTTGTTTTGATTTTAAGAGTCAAAAGAACACACCCAAGAGCTGAAAGTCTTCTACATCACAACATATTGAAGAATTCCATTGTGGCAAGCCTTTGGGGTGTGTAAATTTCATTCTTTGTGGCTATGGCCACTCCAAAACCCCGCTTCCAACTTCAATATTGCCTTTTCTTATTTTCTTCTGTAGGTGGTCAATCTAGAAGGATAAATGTTGAGCTTGGTGGGTGGGGAGAGGACAGTGCTTCCTCTAGTTATGAAGGGATTCTCCTTGATAAGGGTATTCCTCAACTACAGATAGGAGGAGGCCTGTCTGGTGACTAACAGTACTCCAAGGGACTTGTTTGGACAGGTCTCAGGAAAATCAGCTTTTAGATTTTTCTTTGACAGATACTCACAGTTGCTCAATTACCAAATTTTGGCAACAATGAAATGGACACACATTTGAGCATTAAATACAGAACTTACCTCTCATGAAGAATTTGTAGTTCTCTGGAAGCCAGATGTGCCAAATCATGAGCTTTAATAAGCTTGACGGCCATTGCTAGGCAAGAAACATTGGGGCACTTGAAATCCCAAGTCCATCACACCTGATGGTCACTTCTGGTAATCACAGTGGGAAGAGCAAGTCTCTTATGGAACATGTAATTCAACAATTCGTGCAATCAGTGTCATGACAGGTCCCCAACTGCACATGCTGTTCCCAGTAGAGGGATCACACTTTCCTAAGCTATAACCCTAAACCTGAGCAGACTGGCTACCTCCTACTTTTCTGGTTCTTATTTCAGTCCCACTGAAATTGATAACTCAGCAGTACCAACAAATGAACCCACAACCCATAAGAACATTCATAAACTGAAGGTGATTGAACCCACTGCAATTCTTCATGTATTGCTTCACCTCTTGAGGAGGATTTATTTGAATGTCTGAAGCATAAACTCTTACTTTACAGAGGCTGTGAGAAAATGGGCATCAATCCAGCTTTTCATACAAAGAAGGGTCTTCTGAAGGAACTGAAACAACTCTTTAATCCACAATATAGAGGATGCTACTGTTAGAACAGAGCTTTCTAACACCCCCAAACTTTGCTTTTACTTTACAGCAGAAAGGAATTCCTGAAGAATTCACCTTGGAGTGGGGGACACAGAAGCCTGGGACTCACTCTGCAGAGACAAACTTGCAAAGGAAAAATCCCTTCTACACAGAAAGGGAAACAATATAACAAAAAATGGTGCCAACTTACCCTGGACTCTTTGAAGCCAGAAGCCACAGCTAGTGGTTTATTGCATGTTTATAGGGCCCCCTCTGATAAATAATTAGGTTGATAAAAACTTCTTCACAACACCTGTACCGCAGATCCACTATCTGGTGCACCACTGGTAATATCAGCCACATGATGATCAGCCTTTGTCCATAAAAACAAAGCAGCTGCACCCTCCTCAAACGGATTGCCTGTAAACACAACATTTGATGTCAACACATTCCTTCAATGAGTACCAAATTCAAATTGCAATATTTTGCAAACACATATGGTATGTTGCACACCTGAAACCTGTAGTCTCTTCTGCTTCTCACTTATGAACACTCTTATTGGTTAACCCCAAGAACCACTTTGCACATTCAAGATGCCCATCCCTCCTCAGGTCACTAAGCACAAGTTCAAAAGGATTGTGGACATACCAGGCTGCAGAGCTGGTATCTCAGAAGACCCAGAAATGACTTTCTGGTGGTGATGAATTGAACAAACAGGTGTGCATATACTGGTATGCTTGTACTCGGAGCCAATTTTACAAAATGCTAACAAGAGTGAGAGCCCTTTTCTGCCAATATCCAATCATGGCCCTCTCTCTATCTAGGATGAAAGAGGGTCCAAACAGCCATTAGAAATGCTGCCTGCCTGTGGGTGAATCACAGGCACATATTCCATGAGCAAACTGAGTCATGCATCAGGTGGGCATGTTCAGAGAGTAGTCCCATTTTCACTCAATAGCTGTAGGATACCCAACATTTGCAGGAAAGGGTTCTCAAGCAGTTTCTCATTGTTGCTCTGTTGCATCACACCAACCCAAAAACTTACACATTAGCCTCATTCCCTTCAACAGTCTCTTTACTTGCCAGTAGACCTGACTCCCTATAGGGGCATCCCTGACACAACTCTTTTTGTAATTCATCAGCTAAAACTAGTGTAAAACATCTACAATAAAATCAGCAACTGTCAGCATTGATACTCTGTGATACTGCTGGGAATAGATTATCAAGGAATTTTGTTCCCAATTACATCCTTGCTCTTACATATCCTGATAAGACACTGCACTAGGAATAGATAAAGGATGTGCCATGTATGGCCAAGTGCCTCACACACCTGCTGCGCTTTGAAGACAAGATTGTGAAGCATTCGCTGATACATTTCTGGCTCCTCTCTCATCATTCTCTTCAGCAAAAAAGCTGATGTGTAGTAAGCAATCCGTGCATCTGAATCATCTAGTAGTGACCTGGTAGCAAGAATCATGAACAGAAAATTAGGTTACCAAGTTACTAGACAACACCCTATTCCCCAGCTGCAGCAATTCGGGGTAAACAATGTAGATCATCAATTGCAATTTCGGCATTCCGCATCTTCTGACCAATTCCAATGATTGCAACACAGGATTCACATATGTCTAGCAAATTTAGGATTTCTAAACAGAGAAAAATAGAGCCATGTCAAATCAGAACATCTGATAATGCGGCTACACAGAATCTGGTATATTCTGAAGTAAAATCACACTTCCCATGCTAGCTAGTTTTTCCACTGAAACTGGGCCCCTTGACTGTGCCAGCAACATCCCATGAGTGTTGTTCCCAGGGACAGTCCCTTCAAATCAAGAAGGCACAAGAAGATGCAAGAAGACACAATGAAGGCTTCTCCTACATGATGTTTATTACCCTGCTTGTGATTCAAGTGCAGAGCTCCTAACTGAAACCATTATGATGCCACATCTTACTCTTCCTGGGATGTTTGGAAAGTACCTGAAGAACTCTTCACCACCAACCTCGTCCAAGGCAGCCTGATAGGCATTACATTTGCCAATTAGAAGCAAGAGTAGGGCTGCCCGGACATCACAAGTGCCCCCATGTACAGTACCACCACCCCGGCTACCCACAGCAATCCCCAGTGCAACATCATCATTTGCAGAAGCAGCAAGCTGCATCAATGGCCAGTACAGTAGTGCTGTGGGCATATTTGCAACTAGCAACTTTGGGGCTGCAGCCTGCCCATTGAGCAGCATTGCAACCATGGAGCTGTCATCAACTTGAATATTACTGATTGTTGTTGTATTCATCATGCTTCTGGTCTCCACAACTGGCTTGTCTGATTCCAGTGATTTGGGTTTCTTATCCTCAAAATTTGACGCCATATCTAGTCTCCCATTGGACAATGAATGTCTCTGTTGCTGATCAAATGACAGTGTCTGCTGGCCTGCATTTGGTGATAATGTTGGGAGAATTGGCCACTTAACACAGAGCTGTGAGAACATCATGTTGCACATCTGTATCACATCCACCCAGCTCAATTATGTGCAGCTTGAGAGGCATAATATGATCAGAACTAACCACACAGACTCCACATCATGTACCTGAAGCCCTATCTAACCACAGTTTTCGACCTGAGTAACTACAATACAAAAGAGTGGCCCACTCCACCCACCCAGGACACACGAAAGCTTCAGGGCATATTCCACAGGTCTGCCCTCCTTACCAACTTACAAATCAATGAAGATTTGTGGAGGTTACAAACTACCAACAAAAATACATAACATGGAATGGATCCTATGCAGACATGAGCATCAGAACTGGCCAGACTAATCTAAACTGGAAGAGATAGGCTGACAGTTGGATCTGGCCAACCATTGTGTCATTCTGAGTTTCTCTTCTACGGTTTGGGTTCAAATGAAGATCAATGCATATCTCCATTTGGTGAGTACTTTACTTGATTCCTCAGCAAATTTCAAAGAGAGATTAAAAAATTCCACAGCCATGAATCTAAATTCTCACATTGTTCCATGATCACAGAGAAACTATACTCAAGGCAGATGGTCTCATTAACTACAATGTGGAAAGAAACTAGAACAAGACAGGAGTGCAACTGATGCATCCAGAAATAAAGATTAAAATTACCTGCAAAATGTTGATCCGATCTGTATCATTTGCTGAAATAACTTGCCACAATGCCCCATTCATAAGCCCCAGCATTGCAAGAGCCCGGCCTTGTGCTCCTGTAGTTCTCAGTCCATCCTTGGTTTCTCCCCCTCCCCCAGATGGAGGGGGGATTTCTAGTTCCAACCCAGGCCTCTGACATTGCAACAAAAGCTTTTCTAAAACAAGAACAAATCCGCGCCTTACGACAGGTTGGTTTGACTTCAAGAGTCCACACAGCAAGCGGACAGATGATGAAATAGCCAGATGGTTTCCATCCAGTGATGCTTCACTCTCAGCTGCCCGTTCAAGACTGCCCAAAAACGAAATTTGCCGCTGCAATGCATGGGTATTGAATTTACTGGACTGTTTGGAACCCCCACAAGCCATTTCAGCTGCAAGAAGCTCAAGAAGCCACAAGTACCCATTGGATCTGCAGAGTGCCTGACTGGAGTGAAGAAGAGCATGAAGAGTAGCCCAGGCTTTTGAGACCAAAGTTGGATCCAGAGCCATATCTCTCGCAAGAGCACTACTTCTGCTGACATCACCACTGGTCAGCCCCTCACTGACCATGGTCACCTTAATCAGCTGCTCAAACTCCACATCCGGGTGTGTATGTGCTGATGCTAGTATGTCAAGAGATCTTGTGATGTCCTCTAGTAACTGTTCAGAAGGTCAACGGCATCAGCATAAGAACAGCTGTTTCTTGTAAGAACCTTGCAAGCTCAAAAGTAAGTTCATTTCTAAAACATCATGGCTATGACCTGGCATCTAGACCATCACTATTTCTCTGAAAGTAGGTAATCGGAGTACTGATCAAGAAAGGTCTCATAATTATCACATAAATCTACCCAAAATCAGTTACACATACACCATTGAATCAAGTTTCCTCGGATACCTTCACGATTAACATATTGAAGTGACTCCACTCTTAGCAAGTTCACACCAGTGTCTTCCTAGCATATCTGTCAGACACAGGATTCCAGACCTAGCCCAACACAAGCTTGCCCACAGGTAGTTCTTATGATAGCTGGGTATTGGCTGGCTACACCAAGCAAATACTCAGTCCATTGACATCTAGCTCAAGACTCAAACTGCAGATTTTGATGTGAATTGTTCGAACTTTCCACTTAGTGATTGTACATGTACCTGAGCATTGAGGCGACCATTGGTGACATCCCGTGACATGGCTGTAACAATGGACTTGGTGATGGTTTCACCCACCCCCTGCAACCCCTGCTTGAAAGCCAGTGCAAAGGATTCCGGAGCTTCTGCCAAGGCCAGTGTAGTTGCCACTGCTTGTATCTCTTCAACTCCTGGTGACTGTCTTCCAGTGAGGGTTGAAGAGTGGCACAGATTATGCACAATGTAATCAAAAAGGACCGCAAACAGATTCCACTTTGCCTCTGCTGCCCTGGCCCTTGCATACTGCACATTGCATGCACAGGATTTCAACATCAAGGTCTACAGCTATTGTGCTAGCAATTCACACATGCAGAAGAATTCGCATCATGAAAATGAAGCTCACATTACTCATTTGGGAAGTAAGATCAGATTACATGTCCACCATTAGACTAACTCCCTTACAGTTTCCCTGGAGACATTGTCCACAGTTCAAATGTATTCCTGTGAGCCTCATGTTGCAGATAAACAAGCAAGTACTTTGATGAAATTGTAATTACTGCCCTTCATACCCACCTCAATGCATATGATTTCAATACCACCTAGGAGAGAGAGTTGCTCCATATCTAGTTTAGGTTGGCTGGAAGGGTCAACATCTGGCAATGCAGGCAGGCAGTACAAGAGGTTGCATGCCATCCGTATAATGCGGCTGTGAACTTCATCAGCCCATGCATGCACCCAGCTGACATCCAACAGTGCTTTCAACACCTGCCAGTTATTCAAGCTTTGTACATTTGAGAATGACATGGACTATTTGAGAAAAGCAATATTACAAAGTGTAACTGTGGCTGCGAAGAAAGGTCACTTTAATGCACACGAAATAAGAATGATATGTTGTAGAGTGCCACCCAAGAGTAAAACAACAGACCCTTATATCAAGTCCGTTCAATCTTTGCCTCTGAATGCGACCCCGATCACAGACCATGTACAAAAGGCAGCTCAGTGCAGATGCCCATACTCCTTCCTCCATTTCCTCAGACTGTCATGACACCCATGCACATACTCACACCATGTAAACAATCAGTCTTGAAACTCCTCATTTTGCTTCAGCCTGACTTCTAACCATCCAGAAATGCCCGGATCAGAGGAGACAAGAAGCTGCCCTTCAAAGACAGGTTCCACCCTATCTGAACCAGAGACAAACCAAAATCAAGATCAAGATCCTGGCAGCTCTCTAATACCAAATTGTCAACCAGTGCATGTGGCTTTTAAGAGGACCCAGAGAAACCATCACACCTGACCTCACATGGAAGATGCCTATGAGACTGCAGAGAAAACTCCACAACATTTTGCAATGAGTGCATTCAGAACCCAGCACTAAATCATCAAGATTTTCTTGAACATTATCACAGACAGAATTTCCCTAAAAGATAGTTCAAGCACTTCACAAGGAATGAGGAAGAAAATTTGTACCTGAACAAGAAAGAGCAACATTTCACAAAGGATATCCAGCAACCAGATTTCAAATTCTCCAACCCCTAGAGGTGTCCCGCGTTCCGGCTTTTCAATTGATGCTTTGAGACCACCATTCTCTTCATGGACACCACTAGGATACAGCCTCCCCCTATCACCAGATGGCAATGTTCCAATCTCAGGCAGTAACGAGAAGGAACCACCATTCGGAGGAGCCGACTGGGGGACTGATGATGCTTCCTCCCTTGAAGCCTGATCTTCACTCTGCATAGGCTCCAAAAGGTGGGCATGTACTCCTAGATTCAGCACCAAGTCAAATGCACGCACTCTCACTGCTGCCTGCTCTGAGCTTAGCATTCCCTGTTGCCAGAATTGAAAACTTGTCCACCTTAGTTTTATTTGGTCAATCTGACAACCATGGTTGTGCAAAAACAGAATTCAAGCACAAAGGCTGCACCATGCTGCTAATCATATTTACATCTTTTCCATTCCACACACTCTGCAGAGAAGTCTGTAAGACTGCACAATATGTATAGGCATTGCTGGCATGTGTCCATTCTAGAATTGTTAATGGCAACAAGCAAATGGCTGTCAATCATATCAGTTAAAACATCATTGCAGCAAACTTAAGGAACATATGGAGTGCATGATCATTGTAAAGTCAGTTCCTGTATGCCTCTTGTTAGTACAATCCATCTCCTATCAAACCATATTCAATTAGGTTTAGAAAGCAAAAGGCCTTAAGTCATCAGAGAACTGCCACACCTGTAATAAGGAAAGTGTGAGAGGAGCTGAAGTATGAGAGTCCGCCATGTACCTACAAATTCACCATGATTCAGCCAAACAACAACAATCAAGTCCTCTCCATTGGGAGCACAAAGAATTGCAAAGTCCATTGGATTGAGTTCTATGACCCAATTTAAGTCACAATATATAACTGAGTGCAATGCTGGAAAGCTGCTCCATTAGCAGCAATCACTCAGGACACAAGATAAAGACAAAGAGACAATCAACCTAGAGACAAATATCACAGGAAAGTACTTAAACCTACATATCAATCAGAAGCTTAATAAGGACACTTGCTGCCACATCTGCTGCCTCAACACCAAGCTTTCCTGTCTGATTGCCAACTGGAAGTGTGCCTGAACTTCCGGATAATGCTGCCTCTGCACACACTGCCAGCACAACTTCTTCCATCTCTGCCTCACTTAACCGCAATGGCTGCTGCTCACTGTCCCCATCTCACAAATTCATTTGTATCAGATTGAAAGAGAATTGATGCAACAGAAACCAGGATCCTCATTGCACACGGCACAAAACTGCATCCTGACCTATATGTTGTCCTGATATATCCTGCTTTTCCAAAATTGGGCACTCAAGGTTGGCCGTTAGTGTCAGTAACAGGTGTCTATACCTATAATGTCGATACTGAAACAAAGGCCGCGCCCGCCGTCGTATTGTGCTTGCTGCTCCATCTCCATCCCTATAAAATACAAGGAATTATCCATTTTCAGCCTACATATGCAGAAAGCTGTTGTAAAAAGGGAAAACCAACTCATGGAAATTGTACAGACAAAACATACAGATCTGCAGTACTCACTCACAAGCACATCAGATGTTAGATGCCTGTAAGGTGGAGGTCCAGAGACCAGCACGTAAAGTGTGGAGGGAATACCAGCGTTGAGAAGGATGGGATTTGCGCTTGGTGGCAGCAATGGCACAGAGATGAGAGCGTGTTGTGGCATGGTCAGTTATATTTGTCATGGTTGAAGGCCGAAGTAACTGATCCACAATGATCCCTTCTCCATTTGCAGGCTTGAGTTTGTCACCTTGTTTTTTGGCCGAAAGATCGCTCTCTTTAAACTCCATGCCCTTGAGCATAAGAGCAGCTGCTCCTTGCTCCGCCAGACTTGGCATGCACTGCACATGTGGCCTTGCTATGCCACCACTGGCTTCCCCAGGACCCATGTGCCCAACTTCAGATGGAGTGCCAAAATGAAATCAAATACCAATACCTATTCATTATGCTCCTGTATTGGTAGCCAAGGTAGTCTCACAACAATGACCAACAATAAATTTCAGTACCTCATGTTTATATTGTTCAGTAAAGATGCACTGTAACATGACAGCTGTGAACCTGGATCTCGCAACAGAAATAGAACTCTACTGACCTATCCATCATGACAGGAGAAGGAGCCCATGCCAGTTGTGTCTTTCCTCCAACCCATCGCCACCTCAAAACATCGATTGCAATATACTGCTGGTCTTCATCCTCAATTTCTTCCAAGCCTGATATACCTCTTGCAACAGCTTTAGCCATTTCTCGATCTTCAGACATGCTCCATTTGAGACCCCCCTGGCGGGGGGAGACCAAAACTGGGAGGGGCTTCGTAAGAGTTGGCGTGGTGCCACCAGTGAAGCCTTGGTGAGGATACTGTGGCAGGTGCCTCTGAACAAGTGCTCGCACATAGTTCAGTGATTTGACCAGTGCAGCTGATGCCAAGGTGGATGTTGTCACATGTGGCGCAATGCTGTTAATAAACAGTGATGCAGGCTCATTAGCAGGTTGACCCCAGGGTGTGCTCTTTTTGAAGGTATGACCTGTACCAGCATTGCTCTCTGCAATGAGACCTACACAGAAGGCATCGATCTGCTGCAGTGTTGAAGGTCTTGGTACATATCTGTCAACAAGCCAGTTTCTCAGAAAAAATGGGATCCACAGTAGAGACAACCTCAGAATTGTAGGTAAATAGTGTGTTGTATTCTTGAATTTCAATCACCCAATTATATGATATTTTGTGCTTGGTAATTGACGCTTTCTCAAACTGTAAATGAGGAACCACTTCACAAGCTCTACAGAAGCTACAAGACAAAACCCCAGGAACATTGGGCATGAGACCTCACAGTGGTGTGGCAGGCTTACCTGAAGAGGTATTTCTTGAGGAGGGCAACACACTTGGTGATGACTGGTGGACTGTTCAGAAAGAATACAACTGGGAAATCAAAAAAATGGATGGAGAACTGAGATAAATACTCTTGCGACAACACATACAGATTTTCCCCCGGACTAGAAAAAATCCTTCTGAAAAATGAGACACCCACAACTTGAAATATGAATATGCACAAACAAATCCATGAAAACATTGTCAGATACCTGCGGTCTCTCTCTGCAAGAGCATGGTCAATTAGTACACTGTATGCTGAGTCCACAGTCACTGGATTTGCAAGGTAATCCTGCCACAAGGCACAAGAGACCACAAAGCATGTGGCATTCATATCCACAAGGATAGTGCAACCATGTCATGCATTTTGAGGATATTTTGTATATATATATATATATATATATATATATATATCTCAGAATGCATGACACAATCTCAGGTCTCACCTTGAATGTGCTTCACCAATCATTGACTCTGTACCTCAGCACTTTTCTTCTTTTGGTATATTGATACAAAATTAGGTTTTTCACTCAGAGTTCATTGAAAACCTAGAATGCAAAACCCTTTCAAGAGTAGGCAAGTTCAAGAGCAGGTTCAAGTCATGGGTTCATAGCAATCAATTGGCAGAGAGCAAAGAGGTCCAAAAGCAAGAAGCTTCAGACAGCAGCTCAAATCCCTGAAAGACTAGAATTTTCATCTCTCCTTTGTTAAGAACCTGAGCCTGCAGAGCAGAATTACTGAGCCACAGGTTGGGCATGCTTGCAATCTCTCTGATTGATTCTTTGGGCATCGAAATGAATCTCATGGATCCAATCTTGAGAATCTCACAAAGAAAAAATTAGGTTCCACTGATGCATCGTTGCTCGATCTCATGGCTTACTTGAAGGCATGAGCATCAAACTACATTGTGTATTTTCCTATTAGCATATGGCATTGAAGACCTTCTAGTATAGCTGTTCTTTGACTCGGAGAGCTAGAAAGGCTGCGATGAGAATCTGAAAGAGAGTGTACGAGCTACAGCTTTTCTTCGGGCAGCGGCAGCGAAAACCCCAAACGTCGTACCTGAATAGTGCGAACAGCTTCGGATGGGAACATGGGCGTAGATGCATGATGAGTGGCGGAAAGACAGTCTGCCACAGCTCGTCTGAGTGGCTCCGGATGCTTCCTCTGCTGCTGTCGTTGCCGTTGTGCCATCGCCAAGCGGGCGATACCAGGAGCGATCCCGGAACCATCTCTCCGGATGTGATGAGGAGATCCAGCCGCAGCAGCAGCAGCAGCTCCCGCAGCCAAGGATGATGATGATGTGCCAACTCCTCCTCCATCTCTGCCGCTCATCGAACCCTCCTTGTCCCTTGGTTCTTCTTGCGATACGGAACGCATCTCCTGCCCCTTCACAAACCCTAATCCAACCCGTCCCCAAATAGACACTCCCCCGTCCTCTCTCTCTCTCTCTCTCTCTCTCTCTCTCTCTCTCTCTCTCTCTCTCTCTACCTGCCTCCTCCTCCTCCTCTGTGTACTCCTTACCACTTCATCCTCATCCTCTTGAACCCCATAACTACTTCTTTCCTTCTCATCTTCTTCTCCTTCTTCTTCCGGAAAACTCACTGCTCTGGAGTTACCCGGAAGACTACATCTCTCTCTAGTTGGCCCAAGGAGGCAGCGATCTTGGAAAGCGCGGATTGCATTACCTCCTCTGCGTTGTTGGGTCGTCGAAACTGCACCCCAGGAGATGAAATAAAGCCTCAACTGCAAACTTCTGGATTGCACAAGTCCACTGGGAGTTCAAGGAGGGCGTCAGATGTGCCATTGTGAGAGGAGAAGGATCCCAGTTTGCGCATTTTACTGCAACAATCTCCGCCGAGCGAGCTCGCGACGTCCCTCTCTCCTCTTCTCTTCTTCTTCTTCTTCTTCCTCAGTGTCTTTCCCCCTGGCAACCTGACCGCACGGTCGACCGCCCAGTCAATCATCCTCACCGCGCGGTCAACTCGTCTACTCTACCGCACTGTCGAGCGCTCAGTCAGTAATCCACACCGCGCAGTCGACTTGAATACTCTATCGCATAGTCGACCGCTCAGTTAATAATACATACCGCGCGGTGAACTTGTCTGGTCGACCGCACGGTCGACCGCCCAGTCAGTACTCCACACCGCACTGCCAACTCTTCTACTCGACAGCACGGTCGACGGCCCAGACAATAATCCATATTGTACTGTCAACTCGTCTGCCCGGCCGCACGGTATACCGCCCAGCCAATAATCTCTACCGCGCGGTTAGATCGTATAATGTACCGCGCAGTCTGGATCAGAGATACTAATCAACCGTTTGGCAACCGCGCGGTATGGCAACAAACTGGGTCCTCCATTCATCCATTCATCCATCATTTTTCAGGGATTTGTTTATACCAGGGTTTTTTTTCAATTTTGCAATATTGAAAAATCAGCGATTTTTTTTTAATAGCAAAAGCGGTCAGATGCACACTAGGAAAATAAAATTCCAAAAAGCATTTCCCAATTTTTTTGTGAAAAAACTACAAAATTTGTTTCCCCCCCCCTCTCCCCCAAAACCCAATTTTATTCAATAACTCATGTGTGCGTGCTTTTAATAACACAATGTAATGTAAATTTTGGGATTGGCATGTAAGCCCGATTTACTTAATTTAAAGCTCTTTATAGGTAATTAACTCATTGTATAGTAATGCAAAGTAAAGCTAATTTTGTGATTACTATGTAAACTCAAATTATTTTTCTTAATTTAATGTCCTTTATTTAATAATTCATTGTGTGAGCTCTTGGCATTTATGTAATAATGTGATGTTAAATAATTTTTCAAATTGCATTCCTAGGCAATTAAGCCCTGATCACCTACATTCATATAAAAGCAACTCCATTTCCTTCTCAAAACATTGGCCCAAGTAGACAATGATGATTTTGTGACCTAAAATCAGCGTCAAAAATTATTTTTTTAAGTGGATGGATGAGCATGGATGGAAAGAAGAAACCTCAATTCTAGATGGGTGGCTAGCAAATGATGCCAAAATATGGTACAATTGTTCATCATGAGGAATTGTGGATGCCAAAGTCCAATGTCTAATGTTTTTTTTTACATTTGGGTGTTGTTTTATTTGTTTGCAAGTTAATATGTTTGATGTTCGTTATTCAATGAAGTGGTGTTGGTGAGCTAGTTTTGGTGATGGAGCAAATTTTTAACTACATTGTTGATGTTCTTTATGGGAATGTGAATCATGACTCTTGGTGATGGTTGGGTGTTGGTGTTTTTGTGGAGTGGGAGGATGATGGCAAAAGGATGCTATAACATGGAAGTTCTAGGGAGACAAAATGGAAGAAGATAAATGAAAAGAACTAAAATTTACTTCCAAGTTGTGATGTTGCATTTTGTCTTGGTGTAATTTGTCTTATCTTGTGAATAGTTGGGAAAGATTGTTTCACTATTGAGCTTTTATACCTTGTCTTGGAGTATATTTTTTCGTTCTGCTATGAATTTCAAAAAGGGGAAAAGGAAGGTTAGTGTTCGAAGTCCAGGACCAATTCAAGGGAAGTTATGATGAAATCTAAAGATTTCATGAACAGTCATGGTGGCAATGTTCATTTTGTTGTGAGGTTTCAAGAATTTTAAAGGTGACTATCAGACAATCCATTCTTGGAAAAGAGTGTTGATGATGTCATTGGAGCTCCAAGGAAAATGGGGATTTATGGGCACTAGTGGGTTATGGAGAACAAATGTTGCAATATCCAATCTCGTGTTCTTTTCTATTCAACTTCCAAATGGGAAGTAAATGATGGGAATGGGGTATTAATCAAAAATTGGGTCTTTGTTGTTGAAAATGAGCTACCACACTCATGGCCAATTGGCTCTTGAAAGGAAATCATGAGTGATCTAATCCCTTGAAGTCCTTGTCTTTGTGTTGCATTTTAGAAATAATAAGATTGAAAGCTTAAAAACTAAATGTGTTGTAATTATTGTTTTGTTCTTTGAATTGCTAAGTGTCCATTCTATTAACATACTTTGATTCTAACAGGAAGTGTATTAACCAAATCACCCCTCCTTTTTTTGGTGACAATTTTCCTTTCAAATGACATTAACAATTTGTGATTTCTTGCCCACCTCATTTTAAGCAAGTCTTCTATCTTTGGAACAACTCATGGGTAAACAATTTCAACACTTATATATATGATTCCATTTTTGAAATGCATGCATCGACATGCTTTTTTTAACATTCTTTTTAAGAAAACATCTAAGGTTCATTGAGTTTGCCTCTTTTCATGATTGGGCCCAAAAGCAAAAACATGGTTCACATCTTCACAAAACACCCCCATATTTCACTTACCATTTACAATATTTTGTGCCAACAACATTTTGAATTTGACTAAGGCTTCCCATCCACTAGTGAAAAATCTTTTTCATTGTGTGTGTACACATTCCATCAATTGATTTGTAAACATCCACTTGTTACAATGTGCACACGGCAATAAACATATGAAGACGCATGATGTTGTGCAAGATGTCATTGCATTAACCATTGTTCAAAAACCGAATTTTCAAATTGTATATGAACAACTTCACATGTTATTTCATTCACATAGTAAATTTTTCATCAACATGTTGATATAATCTTATCCAAAAATAAGGTTTGCACCTTAGCAGACATTGTCAATGCACACATGTGACCTTCTACCTCACACAACTCCAAGATTAGCAACTTCAAAAGCAACCCAAAAAAAAAAAAAAACTACAAATATCAACACCCAAGAAACTAATTCTTTCTCCTAACAATAAAAGCTTTTGGTCATTTACACAAACCAAATAAAAAAATTTGATAGTTTTTTACAAATTTGTGCCAACAACATGTGGGGGATGAAAGGTCCAAAAGGTCAACCTTTTTTTTATAACAAGTTTGTGCCAACAACATATGGGGGATGAAAGGTTTAGAAGGTTCACCCCTTTTGGTTCCAACAACCTTCTTTAAACAATGAGTTTCAATTACATTACAAAAAAGGTAAGTCATTTCCATCTTAAATTATGTTGCACTGATGGGGTTGGCCCCATTTCATTTCCCACCATTCATTGATCCCCCACCCATCCCCACATCCAACTTACTAGTAACCATTGGTATTTGAATAATAATGTTTCATTTTATGTTTAGACTACTTAAGATAGTTCTTTTTTATTAATTTTGGTTCTTGCCTTACATTTTTGTCCATTTCCCCTTGTTTTGTTGTTCTTTCATAGTAAAGTTGGCCAAGTTTACATCAATTTATTCCTTTGATACATGTCTTTTTATAATTATTAACTCATTGTATGTGCTTTTAAAATTGTGTAAGAATGCAAAGTAAAATAAATTTTGTGATCATTATACAAGCCCATTTTCCTTTTCATAATAATAAATAAAATGGGCTTGTGATTTTGTTCATGATAACACAAGTATCATAATACCTTGGCCATTGTCAACACATGTCTATCAAATAATTAATTAATTTTGAAACATTCATTTCAACAAATGAAATATTCTTAAATATTCATTATTTTCCTTCACAATATTTTTTGGATTCGAAGAAATAATTTTTGAAAATTTCAACATTTTTGAAAATAATATAATTAGTGTTGAACTAGCAAGGTACCAAGGTATTGAACATCCCATGCTTTGCATTGTGTGTGTTTTTAAGGTTGTGTAATAATGTGAAAGAAAATAAAATTTACAATTGTTATGTAAAACTAATTTATTATTTATTAATAGGGAATGATGTGATTTAATGACTTTTTTCATGAAAGCATAAGGACCAAACATCTTAAGTTTTGCAAAATAAAGCAAGGAATTTGTACTTTGATCATGAACATTTTTGTGTTTCACATGATATGATTGACAACTTCTTATTTTTGAACAAGGAGTAAGCTAAGGCAAAAGGGGAAAAATAAAATGTAACTTGGTGTTGGATGCATTTCATTCATAAACAAATGCAAACACCAATTGTGATTTTTGTGGAAAAAGTCAAATGATATTCTGTTGTAGAAAAACTGGCATGTTTACATTTAGGGTAGAAGCACAATTGAATGGCCCACTTTTGCAATGTGATGTTTTTTTCCTTGGTACCCTTTATTCAAATGCATATGGTGATTAATATATCCTTGGATCTACTAATTGCATGGGATTTGGATTTATACTAACAAACTCATTATGAAAAGAATCGTGTGGTTATTTATTGATAAAAAAAACTTATTTGTTGGTAATAATGGATTTTAAAGTCAAAAAATATGATTTGGTCGTCAGACTAAAACATCACAAAATGGAAAAAATTATATTGATTCACATTCCAATTTTGTTATTGAAATTTAATATGTGATGTAATATAAAATGATATATTGATATGACCAAAAAAAAAATTGAAAACTTTAACTGTTTAATAGTTAGGGATTTTTGAATGGTTAAAATTTGACCACATTTTCATAAGTCTATATGAGTTGCAACTTTTGTTTGTTTTTCAAATTTTTAATCTCAAAAACATATTTTTTGAAAGCTTTACATGGGTCATTATTCATATGGATTTTGTGGGATTTCCTTTTAGCACTTCCAAATTTAAAAATGACATCAACTACTTTAAATACAAGTTTTCACATAGTTTTGGGAAGGTTTGTAGGTGATTGAACATGCATTCTTCAACTATTATAATAATAACATTTTTTAGAATAACAACTATGTCCATTTGAATAATTTAAAAAAATCTTATATGGACTTATAGGGAGTGTAATTTCTATCAATATTGAGCCACTTGATCATGCATTCACCCTTTATTTTATGATTGTCACGTGCATGTGCAAAGGTGTTCTTGTGGCATCATCTAAGTTTTTTTATGCAAATGATGTAATTTTATACTTGTAGCAATTCAATGTTTAATAGAGAATGTGGCATTTTGTTATAATTATGGTTGAAATGTGTTCATGTTTGCTATGGCATTAGATGGTTTGAAACACTTAATTAAATTCAAACTTGTCCATTTTTTTTCCGAAAGGTTCTTCAATTTTTTATTCATTAATATAGTCATTTCCTATAGATTATATATTTATAGTTATAGTTATGTGATGGTAAATGTTCAAAATAAAATGTGAAATTTATTTTTTTCCTCTTTTATTTGGCTAAATTGTTTTTGTCACTATGGAAAAAATAGGGTTTTGCAAATGGACTTGGAATTACATTAACTGCATTTTCCAATTGCAATGACCACTTATAATTCAATGTGGAAATACATTGTTAATTGCATTAGACAAGTTGCACTAGTTGCAACGGACATGACATGGCGTATGTGGCACTCTACATCATCATGTACAATGAAAAATACATATGCAACTTATTGCAACTAATTTGCAACTAGAATGTCAAAATGTATGGCTCAGTACCACATGTTTTTTGTGAAAAACTGAACAACATGGCACATGGCAAGTTTGTCAATCTTCATTCATTCACGATGGATAAATAACCTTTTAAAATTACAACTAAAGCAATGGATGAAATGTTAACTTGCAACTAACAAACATGGTGGTGAATATGCTTACAATCAAATGATCCTATGTTGCAACTAACACAAATCACATTAAATAACTATTATCTTACAATTAACACTATCGCTAATGTTATGTTCTATAATTAAAATGACATGCCAACTACCATCTTAGCACCTAGAGGTGTTGTGTCATGTTTGTTTCATGAAAATCATTAACATTGCATTCCAATGCCCCCATCTTAATGCACATGGAATTTACACCCACCTATTCACCCATCCTTTTTATAAAGTATCATTGCCATGAACAAATGTGTATAAATTAAAATTGACACAAATGTGGAACTAAACTTGTATTAATCAACAAGTATAATAAATTTGTACATGTTTTGGTGTGGAAGTATTACTCAACTAACACATGCATGGATGGGTACTAACTGTAACTTTGCCACAATCCTAGTTTTATTGCATTATTCGCCTTACAATTTGTAATGATTGTATTTATATGCAATTACAAATCAACTAACTTCCTCACTATGTAATTTACATAACTTTCATGCAAAATAATGAATAACATGCAACAATTAAGTGACAATAAGTGACAAGCAAGGGAGTTAAATTCACCAATTTCAAATCAAACAACTCTAATGGGTGTCAACATTCAAAATTATGTCATAATTATAGTTTCATCACATTATGCACCTTACAACTTGTAATGTTTGCATTTGTATGAAATTATAAATCAATTTGAAATTAAATAGTTTTGCCAATTATACAATTTACATACCTTTCTTAGAAAACAATGAGTAGCATGTAACAACTAAATGACAAGTAAGGGGGTTACTCATCAATTCAAGTTGGTCAATTTGAATGGGTGCCAACATGCAATTATGCCATAATTTTGACCATAATTCAACTTTCAAACATGTACCTCATGTGTGAGTAAAATTCACATTATGCTTGTATCAACATGACAAGAATTTGACAATAATCATTCAAATTAACTTGAAGCTTGAACCCTAATTACACTCTTGTCCAACAATGGAGATCATGAAGGTGCCAACTCTACTTCCAAGTATTAGCATTACCTTTATGTTGCCTATTTTTTTCCCATAAGCCTCTTATTACATTATCACATACAAATTTTATTAACTCTACCTTAGTGAAGGAGAAGAAACCAAGTAGTTTTACTATTGTTGTTAACATATAATAGTTATAAGAAGAAGAAAAATGATAACAAATCCTAAAACAAAAGTAAAAATAATTCCATCATCATTGGGGTTTTGACTTGTTTTCTTAACAATCTCCATGCATAAATTGTAACTTTACAATTGGTGATAATGAAATCCTTTGCCCAAGACTTTGAAGATTTGAAGGTTGGTAATTTTTTTCCACAAGGAAATAGGAACAAAAAAAACCTAGGATCCAAATAATTGTAATAGATTAATGTGTTTTTCCATTATGATAAACACCTTTTTCATTGAAGAAAAAAATTGATGTGATGGAAATTTATAATGGAAGCTTTTAAACTTGTAATGTTGTAATTCAAATTATAACATTCAAAATACATAGAGGGTATAAGGGCCTTTGCAATTATATGGATGTTGTCAAAATTATGAAAGGTTGTAGGGCAATTGCAAATTATGGATGAATTTTCAAAATGACATTCAACTTATAATTGTTCAATGATTCAATCAAAAAGTCAAATTTTAGTTGTAAATTAATTAATTTAAAATTACAATGTAGTTGCACATGGGGTTATCACAAAGGCCACATAAATGACATGGGCCAACATTTGTGTTAGTTGGTAGTTGCCACACTAGATGTGTTAATGTGGGGAATGTCCATGGAATGAACATGGTCGAATAACCCTTTAACAATGCCACCCACACCCCAAAGGCCAAACCTTCAGGTTGTAAAAGTTAAAAAGCCATTAGCAAAGGAATAAGATCTTATGGATAAAATAATTCAGAAATAAGAAAAAGATATTGAAATAGAATAAGGGTGTACACTTGAAACTGTGTATTTGAATTACATTAACAATTTATATTCATGTGTTTAAATTCCATTGCACTATTAAGATATTACATAAGTGGCTAGAGGTGGGATTCTAGTTAAATCATCAATGTATTATAAATGTAATCATGTTGCAATTATATTATAGCCAAGGTGATACATGTTAAAAAAATCAATCACATATTAAAGTTAATCTTTAACTACAACATAATTTTGTTAAAGTTGTAAAACAATTATAAATGGGTTCATTACAAATACCATGCATATGAGATGGCAATGCCCATGCCAACTAACAATTTCCACATTGGATGTGCATGTGTGGGGAATAATTAGATAATCCACATCATTGTATTTGGGTGCATGAAGTGAAGATATCATGAATTGCATACTACAATTATATAACTAAAACACGAAATCAATACATGTTCACCAAATCATCCAATTGACAAAAACATGCTTAAATATTATGTGATTTTGCAACTTTCCTAAAACTTATGTGCAATTAATCATTTTCCAGAATGGAAATTGATATTAAAAATGATTGTATTTTTCACACAAAGTTGCATTCTAGTTGCAACGTAATTGATATAAATGCATAATTACAAATTAATGTGGTCTCCATGGATGCAATTTTATCATAATGTGTTATGTTGTCACATATTATATGTTTATGCCTTGATTATTATTTTATTTGACTTCAAATCCTTTCATTCCAACTTAAATTTTAAGTGAATCTAAACTCATGGTACTTAAAATGAAAATATGTCATAAATGAAAATATTTGAAATATTTAAGTTTGTGCAACTAAAATTCATGGCCTATTATGGTAAATTTGGCTATCAAATTGAAAACTTGTAAAATGCCACAAGAATTCATAAGAATCATGATAATTCAAACTAGCAAATGATGGAATTCAAATTTATCACCTAATTGTTATGTTGTGTAATGTACATGGTTCAACATCTAATAATGCAATTTAAACTATGAATGAAACCCATCCCAACTTAGTTGACAACATTATGGTATATTTGAAAGTTTTTATAATGTTTCATATGAATGTATGATTTGTTAATTACTTCAATCTTGATAAATTACCAATTGTTGTATGCTTTCAATTTACAATTACATTTGGTTACAAACATTTTAATTGTTACTGTTCACTACAAGAAAACATGACTTTTTAAAAGGCCCAATTTGACTAAAATGCCCACATTGACCAAGGGGGATGGTCGTTTTGACTAAAAGCCTAAGGCATGAAAGACACAAGTTACTTTTGATTGAGACATTTGACTAAAATGACCTTTTCGACCAAGTGACAAACCAAACATCTAGTAAAAAAGGCCAAAGGTCCATCAAATTGACCAAGGATTAGTCAAAATGACCATATTTAATGGCCATTGTGATTTATAATTAATCAAATTGGCCATTTTGATTTGACATTTAGTCAAATCAACCATACTAATTTGAATACTTAACTTTAAAATTATTTTTCATAGGATATATACCAAATATAAGTTTATAACTAATAGGCCCTGGGCTAAGCATATTACACCTAGTAAGTATTTATAAAATTTAATAGTCTACCTACATGCTATTGTTAAGCACATGTAGGTATTTAAATTTAATACATTAATTAGTTGATACCGAAAATTGATAATTAATATTCAAGAATTTATTATTATTATTTTATATAATATTAATCATAAAAATATTGATGAATAACCAATAACTAATTTATCCATCAACTTGTTAATTGATTATTATTGCTATTGAATTATCAAATTTATGGTTAATACTTGATAGTAATTTATAATAATTAATAGTAATCAATATGTAATTTCCAATAGTTATTGATAAATGAATGTTTTAAACTAATTTGTTAGTTAATAGTAATTCATTCTATATTAATTGATAATTATTAATCTAGTTAATAGTCAATAATGAATAATTAATATTAAATAACCAATAATCAGCAATTAATAATAAATATAATTTAAGTAATATTTAATGTTTAGTAATTCATAGGGAATAATTAATTATTAATCATTTATATTATTAACCAATCATTGCTAATTATTTTTATTAATAAATTATTAATTGAGTTAATAACATGTAGTAGCCTACTAGGCGTAGGTACCTACATGTTATCTAAGTAGATATTTGGTACATCTCATAACCTCCTACTTAAATAAGTAATACAAAAATTGAAGTTCATTAATGAATGTTACAATATGTACATCAAAACAAAAAAATCAATCAAGTTTATTACAATATATTGACAAAAGTTTTAAACTTTTCAAGTGGTAGTCCAATGGTAAAGACTTGATTCCTTAAAGTGGAGGTGAAAAATTCAAATCTTCAGACATACAACATTGGCTACCTAGGCTACCTTATTTTTATGTGGCTTAAATAGCTAACTTAGGCTACCTAAGCAAGTAGGTTTAAGGTTGGCCACCTAGCTTAGGGGGCTTAGGCTAAATGAGGTAGGTAAGTAAATTATTTTATCTTATCTTGTACATTAATTATTAGGTAATGTAGGTAGTTAAAGTTATTAAATACATAAATCAATAATATGATTATAACTATATATAATATGATTAATATTTTAAAATTAAATCATGTATAACTGTCAAAAAAATGTTGACTAATAAAAAAGACATTCAAAAAATCCAAAAAATAAAACCAACTAAAAATAACACTAAAAAGACCCAGTCAAAGTGGCTAGGTCCAAATTAATTTGTCCAAAATGACATTTTGGTCAAGATGAACATGGTGACATTTGGGGTATTTTTTGGTCAATTCTTCCAATTAAAAAAACCACATTTTTTTTTTTTTGTAGTGGTTGTTTGTTTTGGATCAACCTCGATGTTTTTAATTATGTTGTTCAATGTCAAGTGTGACTTTAAATAACAAAAAAAACACAGTTACTTCCATTGTATTTGTAGCAAATTAAAATTCAATTTCAAATGTTTTAATAATTATAATCATATCCTACCATTTCACAGTCTTTTCATCCATGCCTTGCACAAATGTTTCCACATACATAAAATAACAACACACAAATTTGGGGCTTTAGGTGACTAATCTTGAAATTAAAATGTGGATCTTATCTATTTTCAAATTGTTATTTAATTTATAATGTATTAATTGCTTGGAGTCGAACTATATTTTGAAAACATGCTTTAATAAACCTTGTAGAATTACATAAGTTGATTGTAAAATATGGATGCAATTAAATGTTCAATGAATATAAACAAGTTATTTGCATGTTCTTGTAATTTCATCATGTTTAGTTCAAACCAGAGCTTTTATGTGTGCAAAACAATAATTTAACAACAACATGACCATATTTTGTTCTTTTTGTAATAATATTTATTTGAGTGTGCAAATTACAATAGTAAAATCTTGTGGACCAAGGTTTTATCGTTTATAGTTTCATAGTGGTTTTCAAAATATGGTCCCAACTTGAAGTCATGACTTATTTTTCCTTAATTGGATGTTGGTACCTAAACAACAATGAATAATATATTGAACAAGATCTAAGGAGATAAAAAATAATTATTCACGATTTAATATTTGAACGATGTAACTTGCCTTTTGTCATTAACCCCTAAAATTTGAATGTGTTTTGTTATTAAATGTTCTCCAAAGTTCCTTTCCTCTATTGGGATGAAGTAGACTAATTTTTTAAGAGTAAAAATGTGAATAAGGTGCTTAAATTTTATTATGAAAATATACTTAAAATATACATAGAATATTTTAAGTTTTGATTAAAAATATATAACTTTAGTATTTTATAAATTCATAACATACCAAAATATACCCCTATTTCACATGTTTCATAAAATATTTTAAAAATGACTTCCCCAAATGTACTCACTATAAAGACAAGAATTATTGGAATATTGTAAGTTTTCATTACATGAAAGCTATATGAGCTATCCAATATGGCATGTTGCATCCTTGCTCATATTAATCAAATGGTAGTTTATTTCATGTTTTTATTGTGGCATCTCTAAAGGATTAGTTCATGTATTGTTTCCTAAATTGATTTGTCCACATTCTTTTTTTTTTTGAACTAGAAGTTTCACCATAGTACCATGCTTTACTACATGCATGTAATTTGGCTTCAATTTGCCCTTCACAATGAACCAATCCTATAAACATGGATGTTCAATCTTTCATAAGGACTTGGCATGTATTGTTTCCCATAGGTTATTTCAAAATGTGTAATGCACTAAAGTAAATTACTTCCATTTTTTTCCAAATGACATGCAAATATATATAAAGTGCAACTAATTGGAAAAATATTTTGTTATAATTCTCTCAAATCGAAATATGGTTTTAAAAATTGTATATGAAAATATATTAAATATATAAATAGGGTATGCTAATTTTAATATAATATTCTAAGAAGTATATTACTTCATATCATATGAAAATTAGTATTTATCTCACGAATTCCAAAAATATATACAAATAATAACTTCCCCTAGGTAATGCACTAAACATGTTACCATATATTTTGATTGTGACAATAATGGGAGGTCATTTAAATGACATTGATACTAATTTGTTTACAATACAATTTTTTTTTGCCACTTCCCATCCTTGGTAGGTGATTTTTCCTTATCTTCTTGTTTTATTTCTTGTGGAAATAATATATCTTCTTGTTACAAATTTCATAGTCTATGCCTTGTTGGCAACTAGGCGTATTGTAAAAAAAAAATTCTTGGAAAAGTTGTCACATTTCAATTTGACATGTCTTTCATCACTTGTATGTTCTTTAACATTAATATGAGTAGTCTTCCTTTGCCCATTTCAACCACTATAAATCACCACCCAAAGTCCTTCACATCATTTTTAAAAAACTCACACCAAAAATTGATGCTTCAAATTTTCACCCATTACTAACAACATAATTCCTCCATGCATTAGATATTGCAATCCATTACCTTTTGAAATTTGGACAAATCAAATTTAAGAAACGTACTAATTGGGCATTGTGTATCGGAATGGATGAAAAATGATTGATATCTTCATTCATGCCAAAAACATTCAACATTTGTATAACACAAGTTAAAAATATTGGAAAATAGTTATATTTTATGCCAAATTGCATATTAATGAATAAATGAATTAACCCTAGTATGGAAATTAATTAAATATTATTGTATCATCCAAGAAAATGAGAAATGAAAGTTTGGAAACATGTATGAAAAATATCACATGTGGACCAATGTGATAAGGTATTATCAATGTGTCACATGTGACCAATTGTGCCAAGGTATTAACAATTAGTGGATGATGAAGCCTAAATGGGTGATTTCTCATTCCCAAATCGTTGAAATTATATAAGATGGATGTTTACATGGGCTAATGACAACCTTCAATCTATAAAGCCCATTTAATAAACATTAGTGAGCACCTTAAGTTGAAACACATCACATTAACAAATTTTTAATTGGTATTTCATTAAAGTAATTTGCATATGGCATTTAAGTCTATATGGTCAATCAAAAAGTCACTTTAAAGCCATCTTGGTTTTTGCTTTTTTCCTAATCATAGGCCTTAAAATTTATGCTCATTTTTAATTTATCTCATTGGTCGATGGGTTGTGGCCAATGATTTTTTTTCATGTTTTTTAATGTTGTGTCATTGGTTAACATCCCAAGAAAGATTTACCATTGAATGACAATAGATTTTAAAAACTTGTCTAAATAAAATTTAAAAAACTACTAAATTAAAATTGAAGTCCAAATTTGATGAAAAAGTTCAAAAAATTCTTGAGTTTAAGTAATTTGTTTTTGAAAAAAATCAAGAATATTGAGACAATACATTTTCTTTTTATTTTTCACATTTGATTATTAAACATGTCCAACCCTTGTTTGTTTTATAAATTAAAATGTGTGTTCCTTAACAAAAAATTAAATTTGCAATTGAACCAAAATTGTGCATGAATGTAATAAAGTAAAAAATGAAGTAGATTTTTGATATAAATGAAATCTAAATTTGTATGTCTTCATTTGCTTACTTTATAGAATTTTTGATCCTCAAAATGCAAGTTATTTTTACTGTTGAAGGGTTGCAAAATTAAGTGAATGTTTAGTCCTTGTTCAAGCACATGACCCAATAAAAACCTATAATGTATAATGGATTATATAAGGTCCAAGCCATTGTGCCCAATGAGATCTTTGGGAGAAATTTAGGTGAACATGGGAAGGTGAAACCAAATTTTCAAATGGGCAACAAAATAAGCATAATGGTTTGGACCCAACACATTCCATAATATAGTGGTTTTCACAATTTGCACAATGGGCACATGAATTTTGAACCTTGGTAATTCAAGTAGACCCAAAAAGACCTATGCATTATGCCTTGTAAAGAATTATAAAGGAAAAACATACCATATGAATACCATTATTTATCTATTAAGGAAGGTAGTTTGGTGGCTCCATTCCAAACTGGGGAGATGTGCATTGTGGGACTCCTTCATGCCTTTGGAGTGGGTATAAGCTATGGAGAATGGAGGTAGGTTGAATGGATAAGCATTCAAATTAATTATGTGACTTGATTGAAAACTTGTGGGCCATAAATCCATTTTAATTCCATGAAGTGTTAGTTTGGATATCTTCCTTTTCCTAAAACTATAAATGACATTTTTCTTGTCTTACAAGTTAAAAACAATTTTTGTGGCACAATTGTTTGTTTATTGGCTTTGTCTTGCAAAGGCATTGTGGGAACACCTTCTAAGTGGGTATAGGGGTCAAAGAATCAAAAGTTGGACAAAATTATAAGTTTGTGTGTAAGTTTTTAAAAATAAGTTGGGTTGGGGTACAATGGGGTTTATAGGTGAAATTTAGGGAAAGCAAAGGGGTTAAGGTTTTTCTTTTATTTTCTTTTCTCACGGATTTGTTTTTTACTATGGGGTTTCAATGGGTATAAGAAGTGAATAATTCAATTAGACTGAAAGAATTACAAGTTGTAAATGGAAAGGGGACAAGGGGTTAAAATTTGATTTTTCTTTTCCAAAAAGGTTTTTTTTGGGTGAGGAGGGGAGGACAAGGGTAATTCCACCCCTTTCCAAAAGAGTTTTTTGGGTGGGATTGGGAGAGGTGATTTTTTTGGTGGGATGGGAACTATCCCAAGGGGTTGTTTTTCAAGGTAGGAAGGTTGGGGTTTTTTTTGTTTTCCAAGGAATTATTCTTTGGTGGTGTGGGATGGGGTGGTTGGAGAAAAAAGGTGGGTATATTCTTTTTTAATCTTTTTTTCTTTCATAATATGGTGACTTAATGAAGATTTTTTCTCAAGAACATATTTTATACAAATCAATATCATTTTTTGGAAAAAAAATTAAATTTGAAAATTTAACAAAAAGAACAAATAATATCTTGTTTAAAATCGAACACTTAATACATCTAACTGAAAAATGATTTTTTAATTTTTTTTTGGTTTGTTTGACTAAATTTATGTACATGGTAAAAAAGTTGATATTTAGTATATATATGAGTGAATTTGAAAATAATGGCTAAATTGCGAAAAAAAATGTTAGTTTTATGTGTTATCTTTCAAATATGGGTTGAAATATTTAAGGTTTAGGTGTAAGCATGAGGTACATATTAAAATTCATAAGATGCCAAGGGTATTGATGTCTTGTTCATTATTAGATGATAATTTAACTACCAAACCATGGATATGATCCTTTATTATTAAGTTGCAATTTACCATAATCAAAATTATTCAAAATCAATACATAGTAGAAAAAGGTTTAGGGCTAGGTTTAAGGTTAGGTTTAAAATTCACATTAGGTCTTTTGTCCCATATAAATATAACATTATATGTTTGTTTCTTTTTTTCATAGCATGAACAATGTGTTTGATTTAAGCTTTCATCATTTGTTGACTGGTTTTTTTATTTACTTTGCAAGTGTGTGTTTCTATAGATGTATGTTTTGCCAATTGTGTGTGTTTGTAATTACTAGTTTCGCCAAATGTTATTTCATTTTTTTGTTGTTAAATTCATTGATGTAAGTTCTACTCTTTTTTTTTTGCACAATGTATATCGTTTTAGTGGCAAAAGTTAGATTAGTTGTTGTAGCGAATGATTTGGATTTTGGAATTAAAGATTTTACATTTGAGGCAAAGGTGTTTGATAGGTATGGCATTTTTAATTGAATGCAAATAGGAGCATGGACGATCTAAGCTACGCATATTTGCATTATGATTTGTTGGACAAAATAGCTTTGACCACAATCACTTTGAGGGTGAAATTGCCTCATAAAAAAATACATGAGCAACATTTGCAAAAAAACATGTTTGTGAGGGTGGAAAATTTTGGCATTGAATCAAAGCTCAAAAGGGTTTTGAGAAAGGTGACATGCATGTTGTCATTATAATTGAGTCAACAACCATTGTGTCATCAATTATTGCATTCCAACCCAAATTAATTCTCGTGTTTTTCCACATGAACTCCACTAAAGAATTCATAAATTCTATTCAAAATTGTTGGTCTTGTACCATTATTGTCATCTTCATTGATGTAAACGGAGCACGAGATAGCAAAGGTGAAAAAAATTGTGATTGTAAATGGAGAAAGTGAATTTGACCAAGACATTTTCACTCTTAATAACAATTTCAAAAAAAACTATGAACAATTTCTTGAGGTGTATAATATTGGCCAATGTGCTATGGTCTTAATCAAGAATGTGATAACAACATAAAAAGGATATCGATATTTGAAGGCACAACATTACATAATTTTAACATGTTGACGAAATTATTTGAGCTCACCTTCTTCAATTACATAGTAAATTATCAAGTGTTTAACTTCCATTGAAAGAGGTAAATTCCTTTCTTATCCATTTCATAATTCAATTTTTTTTTCAAATTTACACAAAAAATCAAACATAACCAAATGTTCATATCATGATCACATGTATTAGAAAAATCTATTGGTTGTTTAATTTACTTTTCATTAGGAGAGTTGAGTTGCCCCCCAATTGTCCTTTTCTTGAGGAGAAAGAATAATCAAATGGCCATTCAATTCTCTTCTTCCTAAGGAACAAGGAAAATTGAATGGCCATGCAATTCTCCACTATAAAAAAAAGAAATTCCAAGTTTTTTCTTTACATGGGCACTCAAGAAAATCGAGCAGCCATTTAGTTTTCCTCTTTCTAACAAAACATGAGAATTGAGTGGCCACATGATTTTCCTTTACATTCAATTTTGTTTTACCCAAAACTTTAGGATAGTCGAACAATCTCCCAATTTTTTTCTATAAAAGAAATTTTGAAGTTTTTTTGCCCAGGCATTCAAGAAAATTCGACGATTATCCAACTATCCTCTTTTTTAAAAGAACATGAAAGTCAAGTAGCCACCTAATTCTCCTCTTCCTAAAAATTAAAATTAGAAAATTTCCCATTTTCCTTTTTTTTTAAATCAAATTTTTTTTGCATGGGCATTGAAGTGATGCGAATGGTTGCCCAAATTTCCTTTTCCCAAAAAACATGAGAATCAAATGGCTGCTTAATTATTTATTGTACAAAAATTTAATATATGTTTTTGGCCAAACATTTAGGAGAAATGGGTGGTCACCCGATTCACCTCTTCTTAAAAGAACATGAAAAGTGAGCAACTACCCAATAATCCTTTTCCTAAATGAACATAAAAATTGGGTAGTTACTCAATTTTCCTTTATAAAACAAAATTTGAAGTGTTTTTGCATTTTTTGTGTTGGGCATTTAAGAGAATCAAATGGCCACCCAATTCTCCTCTTCTTAAAGGAACATGAAATTTAGGTGGCCCTTTATAGAAAGAATTTCAAGTTTTGTTTTTTGTTTTTTCCCTATCCTTAAAGAACATGAGAATTGGGTGGTTACCTTATTTTCTTCTCCTTAAAAAACCATGATAATCGAGGAGCCACCCGATTTTCCTTGTCCTAAAAGAACATGAAAATTGGGTGACCACCCAATTCTCCTTTACAAAAAAAAATCAAGTTTTTTTTGGGTCATGGGCATTCAAGAAAATCAAATGCTCTAAAAAAATAATTCAAGTTTTGTTTTTGTCCATGGCATTCATAAAAATCAAGTGGACGTTTGATTCTCCTCTTCCTAAAGGAACATGAGAATTGGGAGGCCACTCAATTTTCCTCTACAAAAAAAATTCAAGTTTTTTTTTTAGCATGGGCATTAAGGGGAATTAGGTGACCATTTGATTTTCATTTTCCTAAAGAGGATATTTCTCTCTTTCATAAGAAAGAAACACAATCAACTATTTGATTTTTCTTTCCTTGAGGAAGGAAAAATCAGGTAGCCACATAATTTTTTCTATTATAATGAGTTATAGAACATAAAATTACATTGAGATGATTTTTTTTTACTATAATTGTTTAAAGAAAAAAAATTCATGATCCATTACATATTAAACATAGAGTAGAATTTTCTACTAAAAGTGAAAGAAATCTTTATTATATAGTTCATTGGAATTCTTTTTCGAATAAAGAATATGGGATCAAATCTTTTGAATATGCTTGTTCAAAGAACATATTGTAATTTTAATATGGTAAGATAAATAAGTATATGAAAGAACTTTGTAAATAAAGTTTTATAACTTTCTCCACACTTATCCATGGCCTTTGAACATTGAAAAAAAAAAAAAAAAAACTTTTTTTTAGTGCATTTAATGTGATAAAAATCATTGAAATTGGATTAAAAATGAGCAAGGTATGGCTTATGGAAGTGAAGGGGGTGAATGTAAGGTTTGAACAGAAATATAAATAAATAAAAATTTAAAACTTAAAATGTATATGCACTAGTTTAATGTTTTTGGACTTTAGAGATCATTTTTTGGACTTCAAATTTAACACCCATAGTTTTAAAATCACTTAAAACAAAGAAGAAATGAAAGAAATATATGGTTTGAAATAAAGGGGTATAATGTTTTTTTTTCTTATTTGAATGACACTTTCTTCTTATTAATTATTTTTCTTGTTCTTTGTCTTTTTTTAATGTATTAATTCTTTAAATTATTACATTTTCCACAACATCTTATATTATGCATTTCTTATGTATTCCATTCTTCTTGTTTACATATTATGTGTATGTGTGTGCATGGCTTTATTTTTTCTTGATTGATCTACCTTTTTTCCACATTTTTTTTGCTCTTGTTCATTTACCTTTTCAATTTAACATTTTTTTTTTTTCAAATGATTAAGGTGTTGTCCATTGCTAGCCTTGTTGCATTTCCATTTCAAAAAGTATGCAAAAATTGTCATGTAATGGATGTCATCATTTCTCCAACGGGTGGTGTTCATTATAATGTGTCATTCAAAATCAATAGTTCAAGAATTAGATTTTATTTGTGGTTCCATTGCAACCAATGTTGAACCCATGTTATTGACTATTGATAGCAAATGGTTTGAAACAATTGTGCATATGATGACAAAATCTAAATTCTTAGATTTGCTTCATCCAAAACAAGTTCAACTCCTCATTTCAACTGACATTCATGGCAAATATTGATTGTCATCCACATTTGCCCTTGTTGGCTTTCAAAAAGACATCCAACAATTTATTCCTCAAGTGGAAATTAGTTTGAAGGATGAGGGTTTAGTTGCTCCTTTGGCAATTATTCCTATTGATAATGTCCAACGTAGTTTGAAACATAAAACTTGATTTTGACGAATCGAAATCAATTTTTAGACAAAAACCTTTTAAACATTAAAGTTGTTGATAGTTTTTATTTGACTTTTTTATAATTAACTTTATTATATGACTATTTTATATATGTGAAAACTTTTTATGTCAAAATTTTGGTTTAAATAGTCCTTATTACATAATCATTTTCATAATTTTTTTTCTAGAGTAAAAGGAAAATTCTTATACATCAATTTACATCAAGAGCCCAAAATAATTTTAAATGCAACATTTTTGTATGTGAAGTAATTTTTCAATGAAAGAAAATTTCCAATGAAAATAAATTTTCAATGTAAATAATTTTTTCAATGAAAGTAATTCTTTATTGCAAATATTTTTTAATTCAGTTTTGTTTCAATGTTAGTAATTTTTCAATTCAATGTTTTTTCAATGCAAGGAATTTTCCAAAATAAAATAAAAATGCAAATAACCTTGAATGAATCATTGATTTGTTTTTTGGAATGTGTTTATGTGGGAACCATGTTTTTGTTTATATATATATACATTAAATTAAAGTGCATAATAATGGAAACGCCTTTATCAAATCTTGTTGATTCATCATTTAAACATGTATTACATTCATATGGGTTTCATCTAATTTCAACATACAAATATGAAATAGGCAATTTTTTTTTTATTCTACATATTATCTATTGGATAATCATTTATCATCTCTTCAATTGAGGCAAAATAATATGGAAAATTTAAATCAACATTTATTATCGAATACAGAAAAATTTAATAATATCATATTCAAGAATAAATCCAAGTCTTTTGTTTGATATACATCAAAGCATGGTCACATATGAACAATAATATGTGACCAAAATGGCATTAAGTGGTAATATGCAAGTTTTGTGTGGAGATTTCATTGCAATATTTTGGATATTTGAATATTTACAAATGCCAATTTACATTTGGAATAATTTACATAACACATTATGTCTTGATGTGGAATGGATTTTTAATCTATCCCTTTACATAATGGTTTATTTAGGTTTTCATTTACTTTTCGAATTAATCATACCAAAGTTACCATAAATTTATGGTTTTCCATTTATTTTAGAATCAGTGATGCAACAACCTCCTCTTTAATTCTTGCAACTAACTATGCATTTATATTGGAATGAAAAAATTGATTATGCATTAATGGACATTTTGAAGATAATTGGGATTCTCCATTGGAGTATGTTGTTTCATTGTTCAACATTTCTTATAATGCAAATATTACTAAAAAATAAATTAAAATTTGTATTCAATGTTTAAGTTTGTCTTTGAAAATGACACAAATGTTCATATCATTCAATATGTTCAATCCCATAATTAAAATGGAACATTCCCATCTAATTGTTGAGCTTAATGTAACACAAAATAAAGATAATATTTTATTACACATTTTATGACAACAATATTTTTGAATTATTATACAAAAAAATACAAAAATATTTCATAAATGAAAGTTCAATCATCATATGTTCAATGCATACTAGAAGAAATTAAATAACCAATTCCCACACAACAATTTCTTATGGAACATGATGTTTAATCGAATAAAATAAAACATAATGTTAATGTAAAGAAAAATACACATAATTCAATATACATTGACATTTATAATAAAAAAATTCAAGATGTTCCCATAATTCCATGTCTTAGTTGTGAAAGGTTATGTTATCTAAAACAACTTGAATGTTTTTCAAATCAATTGTTAAAGGACCTTTCTATATACTTTCAAATTCAAATAAAACCTAGTTCAACATCATACATGTGTAGAAGTTGTTTCCATAATATTAGTGAAAATAAACCACCTTTATATTAAGTATTGAATAACAAATTTATAAACAAAAAAATTCAATCAATCCAAAAATTAACATAATTAAAAGAATGTCTTATTTTACCATGTTTTATTTTTTGTTCAAATTTATAAATTGCAAAAGTACATGCAATGTAAGATGTATGGTAATGTTATTATATGTCCCGGCAAATGTGAATCAAACTCAATCAATGTTATCACGTTCACCACATATATGTCTATTTTTTAAATGACATCTTAAATATAAATCACCTTATATGTTAAAAAATGTTTGTCCAAATATGGTGATGGTCACTTTACGAAATTTAATTGAAACACCATTATACAAATATTTGAACGTTACCATTCATCATCAATGGGCAAGTTTGTTTGTTTTGTGTATGAATTCATAATTTCAAATTTTTATTTATAATAATGCATCATATGATAACTTTGATTCTGATAATGAAAAAATACACCAACAAATTGAACAATACATAAGTTTTTGAATGTTCTAAAAATAATGGATTATGATAATATTATTATTTCATTGCCTTAAGTTAAAATTTTCACCCTTTAGATTTATTTTTAAATAAACATTTAGCGGAGTTCAACTTTCCAACATTGTTTTACATGTAATTTCAACAATTTTTACAAATAACTTAATGCGAATTACTTCATAAATATAGTGTTTTTTCAAAAAATATTTAAAATATTAAAATTAAAAAAAACTTTCCATCCAAAAAGTCATAGGTTTTAGTTGGATGTGAATATAAAAAAAAAATTACAATGTTTTGACAACTTGGTCCTCCAACATTCTTTATCACTCTTACATCTATTAAAATATTATGGGGTCTTCTCAATACAAATTTACACACATTACATGCTCCAAGATTAAATCTCCTAAATAAAATAAAAAACCTCTAATATGTTCATATAACAAAATTGATATGAGTTGACACTGTCACACATGCAAGATATTATGATCATAAAACATCTTATTTCCACAAATTTATTGCAAAAGATCATGACTTATATATATATATATATATATATATGTCATTGAATTCCAAAATCATGGGAATGAACATGACCAGGGACTTTTACGAATAAATAATGCACCTATGGATGAATGCATACAAATGAAAAAAAATTGAATGATTTGTAGACATGTATATTTCTTGTAATGTATCATTATTACCATACCCATTGTAAAATGCACAACAACATCAATGGACACATACATGTAAGAAAAAAATGATGTTCATAAATTTCATTGCTCACTATTTTTTATGTGTAAAACAAAATTTAAAAAGCCTTTTCAAATAAATGGGAATTATCCATTTTCACAAAAATAACTTTATATAATTTTTTTTAAAAACTCAATATTTAAAAGATTTTTAAAAAATGAAAATATATCAATTTTAAAATATTAAAAAAAAACCTTAATGAAATTACAAATATATTAAAATTGAGAAGTAAATTAATATAATCACACATTTTGTTAAAACAAACTCCTAAAAATATAAAAAGTAATACCTTTAGTATACATGTTGTTCATTTGTGGTTTGCAAATACAAACATTTAATTTATTTGGACCCATATGTAATTATAATATATTGCACATCGTATATGACAAAAATAGATTAATCAACAACATTAGGACTACATTTTATCATTAAAAAATGCATTACAAATAATATAGATGTAAATATATAATTCAAAAGTTAGGTAATGTTTTTCTTAATGTTCAACAAATGGTTACTCAACTTGTTATTTACTCTGTTTTTGTTTACAATTGTGACACCCCCAAACTCTTTGAAACATTTGAATGCAAATCCAAAAATGGAAATAACGAAAGAATGAGTTAAGGTATGTTTTTTAGTTTGTAACATTTTGCGAATAAGATAGGCACGCTGAAGCTCCGGGATGGGGACTAAGATGAGTGACAAATGGGTTAATTTTTTATGTGGACTTACATAAACCAAACAATAAGTTGGTTAGTGCATAGTTGGAAAACTTTTGGTGCATGGACGAGTCATGAACATACATGAATTCATAAGACTCACCACAACCCGAACTTGGGGGAGTCACCACCTTCTCTTTTATAGTATTATTTATGACTGGCCATAGGGGCTACACCCAAATGTCATTTTTCTTGGGACTCCTAAGTTAAAAGTTTCGAAATTCCCAAAATTAGGACTTCCACCACTTTGAATGCTTATAACTTTTTATGCAAACCTCCGATTGAGGTGAGGTTTTAATTAAAATTGTAGCCCTTGTCAAGAATTTTCCAAAGATATGTGACACATTCCTTACACGCCCCCTTTATGCATGTAATTCAGGGTGATTCTTAACTTTTAATGGTCAAGAATCAAATTGACATTTTGACTCTTAATTTTTATTTCAGCCATAACTTGTGTTATAAATACTCAAATGGATCATACAAGTCCATTTTAGACATCTATGTTTCAAAAAAATTTCAATGGCATAAGGAACTTTTCAATCTAATTAATTTTGACCCTTCAAATCACTCTTTGAATATTTAGAAGTCCTTCGGGACTTCAACTCTCAAAGTGGGAGCCCATTTGGGAGTGTGTGGACTCATTCCTTCACATTCTTCCGCAATTCCAAAAAATGTGAATGTCATTCCTAGCTTGCACTCTCAGCCTTCACCTTTCCATGCCCTTTGCCTTGGTCGTAAAACCAAAACTAGGATCATGACACTTTCATGCATTAACACTAATTTTTGGGCAAACATACATTTAATGTTATGAATTAAATGAAGGTATGTAATGTTTGAAATGGTCTTTATGCAAATTTTGAACACATTTCGTATTATAACATAAAATACAAAGGATATTTAATTTATAAATTGAATTTGTAATCGACAACCACCCAATAATTTCATCATTCCATATTTATTTATATAACTAAACTTGTGCAAAAATATAATGAAAATGTGTTCATTAATTTATTAGGTCCCACATTTATTTCCAAAGTAATGGACATCAACCATCAATCATGTTCGCCATCTTCCAGACATTTAAATGATTCAAGTAAAATTGTAATTTTGCATTTTACAATTCATATAAAAAAAAGATATGTTGGTTGAATTATGTGTTGGTAATTATGCAACATTTGATGGTTTTGTGAATGTAATTGATGGCATTTTTAGAGCATCAACAACATATTGTGAAAAAAACCATTATATGGACAATGTTTCAAAATTTTAAAATTGGAATACTCATAAGAGAAAAATATATTCATTATTATGATAACAACATTGAATCAAATTGGGCACAAATTGAACCTATCATCAAAGATATAATAATTGGTAAATCCTAATCATTTATCATAATACGAATTCAATTTTTAATTCAACTTACAACAATAAGAACCATCCATTGTTCTCAAGGATTATCATTGTATGAATTGGTTTTTGATCCCATTAACCTTTAAAAACATGGGTTAACATATACAACATTATCCCACATCTAAACAAAAAAAAACTATTTTTGTTAGTTGTTCTCCAACATGAAAATTTTAATTAAGTGAATCCAACAATACATATAAAAATGAATAGATTAAAAAAAAAAACAACTTGGATACCATAAATTTTTCAATTTAAAAGTTTACATAATTATCATGTAATTATATAAGCCTTGAATATAACTTCTTTCTGCCAACATTACAAAGACATCAATCATGATCATAACCTTCAAATGTTTCATATTTTATGTTTCATAGAAACAAAAATACACCATGCATCAACAAATTTGCACATATTTATAAATTCATTGAAATCTTCATATATTTCAAGGTAAATGCAAGTTACGGTGGCTCATTTTTGTGATGAAATGGTGTTTTTTCCCTAGGTACTTTTTAATCAAATGCATAAATTTGTTATTTGGACTCAATATATGATGTAGTACAAGACAATAAACTCATATGAATATTCTTTTCTTTGAAAACTTTAATTATTTAATAGTTAAAGACTTTTAAATGGTTAAAATTTGATAATATTTTCATAAGTTCATACAAGTTGCAATTTTTTTGTTTTCAAATTTTTTGTCCCAAAAGCATATTTTTTGAAAGTTTTAAATGGGACATTATTATTATGGATTTTGTGGGTTTTCCTTTTAAGACTTTCAAATTTAAAAAATGACATTAACTACATTAAATACAAGTTTTCACATAGATTTGTGAAGGTTTGTAAGGGATTGAACATGTATTATTCAAAATTTAGAATAATAATTAAAAAATAATAACAACCAGGTCCATTTGAATCATTTTTAATAACCTTGTATGGACTTGTAAAAAATGTAAAACTACCAAAAATGAGCCATTTGATTGTGCATCTACCCTTCAATCGATGATGGTCATGGGTTAATGATGATGTATGACATATACATGCACGTAGATACTTTCCATATAATAATTTGTGATGGTTCAAAATATATAACAACACATTTTGATATTAATACATAAATAAATAAATTGTATGTGTGTATAAAGCTCATTCATGTTTAATTTTTACATTCCAAAACAATCTTCAAACTATAATTCGACATTCTCCTAAACATTGTCCAATCATCATTATGGGAGATTTAATGATGACATTAAAACAAAACAAACTATTAGGTTTCATGGATAAATTCCAATTAAAATCACAATTTAGTGAAAACACCATAAAAGTTGGATTTCAATTAGACCATGTATGGGCAAATGTCCTTGAGAATGAGTGCAAATATGGTGTAACAAAAACATATTGGTCAAATTTTCACAAAATGATTTATATTACATTCAAATTACCAAACACATTTCCAATGTGTAACAAAAGACCATTAATGCCTCCATTTCTTTAAAGTGTAACATTTGTGATTATATGAATGAAAATGTTGCATTTTCCACCTAATTAATTATTCCAAAAATGTTGGCACCTTGTGATTTAAATTTTTACATTGTTTTTCATGGACCATGTGCAAAAAAAAAAATCATAAATATCAATAACAAGACAAAACAAAAATTTGGAAGATATTTTTATCCACACATACACCCATCAACCACAATAACAAACACCTTTCATGGAAAACCTTAGACCCAAAAAAAATATAAGAGTTGTCAAATTCTTAAACTTAAAAATGAAAATGAGTTTAAAAATAAAAATCTTTCCATCTAAATTATATCTATTCAATATTGATGTTTGTTTCAAACATTAAAATACCTCATGCACATTGCTAAAAATTGTATACATTGGATTTTCTTAAACAATGTGATTATTTACAACTATATATTTATTTGTATAGTTAAGGGAAAGATAGTAGTTCGGTTTCAATGTCTAAATATGCACAATGAACTCTCATAGGTTTAGAAAATCTTATTTCTTAGTATAAATGTGAGAAAAAGATTTTCATAACCTTTCACAAAGCCAACAAACTTTCATCCAAGGTAATTTGAGTTCATAGTAAAACATTAAATGTAATACCTTATTTTTAGGACATAGCCTCCCATGATAGAGCCACTTGTTTTGTTGAGATTTGTCAAACCACAACACTCCCGAAAACTCTTTTGATTTTGAAGGAAAGTCATCATTGAGGAAGATTGCACCAAGATGGTTTTGTAATGTTTGTGTTTATGGGGCAAGAATGATTGAATATTGAAAAATATTGTCATTGAAAATTAAAAAAAAATCAAAACTAATTTCTTTTTAGGGAAATTGGGGCACACTTTTGACAATGTTGGAAAACCTTTGATGAGTAAACATTTAATGTATGTATTTTGTAAATTTTAGACCTAAGGTGTGAGAACTATTGAATTTTGAGGTTTTTTTTTGTTTTTGTTTATGGTTGTTGTTGAAGATTCAACTAAATTATAAAAGTTCATTTTGGAAGGAGAAATTAGATGGGTAAGGGGTTTGAACACACTTGGGCCAATGGCACAGGCCACACAAGTGTGGAGCAAAATGCGAAATTGAACCATTTCAACTCTTGACCTCATAGCCAACATTTTGTCAACAAAGACTTTGCTTTCTTATATTGCTGACTGTGTGTGTGTGTACAAGCACACAGTGCAAACTCTAGGAACTTTTTGTACCTGACATTCAACTTCAGCAGCAAATCTCACTTTGGGAGCATTACATAAAAGGGTAGCTTGTCAAGTTTTCATCAGAAAAAAGGCCCATTGCTGCTTTGCTTTGCAGAGAGGGAGGCACTGGGTAGGGTTCCCCTTCCTATCCACTTTGATGTACAATATAGTACATTCACGCATATGTGTCCTTATGCTCAAGGCAAGACCCAAAAAAAAAAAAACACTAAATGGCCAGCAAAAGTGCAACGGAAATGGTCAAAAGCTTACACTTAAAAGTTTGCTTCACCAAACTTTACAGCTTGTGTGATTGCACTGCAAACTATGTCACCGTGTGGGCACACTCCCCCCTTTCCCCCTGCCCTTCCTCATGCCTCTCCCGGGGGAAGTTTGAGCCTTTTCCCAAACATAAGGGGGATTACGGTTCCATAGGCCAATCAGACTTGACCTCTTTGACAAAGTCAATTGCGTATTTTAGAGTTCAAAATCCATGTCGAATTATGAAGTTGTTCTTATACCCGATGTCATGAGGTTTCTGACTAGTTCGCATCCAAAGCAAAGAAGTCGGTCTGTGTCCCTCTAGAGCTTATCTTATCTTTGATAAACTTGGTGAACGGGTACAAAGTAATATAAAAAATGTATTAAGTTAAGACACCGTGTGCAGGTTGACATAGAAAGCTTCAAACTAGCATTGATCTGCTGAGTCAAACTACTAAGGCTAGTTTAAAAGATATGTTTAAAAGACTCTAGTAAGTTGGAACAACCCATGTGTGATGGGGTTTGGTGTGCATTCGTGTAACAACATAAGCTTGGTTGCCACCTGCAAACCCCCTGGCAACTTTGGTTTTACAATGTGAGTTTACAAGCCTGTCGGAGAGTTAATCTGACAAGATGTGCTAAAGCCATATTTAAAGATAAAAAAATACGACATAGGATATAGCCAAGAACGGAGGATCACAATGCACCCCGTCCCTCTACCCTCCCTCTCTCTATCTCATCCTAGGCCCCTTATTGTGGGAATACCCCCCTCCCCCCCCACCACTTGTGGTTTTACCCACCTTAATGTAAAGCACAGGCCAAACGCTATAATAAGCCTATATATTGGTTGATTATAAGATCGAAGTGGGAAGGATCTTATGCTTACTATTTAGGAATGGGAGGGACTTGACACTTAAAGAACCTTTCCTAAGATTCATCCTACTCCTAGATAGTAGGTGTAAGGCCTCGCACATTGCTAAATAGTAGGTGTAAGATCCCCTTGTCTTTGTGAATATTTGGTGTAAGATCCCTTCTCTTCTTCTTTTTTTTTTAAAAAGGAGGGAGATTCATGGATACAAGGTGCCCTTCGAAATACATTTCGAAATTTCTTGGAGTGTATTTATTCTTACCCTTCTTACATACAGCTAAGGATTCAAACTGACGGAAAGTGAAAAAGTTAAGGTTGGTTTTTTGATTTTCTAAAATACTCCTACTTTTTCTTTAGACAAAGATTGTATGTAGCTTTAAGCTACAGCCTTCATGTGTAAATCGCACGTTCATGCATTGGCAGTTATGTACCAGTGTTGTGCAATTCTTTTTTAAAATAAATAAATAAGTAAATAATAGAAAACAAATTCATTTTACTTTCATGAAGGCCGGCCGGCCAGCCTAAGAAAAACATTATAACTAATTCATTTCCAGTTTCATACATAAATGGAACTAGGAATCCGGTTTCGGGTCCAATTGTCTTTTGAAAAAAATTCAGTTCCAGTTTCAATTCTAAACATCAGACTTGGTTGCAGTTGGGTTCGTACCAAAAGCCGACAATTAACTGTCCTTTAACCTCAGGTTAACCCTTGGTTCTAGTTACTCTTTTTTCAATTTTTTTTTTTTTTTTCAAAAATCTCAAATCCAGTTGAATTTCTGGTTCCACACCAAAATAGAACTGAGAACTTGGTTCGCATTCCACTTCTTTAAGAAAATAAAATCCGGTTCCGGTTCCTATTCCAACCCCAAAAATCAGACCCTGTAGTTCCCGTTCAGTTTGTACTAGCCTGAACCTGAACCGGTGGTTTAGGGTTTGGGCATGAACAGACATTCTTTACCTTCGAACAGGTTTTCATTACATGCCTATTCATTCATCCATTTTTTATTTTTTCACATTGTTTGAAGAACTGGACATCATTGGACGATTTTTTTTTTTTCCTTGACCCATCTCTTTGGGAATTATTAAAGTTGAATGAACGTTGGTGGCAGGTATGGTATTTCATTTACTTGAAGTTGTCCAAAGGACAAAACATCGTTGGATGAAAATTTTTCTTGACCCACATTTTTGGTTAATTATTGAACACTGAACCTTAGTGGAATGTACAGTATGCATCCATCCATTGAAGTTATCCGACAGACAAAAACATCACTGGATGAGAAAGCCATAGCACACAGTCTGGTTGTTTGATGTTGTCTAGAGGACATGAAGTTTCAGACATCCAAGTTTTAGACAACTTGGATGAGAAAGTCCATTGAAGTTGTCTGTAGGGTCCAAACCATTGTTGGATGATAAGTTTTTTGTTACCCATGGAAATCATTAAAACGCCAAAGAACATCATCAGCTACACAGGTACAATAATAAATTTCATTCATTTGGAAGTTGTATGTATGGAAGGACAAAACATGAATGAAACCTGCAGCGAGAATTGCGGATCACCAGACCTAGAAAAAACAACCCCAGACCTCCAGCCTTTTTTTTACTGGCGAGATTTTGCCCAAATTTGCCAAAATAGAAATGAGAAATTCTAAAATGAAGTGATTCTTTAGGGTTTCAGCCACCAGAAGGTGTGGAAATTTTAAAATTAAATAAAAATCATCAGATTTCAATATCTGGTTGTTTGGTTGTCCAAATGTAGTAAAACTAAAGATAAAGATGATTAAAACAGCCCATGAGTGATCACTTAAGTGCTCAGATATTTGGCTAAATCTTAATTGGGATTTGTAGCCATTTTTTTTGCTGATATGCATAGCCAAATAGCGAAATTAAAAATTAAAAGTGGTAAAGTCAAGTGCTTTTTTAGGTATTCAACAGTCAGAATTGGACTTAAATTTCAATTAAATCACCATATTTTTATGCATGGTTCAAGCAGTTAGCCAGAAATATAGAAGGATGTTTTATAATTTTAATTTGAGATTTAGCTTGTAACCAAATTTGGCAAAATCTTCCAATGGGTGATCGCCACTTTAGCTACATCATAAAACTGCAAAAAAGAAATTGTCAGGGATGATGGTCACTTTTTAAACCCTGTCTCTAACAGACAAGGGTGAGGGTAGAACTGCTGCTCATCACACATGGATCACTTTGTTAGATTTTAATCATGTGTGCTTCATTTTGAGTAATTAAAAATGTTATGGGAGTGTTACCTCAAGCTCTAGAAATCATCTTTGAAATGCAAATGAAAAGGAGTAATGAAAAAATAACAAGGAAAAAAAAAGTTTTCAAATTCACAAAACATGTTTTTTTTTTCTTTTTTCTTCTCTTTGGACCCCTCCTATTTTCAAAAAAATTAACTTTCTCATTTCTTGTTCATTTTAAATGATTTAAAATGCTATAGGAACACCAGTTCTACAAATCATTTTTGAACTCTAATAGCAACAAAGTAACATACAAGGAATTTTTTGGGTGATTGGGATTGGGCTTTGTAATGTTTGGTGGTTTTTGTTTTTGAGTTTGAAATCCCTGTACTTTGGGGGATTGTAATTTTCTCAATTCTAATCCATTTTGATAATTTTAGTGCACCAGATGCTACAATAAGAGAGGTTCGAGTTTTGTTTGGACATCAGAAACAATTGAGCACTCCCCTTGGATCTGGCCTATTTGAGCACTTTAGTGATCACCCATGGGCTGTTCTACGCTATCATATTAGTGTACCAAATTCTAATATCCACTAAGTATATACATATAATGTTTAAAATATTTTTTAAGGAAAATATTGAATCTTCAGGATTATCATTTTCTTATTAATTAATTATTCAACAAACATCTGTCAAAGCTGCAAAGGTATTATGGTATACAAAGGGTGTTGAACAAACTTGAGTATAAGTGTGAAGAAAAATTGTCATTGTCAATGAAATTCCTGGATTTGGTGGTCTGAATTCTTTTTCTTACTTATCTTGAGTGGATTAATAGTTAAATACGCAATAGGGTTTGGGAGGTTTGTGAGAATTTTAGAGAACCAATGGCAATGATAGACAGCAACCTTTATTTTTTATGTTGAACAGAATAGGTTTGTGCGTAGGCATGAAGATTTTTTTTCTAGCCCAACGCTTCATTTGGTGATCTGAATATGTCTTTGTAAGTACTATCCTTGTACATGGCAACTTTTCAGCACATCTCTGTTGAGTAATTAATTAACTTTGAAATTGTCATTTGGAAAATGAAATATTCTCAGAATGTTTCAGAAATTTGTCTCTTTTCACAAAATGTTTCCTCTTGAGAAAAATTTTGGTGAAAATTTCAGCATTTCTAAAAATAATATAATTTTTTGCTGAAGCCGCCAAGGTAATAACTATAATGTGTACCTAATAGGTAGCCACTATTTTACACATAGGGTTCTTGCACATTACTTTGTGGACTTTGTTTTACATTCCTATGGATGATGGTCACTTTGGCTACATACAAAAATTCCAAAAAAAAACCCACTACCCTAAAATACAGTTTTTTTTTTTCCCCTCAATTTTCTCATGTTCCTCCAAAATTGAAGATCAGCCGCAAGAGGTTTTGGCCAAATCTGGTTACAAGACAAATTTTAAAATTAAAAAAAATCCACGAATCCTATTAAATGTTGGCAAACATCAGAACCTCCTCCTACTAGCTAAAGATGACAATTTCAAAAGGAAAAAAAAAGTTAAAAATCTACCCAAATCCTCCAAAAATCTTGATGATTTCAAAACATTTTTCCTCTTCAAAATGTTGCAATTTTTTTGGGAAAATTTCCCAAAAAGTTCCCTTGACCATATTACTTGGGACTTAATGAAATAAAAATAAAAATGGCGAATTTCCGCCACCAAAAAAAATTCACTAGGCTAGTAGTGCCTTCCATGTGGGGACTAAACTTTAAAAAAAACAAAAAAAACAAACAGGCCATCCTGGAACAACCAAAGCGGCTGAATTTCCGCCGAGTCTACGCCGAGCCTTGGGTACCAGGCGGGGCCGAACGAACGAACGCTAGGCTGTCACCAGCCTGTCAAGGCCGCCCTGTCCCCGACCTAAACCCAGTCAAGCGAAACGTACTTTTCGCGCAAGGAGCGATTTTTTTTTCCCTTTGAGAATCTTCTTTTTTTTCTTTTTTCGCAGAGTCGCTGAATTGGTCGCCCGCTTAAGATACTAGATCCGCGGGTACCACAGACGGCGACGACGAAGACGACGACCACCCCCAGTCCAGACTCCAGAACAGACCAGACGCTTGTGAGGGCCCCACTATTACCCTAAATTTCGTCTTCGAGATTGCTCGGAGTTCTTTCCCCTTGCGATGATGGGTAGATTATGGCGTTGTTGATAGCGGGTGAAGCTCCAGCTGCTACGGCTATCGATTCCCTGACTTTCTTTGGTCGGCTGTGGCTCGCTCGCTACCCAACCACATCTGCTTGCTCTACCCACCCACTCGTATCTGTTTTCTTGCACGGCTGGTGAGGAGTAGAGTTATTTCGGGAGTTGCGGCAAACCCTAAGGGTAGGGTAGTGGAGGATAGGAAGGAAGAAGAAGAAGCAGAAGCAGAAGAAGTAGTAGCAGCAGCTAGTGTAGAAGTGAGAACTGGTATGGGAAAGATGAGATGGTGAAGGAGGGATATCGATGATGCCGTGGAAGCAGAGTGTGGGAATCGATGGACTGATGAGGATGCGTGTTGTTGTTGTTGTTGCTGGAACTTGTAGATAGAAGAGTATTGGTGAGGTTTGAGACCACGGCCAATGAGGTAGGGTTAAGAGAGAGTGGCTGTTTTGTTTTTGTGAAGGGGAGAAAAGAATGGGAGAAGAAGAAGAATATTAGGTCGTCAAGGGGCAGTTTTAGTTGTGGAGGAAGAGGAGAAAAGATTGATGTGGCAACGAGGGAGGAGGAGGAGCGCTGATGTGCGGACAAGAGTGGAGGGTGGGTAATGCCCCTGACTGCTTCAGCCGTGGATGTGCTGGGCATAGCCACGCTGGTGCTAGTGGTTTTACTCGCCTGCCTAGGGTTAGGTTGCGTTTTGTACGTGCTTCGCTTCCGGGCGCGTATACACAAGGAGCGTCTTCCTGTTGCCCTCAAGGATTTCAACGCATTATGGATAGTACGCATCACTCTGATCCTCTTGGCCATGTTGTGGTGCTTGGTGGAGCTACTGCGCCTGCCTTTGCTGAGGCGGCAGAACTGGTTGCTTCATTCCATCAGTTTCCGATGGCAAGCCAACATGTGCCGCATCTACATCCTCTCCTCTATCGGCTTCCTGGAGCCTTGCTTCTTCCTGACTGCTCTCTTCCTGGTTCATGGCTCCCTAAGCAATGCTCCCTTCACTCCCAGGAAAGCTTGGAATGGCAAGATGGTGGCTCTCATTCTTATCTGCTGCTTGCCCGTGTTCCTACTTCAGCTTTTCTTTGTTGTCATTAGTCCTACTTTTGAGTTTAAAGGGGGTTACAGTGCACAGAAGGAGGGTTACAACCATCGGTTGCCAAGCTACTTCACTGAGGCTTTTGAAGGGGTGCAATTGGACAGTCAGAGACAGGTTGCGGTATGTCGATTCCCACTTTTGAGCACTCTTGTGCTTGCGACATTTGGTGTAATCTACAGTGCTTACTTTCTTTTGCTTGGTTGGCGGATGTTGGGAGTGGTGATCAATCGGTGCCTGCAACGTCGTGTCTATGGGCTCCTTGCTTCCTTGTTATTTCTTCTGCCGCTTCATGTGCTGTTTCTTGGCATGTCTGTGCTCTCAAGTCCAACGCACTGGGTGTTTGAGTTACTGGCCTTTCTGGCCTTCCTCACAGTGCTGCTTTGCACCAGTGTGGGGGAGGGGATTCTTGTTATCCGCCCCATCATGGATGCTCTGGCTGTGCACTGGGTCTTTACAAGCCCTGAACATTTGGGATGGCAGATTGAGGCAGCTGCTGCACGGAGTGGCAGCGAGAGGCCTTTGTCCATCTCTCTTTCCATGTTTGGAAGTGATGATGATGAGGCGGCTTTGGTGCATCATCCTCGGCACAACCACATCAGGCGAACAAGCTTAGATACAGATGTTGAGTTTGTAGCAGCAACAGCAGGGAGAAAGACCTTCATACCAGTGGATCGTGCGGGCAGCTTCTCGGACCATCAGAGTAGTGGAATAGCTTTTGGCAGTCCAGACTCTCCTGCATTGCCAGGAAAGCCTTTACTTTCTCGTTCTTCTCGTGCAAACAGCCACTTCTTGTAGTATGCTTCTGTAGTTCTAGAACACGCATGAGTTTCAGCCTGCTCTCCTCTGCTTTATGTGAGCAATGTGGGGTATGTAATTTGTCAGTTGCCTTAATGAGCTTCACCAAGGAGGAGGAGGAGGAGGAGGATGAGATTGACAATCCTGGGACTGTCTGTAGAGTATGCCTGAGGAATTCGATAAAGATGGTAAAAGTTCCATTCTACTAGGTTGATTGTACCATTATTTTTCTCACTGTTACCTATGGGCTTTTTGCACTCCTGCATTTTCTGTTTTGCTATTGGAGTGAAAATCATGTGCAGAGTTTCAACCTTGATGCCTGAGGCTTGAATTCAAACATTAAATTGGGGGCAGGCATTACAGCTGCTGGGTCAATCAGGGACATCTTTGATGGCAGAAAATCAGAGATCCTCCTTGAGCAATTAGCAATGAAAATTCCACCAACCCTGGAGACAACCAAAGATTTGAGGTACTGAGTAAGACATAACACCAGTCACTGTTAGAACTTGATATACGCACAGGTTGAAAGTGAGAAGATTGTCAGCAGGAAATGAAGGAGGATCAGTGAAGAGCTGACTAATGCAACCAGAGAATTGAGAGGAATTGGAGGTAGTTGGCATTTCTAAAACTGAGTCCAGCAGTCATGGAATGGGTGAAGCTCCAATAGATACCATGGGTGCTGATGTCCAGGACTTCCTCTGACCATGTTGCTCATGACCTGTGTGCGCATTCTGACTGGAACAGGAAGAGAGATTTGGGCACACAGAATATCAGTCTGTTTTTAGCATGCAATGTGCATTGGTACATTGCATGTTAATTACAGGGCATGATTAGAATATGCAAGTGTGACCCAGTTGTGTATGAATTGCAACTGAGTTGATGTTGGGTTTTGCCTTAGTGACCAACCTTGTAAAGAAGAGGTCCTGTAGGTAGGTAGGTGGCTACTAGGTGAGTGGGATGCATGTAGATGATTAGCATGCAGGTAAGGGCTACTGGCTTGAAATTGGAAACTCCTCGTAGGCTGTCAATTTCAAGCCAGTAGCCCTTCCCTGTATACACAAGAGGTAGTAAGTGTGAACCCAGGGGTTGCTGTTCCATCAATTTTGCTTAAGACAGATTCAGTACTGCAACACTCTTTGCATATCAGATTCACCAATAGAGCTAGTTCCCCATTAACGCAAAGCAAGGAAGGATGAAGAAGGGAAATGAAAAGCCAAATGTTCTATCTTAACATCTGCACAATTGGGTTGATGTCACTTCTTCTATGACCAAAGGCCAACAACTGAAATCAAAGCTTAACTTCAAAGAGTGTGGAACAAACCGGAAGTGAGGAGGATCCAAGGTGGGTTTGCAGACACAGACAGCTGCATCAGTACCAGAGTACCTTGGCAGCTTTGACACATGTTTGTTGAATAGTTGGGTATATCTTAGCATGGAATGGATTGTAGTACAAGGTAGGTATGACCAGAGGCAATAATCGGACTTCTACCAATAATACCAGCCTGGTAGTAACCAGTGTTGGCCGGTTATTGAGTTTTTGACCTGGCTATCAACCTTTCTATCAAGCTGGTTATTAATAACCTACCAGCTGGTTACAATTTTTTGATAACCGCCTGGTATTAAATACTCAAAAATCTAATAACCTACCTGGATGACCCAATTATCATCCAGGTAGGATATCAATCATTAAACACTAATGCAACAAATTTTTAAACAGATTTTAAATAAACATTATAACTGGATGATAACTGGCATGATAGCAGGTGGTTATCAACTGGTTGTTTGATAACCTACCCTTATGCATAATTGATGATTATTTTCCGATTTTTGTTAACCTACTTGACAATAATATTTTGATATTGATGGCAGGCAAGCAAGCAAGCGGAAAGTTGCTAAATCCTAAACCCCAAAGAATCAGGAAAGTTAGTTGCAAAAAATGTCTTAAATTAAATGGTTGTTTGATAACTGTATTTGGGAATAAAGAGGTGTTCTTGGTGGAACAAGCAGCTCATCATGTAATGGCCCTGTTTATTATGGCAAGTTCAAACCAGCAACAGTTTAAAAAGATAAGGAATGTTTTGTGATGATGTTACCAAAAATGAACTCACAATTGGCAATAAACACTTGCTGATCATTCCTCAAAATGCGGGACCGAATAAGTTCTACACTATTCTATAGTCTCTCAATGATGGGCAAAGCCAACAAAATATGCAAAATTAGATCTTAAACAAGAGTGTTGTTTCATGGGTGGAATCTCGGTGGTGAAAGATTGTGGTCTAGAAGTTTGATAAAACAAAATGGAGGGGCAAAAAAAAAAGACTCTAATGAGACACTGAACTTTAGGTTGATATTCCTACTTTGTAAAACATGGTATCATTTTTGGTAGTTTTTTGGCTTTTTCCTTGCATGTTGCCTGAACTCCAAAGGCCATTCATTCATAATTTGGTAGTTTTGATTCTTTTGCCTTGCATGTCATTGGAACTCCGTTGCTTGAGAGGTAGGTGTCTACACAACGATGGCTTTGAGGGCCAATCAAAAATCACCCATGTCTTTTTGAGTGGAGATGCCCGGTGTGCTAGTGGCCACTTTTAATGTATAATGCTTAATTTGTGGTTTGTTAGGTTCCACCAAAAAAATGTTGATGTGGGTCAAGTTTCACTTGCATAAGTAAAGTAAAGAAGGATTGAAACACTTGTCCGTAGGAAAATGTGAATTCATTAACAAATGACGGTACCGAACCAAAATTGCTCAAAAGCATCCACATCTCCTCTACATGAAAAACTAAAGCAAAAGCCTCTATTAGAAATTTCCAAACTAATTCTTTAATATCTTGTTTCACTATGTCTTACATAATGAATAAGGAAGCATTAATAGTTAGTTTTAGAATTGGAAATAAGAATAAGTAAACAAATAGAATTTTGGACGTTTTTGCATAAGACTAAGTCAAATACAATGAAGTTGAAAATGGGACATAATAATATTACAAATTAATAAAAGTCAATTCCGACCATAGAGCCAAAAGTGTGTGCTAGAAAGTAATTCAACCCACGTTGCGCGTTGAAGCCGCCAAGGTCCAAGCACAAGTGGCATTTCTACATAAGTTAAAGCAAATTAATCAAATTTAGTTTAGCCAAAATTAGGGTAATTTCATACCCCCTACCCCCACCGCCCCCCCCAAAGAAAACTCCCCATAACAAAGCATAATTATCATTTTCCATCTGTGTGGATCAAAGGAGGGCCCAATTTTTATTTTTTTAAGCCTAATAATCCCAAGTCCCTAAGTTTGCATCAGAACGCACAGTATTATAAATTAATTTTTGTAATTTATGTTTAAGTGGGGCGCAATTTTTTTTAATTTTAAAAACAACAACAACAACTTAATAATTCCAGGCCCTCTTTGCAACATCTAAATCAATGTATTTTTCCGGCGAATTTTCGCCAGTTGGCCACAAATATTAATCCAGTGCAACATGGTCGGAATGCACCCTATTATTATTTTTAAAAATTCCACTTGTGATTAAGTGGGGCCCAAATCAAAAAATAAAACAAACCCTAAAACCTATTTTGAACAGGTGATATATAGCGAGAAAATGAAATTAAAAAATAAATTATTCTAAAAAACAGTGCTTTTGTAGGTTTTTGAGTCGCCACAAGTGAGGGAAAAAAAGAAAAGAAAAATCGTAAATTTGGCTTTCATTCATTGTGTAGTAGCCAAACATATAGAAAGGATGATTAAAAGATTTGTACTTTATTATAGCCAGATTTGGCTAAATCTTGCTAAGGATGATCACTACTTTAGCAATAAACAGAAAAGTCCTTTAAAAAAGACGCACATTACGATAAAGTGTTTGTTTAAGTGGCGCCCGAATTAAATAAAAAAGACACTTAAATAATTCCAGGAACCTAATAAAAATAAGTTTGCACATCAGAAAATGCGGGGATCGACGCGGCGACGACCCACCAGCAGCAGCGGCGTTGCAGTAAGTGGAACTAGGAAGTGCTGGAGGAAGTGGAACTGGGAAGTGGGAGCAGCTAATCCTCTCTTCTGCCATCGCCAAGCCCAGCAGCAGCGGCAGCAACAGCAGTAGGACTCGTAGGAAGTAAGTAGTACAGAAGAAGAAGAAGAGGAGGAGGAGGAGGAGGAGGAGTGGTGGTGGTGGTGGTGGTGCGGCAATGAAGAATGGGATGCTGGAATGTAAGGTTTGTGGAGCCAAGGACTCGGTCACTAGACCAGTCTCCGTTGCTTACGATCGCCAGCATAGCAAAAAGACGCACGGACTCCGCGCTCGTAATGTCTTGCTTGTTGTCGCTGATTGCCTTCTCATCGGTGCTCAGGTAACAACAAAACACTCTGCTGCCCCATGATTCAATGTAGATGGACGCCAGAGCCGCAGAGAGAGGGAGAGAGAGATGGAGATGTGCACACATACATACACACGCATAGAGAGGGTGGGGTTTGGGGGATACAGAGGAACGACAAGATCCCGAGGTTGTAAATTCTGTCTGAGCGAAACGGCTGCTGCTGCTGCTGATGTCTGGCTCACTTTCAGCTCAAGAAACCTTGGAGATTTTATTTTTCTTTCAGAAATGAATAGTTGCCCTAGACCACCAAGGCTGCAACTTTGGGGTTTTGAGGAGGAGGTTTTTCCTAGGGTGTTTCTTCTTCACATCTTTGTGGAATTCTTGTCTTTTTGTGAAAGTGGGTTTTGTTTTCCTTGCATCAATCTGTCCTGGAACAAGCCCCATAACTTTGTCAGGATTTTAGGGTTAGAGAGGCAAGTAAATCCCAGGAAGCCCATTGACCAAGAGCATTTGTTTTCCTATCTAAGGGTTAGTAATCCCAAGGAAGGCTGCTGAAAAAACCTGGCTTAAAGCTAAATCCATGACGAGCAATGCTTTGCTTTCTTTGGCAATGTCATTATCTTGAATCCCAGCACATTGCAACAAGCTTCTGGACCCATGTGAAACCAGGCAACACTGAAGGAAGAATTCAAACTAAGATTATTTATTCCTTATTCACAGATTTACCTTTCCAAGCCTTGAAGCTTGCATTGGACAGTAGCAATTGATGCTAGTGTGCAACTGTCTGTTTCTGATCACTACCTCTCAGGATTGGGTCATCATACCTGTTGATTTGGCAACAGCAACATGAAACTGTCAGTTTGTTGAATGCTACAATTGACGATCAGACATAGAATAGGAAAGATTCGTTTGTAGAAAGTCTTTGTTGGAAGAACTATGAGAGTCCAAAAGATGATAGCCTTGGTGGAGAGTAAACTGATTGAATGATGATGAGAGAGGAGATTAGAGAAAAGATAAGTGAAGAGAGTTGACATCTGAAATTCAGCTCTTTTGATGCAGCCAATACTTGTGTATATGTCAAAAGTGGATGGGAAGTTCCTCTTCAGCCCAGTGAGTGTGAATTTCTTGACAGAGAT
>Ga0116227_10000209_pt1 | contig 103537 bp, 59 predicted proteins | sample S1TSphgellanicum_FD_89693 | JGI IMG/M metagenome (GOLD analysis project Ga0116227, IMG submission 89693) | Host-associated microbial communities from peat moss isolated from Minnesota, USA - S1T2_Fb - Sphagnum magellanicum MG | ecosystem: Host-associated > Plants > Peat moss > Unclassified... | reverse complement strand
TTGAGAAAGAGAGTCGATAATTTGAAGGAAAGATTCGGGGTGGATTGAGTGTGGGGGAGGAGGGGGGGGGGGGGGGGGGGTGGGGTAGAAAAGAAAAAGATTGCAAACATAGGATCTTATGAAGAATGTGACTTTACATTTCAAGTTGATCATATGCCCATCAAATTGTGATGAATTATATAGGCTTCATTCCTACGATTGGAACTAATAACGTAAAACTTATATCTTACACACATTTAACGACCTCATTTTCACTCATTCTTGTGATAAAGGTTCGTTTATGGAAATTAATGGTACATGGTTCAAGCCCTATAATGAACTTGAAAATACAATAAAACCACCATTATACCAAAATGTGGTTTTTAGGACTACATAAACAACTATGAAATGTAGTCGTTTATGATGTAATCGTTTATGCCATTTGCAATTGCACATGATTACATAATTCCTAGTCCAAAATTCCCCATCATATATGCCACTAATCACAGAAATGGTGCTAGTCACAAATGCCATAAATGTAATTATCTTCCATGATTGTAGTCATATTTACCATAGTCATGGGGGCATATTCAATGGCTAAGATTTTAATTTTAAAATATAAATTAAATTTTTGATTGATTTCTTGTTGTCACATGGTAGCCTTAAGATACATTCCAAAAACTATTGACCATTTTGTAAGCTACCATCTAGTAGCATTGGATAATAAAAGCTTATAATTCTAATAGAAATGAAAATTCCCTCTGATTTATATAAATTAACACAAGGATTATGTATTGAACTACTTGTTCATATTTCTTATTATGTACAATCAAACTCAAGGTAGTAATCATTTGCTTTCGCAAACTATGCAACCTCCCTAGGATGCATGGAACCATAGATGACACCCATTTCATAATCATTAAGTCTTTAGGATTGTTCAAAGATTATAATTATCTTTAATCATGAAATTAAAGAAGTTGGCATCATGGATGAAAAGATATAATTCCTAAGCATCTTTGTCAAATTATTAAGATTAGTTATTGGCTACCATACCTACAACTAATGTTCAACATTTTTTTGCTGAATATTTATTTATTTTTAAAATGAGGTCAAACAATGTCAGCTTAATTTTTCAAAATTTCAACATATGAGAAACAATTGTGCAAAACACACCTTTTGTTGTCTATTTGTAATAATATCCCAATGGGTCCAAGACAATAAAATCTATTTCACAAGTTGAGAATTTGATTCTCATCAATTTCAACAAATACCAATAAAAGTTTCCATTTTTTTCAAGTAGAAATTTTGTGAAGTAGAAATTTTGTGCCAAACATCAAATGTCAATATGGTAATAGATTTTGAACAAATACAAATTATACACCAAAACTCAATACAAATAATTACTATAGGTTAAAATGGGTAATTGAGAAGGTATAACATTGTATTTATTTGGGTATGAAAGGTATTGCTACTTGTCTTAAACCATGACCTTGCATCAAAGAGGAATAAACCATACAACTTTGGAAATTTTGTTTAACATGAAGAAAAAAAAGGTCTAGGAAGGTTTTACAAAATAATTTTGGAATTTAGAATTTTGTTTCACAAAATATAAGGAAATATTGAAATGCATGCAAAGGTTCAACATTGTAAAAAAATTCAGTCACAAATCTTTGCAATCTAGAATATAAATATTTAAGTGCATAAAGTGATATTTGAATCCTTTGTTGAAGGAAGTCAAAATGGAAAGATGGGGGAGTAACAGGCTTAGGTGGGGGAAGAGGGTAGTAGGTGAAAAAAAAGGTATGTGTTGCCCAAAGCTAATTGTCATTTTTAAAAAATTGTCATTGTAATCTAGGGAAGGAAAATTACAAGTCGCTAAAATTGTGCTAGAATAGCAATGACCTTTAATGATTATTATTGTGCATTGATTGCAATTTCAATTTTTAAATTTGAACTACAATGATTTTTAATATATTTTTTTTCATTTTTTTATGTCATTAGGCACCATTGTTTTTTGAGACATTTTCACATTCTTTCATTTGAAAATGTGATTTTGACAGAATATACAAAGGATATTTGTGAAAAAAATGGCCCTAGAATTTAGGTGATTTCAATTTTTTTCTTAAAACTAAATTTCTAAACATATTTTGGTAGGTAGCTGAAATATTAAAATGCTTCTTAATGTTTTTTACTTTCAAATTTGGTTTATTCCCAAACTTGGCTATATCTTGTGGATGGTTGCTAGTTTGGTTGCTAGTTTGGTTGCATGCAAGTGACTATAAGTAGATGTCTTAGATTAGTTTCAAGTAAATGAAATAATGTAATTTCAATTAGATTTTTTGACACACCCTTAAGTTCTTCCCAAGGCTTGGCAAATGAACCTTTGAAAAATAGCAACAAAATAATTATAAAAGCAAAAAGAATTTTGGGGCATGCTCCTTAACTCCACACACTAAACAAAAATGGGTGTTCGTGAGCTTCAAGATGGGGATTAAGACAATGTGACAAGTTCACAAACACTACACAAACGAATCATTACATAAGCTAAACAATGTAGGTGGTTAGTAGAAATTAACCCAACTTTGGGTCATGGCCTTGCCTTGGACTCATTACACTCATATGGCATGGATTTGGGAGGAGGCCATGACTCTCCTCCCCTATAATATACTTTGGACCTTGTTATGAAAACTACATTGAAATGTTTTTTTGTTTCCAGAACTTCAAAACTCCCAAGTGGTAGTGTCAAAATTCCCAAGTTATGAGTCTCGCAGTTTTGTGACTTCATAGTTTTTTCATATATCTTCAATTGAAGAGCTTCCAACTAAAAAGATATTACCTTCAATGAAATATTTCCAATGCCATGTTGCATGTTTTCATCAAAGGTCATTTGACCCCTATATCTTGGCCTTTCTTTTGGTTACAACTCCTAGATCTTAACTCCAAATTTAAAATGCAAGTTCATTTTTGATATTTACGTTTTGAAAAAAATTTAATGGTATAAAAAACTTTTGATTTTCACAAGGTTTACCCCCCTTACACTTTTGTCCCAGAAATTAAAAACAGTTTGGGACTCCCAACTTTTATAATGAATTCATCCTAAAAGTCCCAAAGGTGATAACTTTTTGTTCCCCTATTGTTTGACACCTTTTTCTTGCCTTCACTTGTATTTAGCTTGTTTCCTTTTTGCCTTGCCCTAACCTTAATTGTGAGCCCAAAGTTTGGGTCACAACATTTTTGGTAATTTCAAGTTGATAATGCATTAAAATGTATTAATTACTTACAACTTTTTCATATTAATTGTTATATTTTATCAATTTCTAATGTAAAAGTAACATTTAACACAATTTGATATAGCTAATTTAAATCATATATAGTACACATTTTTATTCCATTAAAGTTCTTAAAGCTTGGTATGCATCATATTATAAATTTAATGGAGTTCATGATGGTTTCGTAATGAAATTTTAAAGGTTTTTAATCTATTTTTCTTACATTTATGTCAATAATAAAATGTTATAGCTTATAATGTTGGGATATTTTTTCTGCCTATTTTAACATGCTTGCACCCAAAAAGGTTTTGCATGCACTTTCAAACTTTGTTTTCATTTTCATTCTTTACATTGTTGAGATTACTTTTGTGGCTCATATTTTAGTGTACCTTGATCTACAAGAATTATGTCTTATTTAATGACATGTTTTTGTATTTTATCCAATTTGATTCTTAATTTGACTAATGATCAATGTCAACCACATTTTGGGCTTATTAACATGTACCAAAAAAATGTTAAACCCACCATGTAAATGCATAACATAAAAGAAAGTGTACAAGCATATAAACATAAGGAAAACAAAAATAATAAAGAGCAAGTTGAAACCTTGATAGAACATTGTTGAGTTGAAATTAAAATATATCTAAAGATGAAAAAAACATGGTTTTAAAAGTACATGCATGGGTAAAAATATGGTTAAAGGAGCCAAGGGCACCAAGATAAAAGTCCTTTTCCAAGGATTACATGTGACACATGACATTCCTACATTAATTTGTAGTTTTAATTTTTCTATTTTTCATACACAATTTACCATTGTATATTCGATTTAAATATTTTTTTACTATATATTGATCCTATATCATGTATATTATGCATTCATTTTTTTATCACATAAAAATGGATAACTTTTCTTAAAGCCACATACTCAAAATTCATGGTTTTCAAGGTCAATAATATGTTTGAACCAAATGTGTTCAAATGTGTTGTAAAATAAATTTCATAAATTTCAATTACTTTTGCTCTTTCAATCATCAATGTTAAGATCCTTTCTAATTTTGAGGAGGAATGGACATTTAATAAGGAAAAAAAAAGTTTGAAAAAAACAATTGTCCATTTTAAATATTTGAATGTTTTAAACATGCAAAACAAATTGTGATTTGCATCAATTTTTTAGCATTTAAACTTTGCAAGTAATTGAGCCTATTTTGGAAAAAACATATTGATAATCCAAAATATTGTGTTTTTCTTATGATTTTTCAAAGATGAATAAATATAATTTAAAAAAATGTCCACTCACTTGGGTGGCTCCTTTGATTGTGTTTTCATTTGTATGTATATTAAATCATCTTGTTTTGAATTTCACAATTTGATGCATTTTTTTAGTGTTTTTGCAAAATGGTCACTAACTATGAATTGACATGAATCACAAACTAAATTGATTTTTAAAAAATGTGTATTGTGAATAAATAAAAACTTGAATCAATGTTATTATTTTTATTGGTGTTGATAATTTAATCTTCAATGGGTTTTCCTAACTTGTTAGAATAAATCATGCACATGTTGGATAAAGTTGAATATGACTTTGACCATATTTTAATGTGCAATGTTAATTATTGCATTTCATTGTTTTAAGTATTCACTCTGGATTCATTGTTGTTTAAGTTCTTTCTATGATTGAAAATTCTTTTATTCAAATTTTTAATAATTTTTAATGTCCTTGAGTGCATATATTAGGACAAAAATCTTAATACCACATTTTGTTATTTTAACGATTATAATCAAACTAACAAAAATTTCTTCTTGATTTTCATGTTCTTAAACATAAACATTTTGTGATTGGATCTTTTTTTGTACAATTTTCATGGAAGAATCAGAATTTTCAACCTTTTGTCCATTGAAAATTATCTTACCATGAATTTAATTGACAATTTCACGGCCCTTATTTTAAAACAATTTTTTATTTATTTCCATATGTTTTGAATTGCATATGATCAATAGGTTCCATCTTATCACTAACAATGACACCACATTAGTTCAATGTGACACATAAAGATGACATGTCAATTTTGATGAATGCATGGAAATTTCAAGAAACTCTATTTATGACTCACTATTTTGATGCCACCAAATGTCGATCAACTTAAAAGGTCTAATATTTGGTTCTTTGGTTTCAAAGTGGTTATTTTTATTGTTTGAAATGTAGCAAATTTGTATCCAAGGTGACAATAATCTATGGGGATGTAAGAAATAGGTTGTCATTCCTTATTATGACTAATCCACTTTTGAATTAATTTCCAAAGGTACCAACTATTTAAGGGTTAAGAAGCTACCTAAAGTGGGGTTAAACTTTGTGTGCATATGGTGTCACAACAATAATTTAGGAGTTTGTTGGCGTTTCAACCAAGTCATGTACTTCATGACCTTCATTAAATATAAAGGGTTGTTACACCCTCCTCTTTTGGGCTTCTTTCTTTGTGTGATCTTAGTGTGCAACTAATCTTTTCATGAACTAATCATATATCTCTAAAAGAAATGATTGTTGAGGAATTGCATATTTATCCCAAAAAAATGTTTTGTAACAAAAATGGGAAATAGGTGACATGCAATTCATCTTTTGCTCACATTAAGGTAAGGATTTCAAATCTTGACACGGTACCACTTCACACCTAACTTTCCTCTTTTAGAAAGGAAGGACCAAATGGAACAAATGGGAGTGGTCCCTTTAGTTCCTATCTTTCCAAAAAGAAAAAACAAGACTTCAAAAGTCCAAAACCCAAAAATGGGGTGGGAATCAAAAACACGAAAACTAAAATGGATGCATCTCCTTCAAATCTCTTAATCAACCATTAAACTAGGCTCCTTCCATCTCTCAACTTTTCTTCCTTATGGAATGCAAGAATGGTTTAACCCTAGGATACAATGAGTTAGAATGATTAGTTGCATAACAAAATTTATTGAACCTTCTCAAGACCAATGTTTGCACACATCTCCCAACCATACATTTTTCACACAATGCTACAAAAAATTGGCATCATAAAAATAGGAGGATTGCATTATGTAAAAAACCTCCATGTAATCCTTGAAATCTACTTCTACAACTTCTATCTATAAGCACATTCACATGTTAAACCCCGAATTTTGTGTTCACCACAAATTATCAAGTTGTAGTCCTTCCCCCTTTTCCTAACATTCGCACTCTAATCTCATTGATCTCCATCATGTCTCCTCTCCACACACAAAATCAAAGCTCCCATAAATACAACACTAAAAACATGTTCAAATTTATAACATTTTTAATCACAAACAAAAATAACAAAAAAAAAATAGCCAAATGTTCAATTAGTTTTTTCTTATATTTAGCTTTCCTCCTTATTTAGATTCAACTCATTAATCTATATACCCTTTTTTTTACACCAATGTAAAAAAGCTTCCCCCATAAGCTTCCTTGACAAGTTTACATGTTGAAATAATTGTTTATTACCAAATGCACATTTCTTTTAAATGGTTCCAAAATGATGATATTACATAACAAAAAAAATGAATCTCATATGTTAAAAAGAAACATTGATAACCCTATCCTAAATAAAATGCCAACCTATTTTGGCATGACAAACTACTATAACCCTTTCATTGAACCAAAAAAATTTAATTTTTTTTAAATTCCTAATTATTTAGTTGACTTTCTTTGTATTATTTAATGATAAGTTCAAAATATAATGGGGACACCTCATCAAAGGTGATGACAAGCAACCATAGAAAATTTAGTGAAAAGAAGAAGAACAAAAGAAGCAAAATACCTTACCTTAGTTTCCTCATTATTTAATCCTTGAAATATTGAGATAATTTTTTATGAAAATATGAATTTGAGGTATTGAAAATCATCATAATTATTACAAGTTACAATATAAATAATTTCTCTACTCATATGACAATCTCATTATAGACTATTGTAAATCATGAAAAAATGATCATTTCAAAATTTTGAAAATGAATTTTGTTTTGTTGAAAAAAATCAATTATTCAATTTGACAATGTGGAAGCTGACCCTGATATACAATATTGGGTTTCGATAAGTTGGATTTAGTGTTACGTAATGACCTGGGAGAATTTTTTTAAGTGTTAGGGGAGGGCAAGTTATTTTAGTAATATTCACTTTTTTAAATGCTCACATTACTTTTTTTTTAAAAATTTACCATGAAACCCAGTTGGTACCCACCGGGTATAATAGTAAAAAAACTCAAAAGTAACGATGTGTTAATTTTGATGCCATGTAATGCCCTCAGCCTCGGGCATTACCCTACACTAGTAGATTCTTCAGCTATGAAACCCACTAATGGGAACAGTTTCCAAAGAGGAGATCACATGGGATGATTGCAGCATTTCTCACCCAGTGGAGAAATTGCATTGAAAGATTTGGGTAAGCTCCATCACACACACAACTAACTGACTACATCTGATAAAGAAGATACTGTCACTTCAGAAATGCATCACATTGTGTCTGGCAATGGATTTGAAATTAGTTTGAATTTTGTGCCAAGGGTGGTGGTGGTGGCGGAGTTCATCAATTTATGCAAATAATAAGTAGTACCATGGCCATAGATTAACTGTGTGATGAAGCATCATCACCCCGCTAAACTTACCCAGAACTTGTGTGTTGGAAGAAGTGAAGCTTCAGTGCATTGAAATCAGAGAACTGGACACACTGAAAGAAACCAGAAACCAGAAACCCTCAAGTTGGTACAGTACTATTGTCAAATCTTGAAGGTCAACAAACAAACAAACAAGCAATCAACCAACCAACCAGTTTGTAAGTGGGTCTGGCTCACACCAGTTTGAAATTTGAATGCTTTCACTAACTAAGAGATGAAAATTTGGAGAAGTGAGGAGGGATAGATAAATGGGTTGTTTTTTCCACAAGTATTTACCATCATGTTTGCAGCAACATGTTTGTAGATTTTGCATCATTTATGGGCAATTTCAGTGTAAAAACCAGTGTTGTACCAATATGTGTCTGACCCTCATACATGTACCATTATGAAAATTGACGTTGAGATCACAACTAATCTAACAGATGAACGAGAACCAATGCCCCTCTGCATACTTTCTTGTGGTTGAATAGTTAGTTTTTGTCGTCCTCTCTTGGCATTAGACAAGACAAGACAGATTTCTCATTCCAGAAAATTGGAGCAAGAAGAGTATGTGCATCTCCTGCAGTGCTCAGTATGTGACCCTGCAAAAATTATTTCTCACATCCAAGTTTAGTTATTTGCTTTTTATCCAACTCCACCCATAAAACTAAGACAGGCACTGCAAAGAGATGCCAGACTACTAATAGGAAGGAACCCACCTAGAACAATCAAACCATCTAGCCAATCCAAAAACAGCAGGTTTTAGACTTTGCTGTAGCGTTACCAGCCTTGGCAAACAAACAGTGCAAAAGTGTTCTGACCAAAACCATTTTGCTAAGCCAAATCAGCATGTTTTGACTTTTTTTCATCCAATTGTAATTTGCAGGTTCACATACCGAGCATCACTGGAGATGCATTGATGCCAATCACCATCACTCTTGATTAGTCTTGATTGATTCTAAAGGTTATGTATATAAACTGCTCAAAGAGAAATGATGAAATGACAAATTATTTCAATGTGTTAGTGTGATTTAAATTTATTATATTATATTATATTACATACTTATTTTTAGATTAATTTTTTACATTACCAGTTGTGGGTGCAAGCTGATTGCTTTTTTACATTGGGCAGATTTGAATTGGGTCCCCCCCTCCCCCCTCCAAAATAATACATATACCTATATATAAATCAAAAAATCAAAACAAGACAAATATTGATAGAGTAAGCATGGCATTCTTTTTTTTCTTTTAAAGGAAACTATTTATAACATGCAAAAAGTTGAAATCAAATACCTATACCATTGATTAAAGTTTGGCTCTTTTTTGGATTATTTTTTTCTAAATTTGGTGCTTTTTCCCCCAAAAAATGGAATATTACAAAAGAATATTGTCTTTTAATTTTAATTTTCTCATTTTGGAGAAATTTTGCCCAAAAAAATCGCTGATCTGGAGAACCTTTCACCCAAAAACTAGAAAAGGAGTCTTCTATTGCAACTTAGGTGTCTATTTTAATGGAAAAGTTACATTTCTTTTGTAGAAAAAAGTTTTTGAGGGAAAATTTTGCCACATTTTGAAGTTTTGGGCAGTTTTTTCAGCTATGCCCGGTGTTGCCCATACCAGTGTTTCTATTAGTGGCAAAATTTCGCCAAATATCAACCTGAAAAAAAAAAAAGATTTAAACCTATACAAAGGACTTTTTCCATGGGAAAATTGGCCCAAATTTGCCAGATTTCGAATTTAAAAAAATTCCAAAGTGTCAGAGTCTTATGATACCTTCCAGAAAGGTAGCCAAGAATATAGAAGAAAAAAAAATAAATCTCTACCTTCATATCTATTATGTAGCCAAATTTGGCTAAATTATTTTCTCGATGATCACCACTCTGGTTATGTCACAAAATCCTTAAAAGAAACCCTGGCCCATACACACTTACGAGTCAGTCCATTACAGACCAAACACATGCATAAGATGATTCAAAAGTGCATAAAGATGAATCGGGCCAAGGGCAGACAAGGGAAAAAAAAAAAGGGTCAATAGTTGTGTACTGCCTGCAATAAAGAAAGACATGTCGCCGATTTAACGTCTTCGGGCAGCAGCTGAATGTCTTCTTTCTTTCTTTCTTTCTTGCCCGGATGGTTTCCCGCCTTCCAAACAAGGGTTCCCTGACTTTAAACTCAGGGAACGGGCAGGGGGTTGGATAATTCTGGCTCCTTTTGAGGATGTGACCGAGCCTGATCAATAGCCCCTCGCCCTGCCAGGCTCGCCACCCACATGCTCACTAGAGCCAGAATCATCCAAACCCCGCCGGGTCTCATCAATTGATGGTAGATACAAGGCTAGTAGTAGATACGTAGATTGTGTGGGTATATATATATATATTTATATATCCTTGAAAAAGGGTATACATTTTATTTTTCCCAATGGGTTTACCCATCAAATAAGGGTATATATTAACTCTATTTTTTTCCATCAAAAGAAATTTGGTTATATAAAAGTTTGTGGTTTTTGATAGATGGGTAAGGTTCAAGTATGCATTATCATATATCCATATTTGGGGTGAAATTGGGTATGTATTTTAAATTTAGTTAATCAAGGTAAAAACTAATCCACATTTTGGAAATATTTAAATTATTTTTGAAAGCCAAACCCAATGGGATCATGCATAAATCCCCATGTCAAATGCAAATGTCAAAGTGTTTGCTTCAAATGCCTAATATTAAACACACAAAAACATAATTAAAAAAATTTGTGAAACTTTTGTGAATTAAGCATCCATTCCATGTTATCTTTGTTCAACATTTGTCATCATGCTCGATGATTTGTTGACCCCACATTCCAACAAATTGATAGCATAACATGCCAATGGATTGGTAGAATTGGAAACATGAAAACATTTAGTTTATATATATATATATATATATATATGTTTCACAACCTACTTACCCTAATCCTATTTACTTATATTTTTGACACATATCCCTTCCAAAATATAGATGTTTTGCATATATCCAAGGGTATGCATAAAGATATAACTTTACATATTTACATAACCCAAATATGCACACCTACAAATATATTGATTTTAGAAACAAATTAATTAAGTAATGTACCCTATCCATACCTAATAAATATACATGAATAAAAGATATACCCACACAACACTAGTCTTTATGTTTTAAATACATAACTCCCATGAGGAACATGTTAAAGAATTACATTGAAAGAATAAAAAGAATACAATATTAACATAAGTATTTCTATTTAAAAACATGTAAAACAAAGTACACAAGGAATGTGCTAAAACCCTACTTGGAAATAGTTATATGCGTTGAACTATTATTATACATAGATTTATATTAGTTCACTTAAAAAGAAAACAAATTCAAACCACCAAATCTAGTAATCCCATTGGCTTGAAAAAAAAACTCTTCAAACTTACACATAACTTTGTTATGGTAAACATTGAAAATAATGATCTTTTTTTACCATTTCCATTGGTCCTCTTGAATTTTCAAAAACATACCAAACTATATTACACATTTAGCTATTAATTCATTCGAGATAACTAAAAGAAGAATCTAGCCTAAAACATCCCATAATTTCATTAGACATAACATTTTTTCTACACACAAGCCTATTCAACACCCTTTCTATAGGTATTAGTACATTGATATTATAACTTCTATATGTATAAAGATTGCGTCTTAAATGTTTAGGAAATGAGCCTTACAAAATAGAATATGGAGAAAAAATCCATCAAAATAACTGAAAAACATATGGTAAGTGTTGGCATAAGTATCCCCATTCAAAAGCATGTGAAAAATATTTGGGGAATGAACATACAAAATATGGTACATGGATGTAAAGCATTCAACAGATCTTTGAAGTGTAGTTGGAATATGCCTTATTATATGATGTGAATCTACAAAAATTTATTCTAGGGAAAAAGGGGCCAAAAGAAAAGAAAAAAAGGAAGAAAAGAATGTGGTTCATAACCTAACACAAGTGGATAATTTCCATGATCAAAATCAAAATTAGAAGACATTTTTTAACTACTTATGATGAATAAAACATATAAAGTGATTGTTACTAGGTGAATGGTAAAGATTTAACAAAACATGATTAAGACACTTGCTTAGTTTTAGTTTTCAAATTACTTTTGGAGGGAAAGGATTTAAAATTTAATTTTTGATTATAATGAAGGTTGGGACTTATTGTTTTATACACACACACACACACACACACACAAACTTTAAAAGTTGATGGATAATATGATAGAAACACAATATGTTGTTTGATAGTTATGTTGGATTGTGAACCATAGAATTTTCCTATTTTCCATTTTTGATTTTTACACTTTTATACTATAGATGTTTGATGTTTTCAATTTTGAGTTTTAAAAAAAAAAACATACTAATGAGGAAATAATGAATCTACTTTGAATCTACTAGGTTTTAAAACTTTAATAATAAAATATGATCACAAATTTAATTATCAAGAATAATTCAAATTTTGGGAAATAATGGAACAGTAACATTATTAAGTTGAATGTGTGAATACATGTTGCAACTTAATTTGAATGGTTTACAACAGATTATATGTGATTTAAGGCCTATTGTGTGTACAATTCCTAATGTTTATTAGTAAGCAAAAAACAAATCAAAGTAGAACTTATGCCTACTAATGATATGGGTGAACGGTCTATGAGTGGTGAAAATAAAGTTAGTTAGTCACTTTGCTATTGTTCAATTTGAGATTTTGAAGCATAATTGAAACATTTTGTTTAAAGTAGGTGGTGAAAATTGAAAAGTGGAGACCTTTTGGGCTTTCCATTCCCCACATATTGTTGGCACAAACATGGAAGAAATCATCATCTTGTTTATGTAAACAACTAAAGATTTCTATTACTAGGGGGAGGTATTGTTTTCTTGAGTGACAATTTCAATAATCCCATTCCTTTTATTTGTGTTTTTGTAATGTTGCAAAACCACATGTAGAAAATGCTTGGGCCAAAAAAATTCACAAATGAGATTAGTAATGATATTGTCTACAAAGGTTCAAACCCCATCTTTAGAAAGGGTAATGTTCACACAACATTTAAATGCCAAAAACATGGAAAAAAGAACATGTACTTGTTTCCAAACCATATGATATTGAGCTTCCTTTGCAATGGATACAAAGTATCATGGATGACATCATGTGTCATTTGCATCAATGCCATGTGGACATTGTAATAAATGGATACCCAAAGGATCAATGGGATGAATGTAGACACAAAAAAAGAGGCCTATGGCTGAAGGATGGGGTGGTTCCAAATTGAAGTTGTAAGGTAATGGAGAAGATTGTTGATGACAAGTGAAATGTTGGTACCATTGGTTGAATTGTGAACCAAATGTTTGAATTCAACTCTTAACATGAAAGGATGCAATCTTGATGGACATCAAATGTCCCATTAGAAATAATGTAAAAATAGTGTGTTGGTGTGGACAATTTAAAATGGAATCTTGAAACCATTCAATTTTTTTGATATTGAAATGTTCGTAGCGAAGACACCCACATCCCATTAGGGTAAGAGGCCCCAAGCTACCTTTGATTATTGTTGGAAAAAAAAGGTGTCAAAGTTGATGTGAACCAAAGTCTCGTGAAGACACCCACATGCCATTAGGGCAAGAGGCCCCAAGCTACCTTCAATTGTTGTTGGAAAGAAAAGGTGTCAAAGTTGATGTGAACCAAAGTCTCTAATAGAAAATGATGATGGTTGAACATAAAGTGAGTTTGGTCAAGGATAAAACAACTAAAATTGAACTACTAAAAAATGTAGTCGGGGCAATGGCAACAATAGAAATGAAACCAATGTCTCTTTATATATATGTTTGGTGATGAATCAAGTTTCTTTTAGGACCATCAAAATTTCCAAGACCTATAAGATGTTAAAACATTTGAAATAGAGATAGGTCAAAAGATGTAAAAAGGTTCAAGAACTTTGAAGTAGGAAAGGTGCATCAAAGAAAGTATGATGGGTGTTGAAAAAACATTGAATGAAACTTCCAAAAATTACTTGAATGTCACCCATCCTAAGGAGTAAATCTACATGCTTGAAATCTTTCAATAAAACATCTTTAATGAAAAAAGAAATGAATGTGGTGGATCCCATTGGAATACCCAAAAACTTCGGGGCCATTGGAAGGGGTGCTAAACAAAGTGAGTAGGATGAAATCATTAGGTAAGCATGACAAGGACCAAACAATACATTTGTGAGGTTGGATTGAAAAGCTAATTGCATTAAGCTCTAAGGTTAGGTATTTGAAAGTTGCACATACTTTGGAAAGATGACTTATAATGTGAGTGTCATTGACTATGGTGAAAGATAAACATGTGGGGAACCAAACTATAGCAAATTGAAAAGCTCAAAGATGGGCCAATGCAAATAAAGGCTCACCAAAGGGGCCACCTTGGGGGGGCACCCATGGTCAAAAGGATGATGACATCACCCTCAAGGTTATGGAGTTTATATAAAAAAGAAGGTTTAGATGCATAAAAATTGTGAACAAAAGATAGAACTTCAATAATATCACCCACAACACACAATTCTTAAAACATCACAATGCACAACATAAAATTAAATACATTTGTCATATCGACTTGTAGGAACACTCAATATGGATGGAGATTGAAGGTGCATTAGATGCCATGAATCACCACCTCACATCCTTTTTTGGTTGTGACACCAAATTGATGGGGGAAGAAGTGCTTTGAAATTGAATCACAAAATTGAGAACAGAGGGTGCAACTTATGAGAGTTCAAAGTCCTCTTTTTAGATGAAGCAAAAGTTTGGTACACTAAACAAAGATAATGATGTTCAAGGATTGATTAAGGACCATGTATTGAAAACAATGATTGAAAAATGCACATAAGCCAAAAAAATAATGGTTAAATAAAAGTTTGGGGATCAAGATTATATTAAACAAAGGGCTTGATTTATGCACCATGTGTATACTAAACAATTTAGAAGTTACATGTTCTAAAATAATGAAAAGAGCTTAGATGCATTTAGGTGCCATGTTTTTCAAATCCAAAATATGAGGGCCTTCATTATATGTTCATGCACATTTGTTAATAGTGTTGTTGCCAACTATTTTGCCATATTAATCTCTACCCATTAACATTAATGATTAGCTACTTACATGTCTATTAAAGGCTTTGCTAAATTAGCTTGGCCATTTCCTAATTACACTCCCACTTGGTCAAACTTTTTAAAGCCAAATAATTTTGTGCATTTTGATTGTTTTGGTCTAGGTACTAGCTTACTTAAAACATCAGTTGCCATATTTGACGTAAAGTAATACTCAAAAGTTACTTTGTTCACGTTCACCATCTCTTTGACAATATAATGGTGTTGGATATCAATATATTTTATTCTCAAGGTTTTTCATTTGTGCAATGTTTCTTTAGTTGTCTGTTAAAATATTTACAATGTCTCTTTAAATGAAGCCTAATTCATGCAACAACCTCCTTAGCCAAATTATTTACTTGGCAATAGAAGAAACTACCATATATTATGCCTTTATTGATGGGAATGCCACCGTAGGCTATTTTTTGCTCATTTAACTCATAGCTCCATTTGCTAGCAAGAATGTGTAACTTGTATTAAACCTTTTGGTTTTAATGTTAACTCCCTAGTTTGAAAATGAAAAGCCAGTCAAAATCATTTTTTCATTAGGCATTTTTGAGTATTATAACCACAAACCTTGAATGCGATTTAGATTTCTTAGAATCTTTTTAGCTACCACCCAATGCTTTAATGAGGAATCTTGCATAAATTGACTAAGATGTTCACTACATTGGAAAGGTCTGACCTAATGGCGATCATGACATACATAAGGCTACCAACAAGTTCTTTATATGGTACCCCTTTCATTGCATCAATTTCTTATAATGTTTTGTGTTGTAAAAAACTCACAAAACTTATTATTGGTTTCTAGACATGTAGCTATAAGCTTGCAACTTTCCATGTTGAAGGATTTCAAGATTTTTCTTATATACTTAGGCTAACCAAAGTTAATGTTTACTTCGTTGCGGTTTCTCATTACTTGGATTTTGAAGAAATATGTGAGTTCTCTTAGATCTTTCATTTCAAATTCTTAAGAAAAGAATTTCTTCATTATCTCTATTTCTTTTATCTCCTTACTAAAGATAAATAAGTCATCCACATACAAAGCCAAGAAAACATCAAGTGAGTTTTAATTTTTCAATTTGTGTATGTTATGGTCAACTTAACATTTCTAAAAACCAAAATGTAAAAGGACACTATCTATCCTTCTATTCCAAACCTTTTGGGCTTGCTCCAAGCCATAAATGGTTTTCTTGAATTTGCAAACATAATCTTTATGTTCCTTATCTTTGTAGCCTTTGGGCTACACCATGTATATGACTTCTTCCAACTCTCCATTCAAAAATTCACTCTTGACATCCATCTTTGGGCTGCACCATGTATATGATTTCTTCTAGCTCTCCATTTAGAAATGCATTTTTGATGTCCATCTAGCGAATTTCAAGTCCAATGTAGCTACTAATGTTAACATTGTTTTAATAGATGGGAGTTTTGCTATTGGGGCAAAAATCTCATGGAAATCATTGCCTTTGGCTTGAGAAAACCCTCTAGTAACCAATCTTGTGTTATATCAATCGACAACATTTTTGTTTTTTTCTTGATCTGAAATACCCACTTATTATTTAGGGCAATCCTTGCTCTTGAAAATTTTGTACATTTTTAGGTCTCGTTTTTCATGAATGTGTGATATTTTTCATCTTTAGCTTCCTTCCATTTATATGTGTCATCCCTTTGAAAAACCTCTTGCCATGTCCATGTTGTTAGTTCATTAGTTGTTGTGACACAAATGAAATCAATGTTTGTGTTGATGGAGCTCTCGTCATCCTAGAAGATCTTCTTACTAGAGTGCTAGGAACGATGATGACCTTCCTTGGTGGTGCATATATTGATAGGTCCATAAAAAGGCGATGGGGGGAAGTCACTAGTTTGCTATGTGCTTCAAAAGGTGGTAGACTATTAGGAGCAATTTTTTCATTGTCATTGGATTCATCTTTGTTGAATCCATTACTTTGGTTTTTCTTCAAGCATGTCCTTCTCCAAACTCACTTCATTGGAATTCATGCTTCCAAAGTGGTTTTCATTGAACAATATGTCATGGTTAATGATTTATTTCGATGTTTCCTTGTTGATCAATTTGTACGTCTTCACATTCAAGTCATATCTTACAAAACACATTTGATGGTTTTTAAATCAAGTTTTGTCGTTGGTATGGGTCTATGGATGTAAGCATTGTAGCCAAACATTCGCAAATGTTTTATTGTTAATTTTTTCCCATTCCAAAACTCTTATGATATCGTTCCTTATATTATTCTATGCAAGGATTGTGTTTTGAAGTAGGTTGCAATAATGACAACCTTTGCCCAATACTTTGGACCTAGGTTCCAATGGTGAATCATGCATTGTGCAGCCTCCACAATTGTACATTTCAGTCACTTTGCCACTCCATTTAACTCCAACATATATGTGTAAAAGTTTGGTGATGAATGTTGCGAAAGTTCAAAAAATTTGGAACTTTTTTTATTTGAATTCTCTTCCATTGTTGTTCCTTAAGGCTTTAATCCTTTTTCCTGTTTGTTTTTTAGCAAATGCCTTAAATTCCTTGAACTTTGAAAGTCATTATCCCTTGTTCTTAAATATGTATATGAAAGTTTTCTAAAAGAAGTCATTTGTGGAGTACACAAAGCATCTCACTCCACAGAAAGATGGTGTTTTGGTTGGTCCCCAACCATTCATATGAATTGATTCGAATAATTTGTTTGCTTTGGAAATGCTTCCCTATGCTACTTCCTTTACACATAGCCAAATCATAGAAGGTGAACTCATCTTTGTAATCAATGTTAAGACCTTCTACAAGGTCCTTCTCAAATAAAAGTTTTACATTCTCCACACCTAGGTGATTTAAACATTCATGGACCATAGATTGATGCTCTTTGCTTGTTTAAACATAGCATGGTGAACATTTTATGTTTCCTCTTCACTTAATGTTACACTACAATTCAAAAAGGGAATTTTTTTTCACATCAAGTGCCACAACTTTTTTTTGGTTATTTGTGATGACACACCCCTTTTCTCCAAACTCAACAACATGGCCTAATGATGTTGTTTTCATTACAGAGAAGAGATTTTTTGCTATCCCAAGGACGTGCAAGACATTTATGAGCATAACTTCCACACTTTCATTTCCTCCACTAACATCAACACTTGCATATTCCCATTTTTTATAGATCCTTGGACAGAGTTATCTCCCATGTAGATCTTGATTGGTGAAATTTTTTCATAGTCTTGAAACCAACTACATTCATTGGACAAATGTGTGGATGCACCATGTTGTAAATCCAAAAGAAATAGACCTTGGGTGAATATGAAAGCTTCACCACTTTTGACTTCATCACTAACTTTTGAAACATTATCGTTTTGCTCACTTTTCTTTTTTCAATTAACCTTTCTTTTCTTACACTCCCTAGCCCAATGGCCTAGCTTTTATAGTAGTTACATATGTCCTTTGTCTTATCCCTACTACCCTTAGATTTAACTTATTTTGGGCAAGGATGAACGAGGTTTTTGTGGATGACTCAAATGGACCAACATTATTTTTTTCCATTTCATTCAACAATCTAGTGGCTACAACCTCCCAATCCAACTTCTTGGGATCAATAGACTCTAATGACTCTAGAGAAGTGATAAGAAACTCATAAATTTTTGGTAGACTCATCAATAACATCGTCACTTTCACCTTTACAAGAACAATTGTTCCGATCGCATCAATCTCTTCCACCATGGCTCCCATCTTGTTGAGGTGTTGTTCCATAGTGTCACTTGGGTTCATCTAAGATGCGAAGAACTTTTTTATTAGGAAAGGCCTATTGGTTAGGCCCTTATTTACATATTATTTTTGTAGTGCCTCCCAAATCACTTTTGTTGTGGTCTCTTTTTACACTACAAGCAATTGATTATTGCACATGCTTTGCATTAATAGATTTAGGGCTCTATTCTATCTTTTCATGTTGGCATACAAAACAAACCCCTCACCTTCCCTCAACTTCACGTCTTTTTAATCTACTAATCTTCACAACTCTCTAACTTTCAACATGGTTTCCCTTTTGAATTTCCAAAACATATAATTCTTGCCCATGAATTTGTCTACATACTTGAATCATGGGCCCATAACCTGTGAGATTTTACAATTTTCCAACTAAACAAAACAAAAGTTTGGTACACTAAACAAAGATATGTTCAAGGATTTATTGAGGAAATGTATTGAAAACATTGATTACAAAAAACATGTAAGCAAGAAAAAAATAGTAATTAAATAAAGGTTTGGGGATCAAAACAATACTAAACAAAGGGTTTGATCTATGTGCCATGTGTATATTGAATGATCTAGAAGCTACATGTTTTAGATAATGAAAAAGACTTAAATGCATTTAAGTGCCATGTTCTTCATATCCAAAATATGAAGGCCTTCACTAAATGTTCATGTCCATCTTCTAGAAATGTTGTTGTTTGCTATCTAGTCATACTAATCTTTACCCATTAACATTAACGACTAACTACTTATGAATCTATTAAGGGCTTTGCTAAACTAGCTTGACCACTTCTTAGTCACACAACTAATGAAGTGACATAACATTTTCCCAACAACAGAAGGATGAACCCCACTAAAAGGCCTTACCATGGCCAAAAGATGAGCCACTCCAAGGACATGTGACAATGGATATGCCCACATGCAATATGAAACCATAGCTAGAAAACTAAAAATAACTATTAGCAAAGTTCTTTGGATTAAAACTATCGTGTAGATGTTCAAAAACCATACCAAAAGAACCATTGATTAAAAGTAAGGTGTGTGACTAAATGCCAATTTGAATGAATTGAAAAAAAAACTTGAAATCTTGATAAGTTCAAAGTCTTCCACAATAGGAGGAACCACACCATTAGATTTTGGATGAAAGATTTTAAGGATCGAAGTGGTTTTAGCAAATGGGGGAAAGAGGAAAATGGGGCAAAGGCACACATCACATGTGAATATTCACCAACACGACCCCAAGCAAGGCTTTGGTGGAGGCGTTTATGGGGAGGAGAGTTGACCAAGGTGGATGGTTAAGAAGGGGAGTTTGTTGGCATAGCTTGAATGTAATAATAACGTTCATCTTGCAAGCTTTTTCAATCCCTTGCCAAGAATTGACTCAATTGTCCTCGAGTCTCATTGTGCCTTGTGGGCCCTTCTTGTGGGGGCAAATACAAAACACCATTGAGAAAATAACAAAAATAGGTGCCACGTTGCATTGTCCATGGGATCTTGAGCCAACTTGTCCAATGGAAATGCAAGGCCTTTTATATTTCTTGACCGTATTGTTATGTGAATTCAAGAATATAGCCATGGTTGAGGAAGACCCATGATATGATTTTTATTTTTATTTCCTGTTTTGGGTGGGCGTTATGCCTAAGGAGCGAGAAGTTCCAAAAGTAAGTGCACACTCAACATAGAGCCAAGGGGCACTTACTTTCAAAACTCCCTCACTTCGAGAGCAATTATCAAGTGCGAAAATCAATGTGAAAAAAAAAACTCATAGGATAATGCATGAAACAAAATGATAATTATCCTATGAGCATTTGTTGAATATCACAAGAAAAGAAATGACATGAGACATTTTGAAAAATGATGAAGCCTGTGCCTGTGAGCTTCCCATTTTTTGAAATACTCCATGGGATTTTCCAATTTGTGGGAGGAGGTACCTCCAAATCTCAAAGGGAAAATGCAATGCCCTTATTCTGGTAAAAAAGCCTGTGGCCCTACAGATGCTTTTTACCCTACAGATAAAGTACCAAAAATGTAACCCCAGAAAAACCGTTGACAAATACGATTACAAAGTCCCAGAAAATTGTTAGTTACTGTCACCAGGTAAAATAATAATCATTTACTAGAAGGCTTGCCGCTGGGCTGTGGGTAGTTTTGTTTTCCCGCCCGCGTTTCGCGCGCTCCCACGCTTCTGCCCTTCGTCTCGCGAATCCCAACTCCCGGACTCGCTCGCTCCCTCCGTTGCCAAATTGCAGCAAAACCGGATCCCTGCCAGGGATCGGTTTGTCACTTGTCTTCGTTTTCCTTAAATCCGTGCCGCAATTTTTATTTTCAGCTGATGATAAGGAGCAGACTACAAGCAAGTTGGTTGATTGATAGATAGATAGATAGATTGATTGATTGATAGCTCCGCTCTTTTTAGATGATGTGATTTTGAATGCTTTTTGCTTTTCTTCTCCTTCTGCGGCAGACGAGCTGCGCTGTTTCTTTCTGCCGGTGTAAGTAAATGATACGTAACCGAAAAGGCGATGGCGCTTCTTTCTCTTGGCGGTGGATTTGACAGCTATAAGGTGAAGGCTTTTGTGTATATGCCTAATGATAAATGCCGCGATTTGTTGTTGCATTTGGCGTTGCTCGTCTTATTTCCGGTTCTTTTCTTCTGGTTTCTTCCAATTGGCTTTTGTTGTCGTGCTGAAATCCGGAGGACTTGCTTTGCTTTGGTAGTTTAAGTAATTTCGGTCTTCTTCAATCTTCTCTTGATTGGATCATTAGACTCCAACAGCCCGAAACATGGCTGACCCGATGATGTTCTCAACTTTGAAAAACATTTGGCGCAATTTACTGAATGCGACCCGGGAATAACATCTCTCTCCCGGGAGTGAGAGTGACAATGTCTATTCATCCGATCTCTCGTATTTCTCGCGGCATTGTGTTGACAATGAACAGAAAAGCTGTTGTAGTAGTGCTGCGAATCATAGATGGAGTTGGAAGCAGGCTCATCCGAGAATGAGATGCTTTCTAGATTCGAGCCAGTGCACAGCTTGCTTCAGAAGAGATTTGGAGAAAGGGCTGATGCGTGCTGACACTCGATGGAAAATAAAAAGTGTCTTGACATCAGTAGGCAAATAGCTGACGCTCTGTCCGGATTTCTAACACACAATTTTACTTGCTGATTGCAGCTTGCGGCAATCGTAAATTTCTCGGTTGCTGGTCGATAAGCCTGTTGGAACCATCGTGGTTGTAGAGAGAGTTGTTGTGTTTATTGAGGGAGGATGCTCGCACCTGAAGCATGTTTGTCTTGCTGCAAGCTTCCTGTTCGGCACTGCAGCCTTACCGCCACTGCAGGAGTTTTCTCAGTTCGTATGTGAACTGCAATTAAAAGTCGATTTCAGATCTTATTTCTCATAAAAATGGGGGCGCCTTCTTCTTCACACCCCAGAATTAATACGTCCGTTTCAGTTTCCAAGTCTAGGCATCGCTCGTCACAGTCTCTTGCATCTCTTTCACTCGAGAAAATTTCACATCAGGGACCTCGAAGAGATGCTGCTCCACCTCCTGCAGACAACAAAATTACAGCATCTGGTGAGAAGTCCACAACAACAACTGCAATACATGAGAAGAAGACCAGAAGGAGAGCAATGTCGTCGATGGGAGGGGTAGAGGACATTGTGAAAGAGATTGGTGTCGTAGCAGCTTTGCCAGCAGCAGAAGAGGGAAGGCTTCCAAGTAAAGTCTTCATGTCCAGAGGTACTGCAATCCAATAGAGCTGACCACAGGGCTTTGTAGCCATGTGCTTGACTGATGCACATTGTTTTCAGACAATTTGCTGTGTGTTTTGGATTAATCTCATGGCTGAACCTGACAAATCATTGTCCACAGCTCCAGGACCCAACAAGATTGAATCTGCACCTGTGATTCCTCAACCACAGCAGTCTTCATTAACAAAGCAACCCTCAGGAGATGAGAGACTCATGCCATTAAGAACTATCAGAGCCACATCACTGCATGTTTTATCAAAGAAACTTGAGCATTCATCCTCCAACAAAACAGCAAAGGTAGGAAAGGGTAACCTTGTTACAGAGGCTGCTACATCTCCTCAGCCCACAATAGTCAGGTGCAGATCGAATTCAAGTTTTGAAAATGATGAGGAGGGACTGGATGTTGAGCAGTTTGAGGCAGCACAGGAAGTGGGTTTGGTGCAAGCCCAGAGAATTGATCAGCAATCAAGCAGGACAGAGTCGTGTATTCCTTTGGAAGCAGGTTGTGATGTTCAATCAGTACAGAGAATGACTGTTGAAGGTTAGATACTTCCTTTTGCTCCATGTGATGCCTTGACTTCAATGAGATGCTGAAAATGTCCTTCACAGCTAAAAGGGTGGATGATGCAGCGAAACAGTTGCAATTGTCAAGTCGCTTTTGCTGCAGTTTGTTCTAAGGGTGTTGACTATTACAACCTTTTCCATGATTGAACTGAGTCAAATTAAGAGCAAATACATCAACCCTAAACCAATACCATCAACTTTAATGGGGAAATAGTCTGGTAGGGGTTGCTGTTACTTGCTTGTTTATTGAGGAGCCTTTGCTTGTCTGGTTCCAGATTCTGCTATCTTGCAAAATCCAGAGAAGCATATGCCAACCATGGATGTTGGTGGACCAGTAGAGAACAAGGTCTGCAAGCAGTCGACTGCAAAAGGGAATGAACCTGTTTTGACTTGCTTGGGTCTTGGAAGGCCACTTTTAGAAGAAGAATCCCAGCTGCCTGCCTTTGATGTGGGTCTGGAGGTAAGTGCAAGTGCTACTGGAGGTAGGACTCTTGTGCCTCACCTGAGCCCAGTGCCAACAGCCTCCTCCAAGTCATCTGCTACAGACTTCAACAATGCAAGGGCATATGAGCCTGCATCAAACCCAATTGCAAATGGCATGACCAGATTAGGAACATCCGATTTGGATGAGTCTAACAAGGGATTGAAATATTTGAGCAAAGTTACAGTTGAAGTGATTGGTTCAAGTTCCCAGGATTTGGTTAAGGTAGTTTCTGACCCACTTTCAGCTCTGAATCCAGAGATCTTAGTTGTGCATAATGCTGATGGCAAGTCAAGTGTAAGCTTGAACATGATCTCCTCAATTACAGGAATCTTACCTTCAATGGATTCTTCCCATTTGGATCCAAGAGGGTGTGCCATTCCTCCGTACAGTGATCATGGGCCAATTCAGCCACATATACAGGAAAAATTCCCCAGGGAGACAACCACTTGTTTCCCTATTGAGAAAGTCACAGAGGAAGAACTGACCGAGGCTGCATTTTTATCAAGTATTGGCTGGAGCCAGGATAGCATCCCTAGTAGAAAGTGTCTTGACACCCTTCACCATCCACCCATGATTTCAAGTGACAGGAGGAATGGATCCAGTAAATGCCCAAGAGAAATGCAATGTGGATCTAAGGTCACCAATGGACAGTCCTCAGTGGAAGTGAAGGATTCTAGCAGCACTGGATGCAGTGATTTAGAGGTAGGAGTGCATCAGGAGGCTCCTGCCCTGGTGTCAGGATCATTTGTTGCCAGCAGGATAATAAAGGAGTGTCCAGACAACAGAGTTGAAGTCCCTGCTGACCTCACCTACTGGAACAAGGTCAGGGAAGTCATTGTCAAACTCTGTTTTGCTGCAATATTGCCTATGTTCCTTTACATTGCAAACATTTCTGTTGGTGGCATCTCTGCACCCAATACAATTCTGTTCTTTTGTGGAGTTCAAGTTCTCTCTCTGCCCAGAAAAGTCTGTCAAACAGCTGGTGCTCATCTTGCATGTGTTAATCGATGAATCTAGGATATGTGCATATTTTTTAGCATTGAGCTTTCACTGTGTGCTTGGACAGAAGAACAGTCCAACAAAAGCAGGCATATATGCAGAACAGAGCTCTGAAGACAGTTGTGCAGCAATTGTAAAGCCTGGTGCTGATGCCTCCTATGATTATGGAAAAAACCTATCAAGGAAATTTCCTGGTATGACTGCAGCAGGGAAGGTGGGACAGAATGCCATTTTCAAGAAGGGACCGATGTTGGATAGCCTTGTTAACTTGTCCAATATCCTTTGGTATCCAACAAATAAGGCAATTCACCATAACCTTGAACCATGCCCTGGAAAAGAAAATGTGGAGAGCATAAAGAATTTTGACACGCCATGGGACAGGGATGTAGTTGATGAAGACATGCAAGAAGGAAGGCTGGAAGGTTAGTTCTTGAGTGAATACTCTGCTTTGGTGTATTTCTCACTACAAAACGTATCTAGCATAGAACTGCTGTCAGACTTTATGCCAACTAATTTTCCCAGTATTGTTTGACAATGCAGTCTTAACCAAATCCCCTGACTGGGGATTTGTAACATGTGATGTGTATAATGGGGGTCTGCCTAGTCAGACCTGTGAGAAAGCACCTTCTTACACCAGAAAATTGTTAACACTGACCCTTCTCATTTTGTCATCTGATCTGTAGCCCTGGGAGTACAGGAGTTGGCTTCTACTCAAGTGAGCAAGAAGCGTGATAGACCAGAGGAACTCCTCAGCAGTGTGGCAAAGCAAGAGAAAGGTATTCAGTTCATGATCTATGTTTATCTCATGAGCTAGTCATGTGATAAGGAAAAGAGAATTGTCATGAACTTACCAGGCAGAACTCCTGTAAGATTTTGTGTAAGATCCCTGGAGCAGGGTTGTAAGACCACTGGAGCATGCGCTGATTTATGTAATTCAATGTCAGCCACTCATCTCGTTCGTACAGCAGTGCCTTCCACCCTGGACCTTGAGCTCCACCCTTGGTTCATGAGTTGGAAGGCACTGACAGCAGTGCTTTCCCCTGTACATTAAAAAGTCCTACATATCCTTGACTAGTTGGTGACTAATTGGTGCCAAACCCCATGCTTTTCACACTGATGTAATGAGGTCCTGTTTCTTCCTCCATGTCTGGACATGTGGACCTTACCACTTGAGAGAGCTTGTATGCGTTTGGCTGTGACTAATTGAGGAGCCTCTTTCTTACTACTGTCTGGACAGCAATTATCCTTTACATTATGCAATGTGCAGGATAAAAATCTAAAAATTTTCTTTGACACTATGCAATGTGCAGGATGCCAATCTAAAAAAGTTGGCCACATTGATCTGAACAATGAAGTTGGATCAGCTCTGACAACACAAACTGTGTACAAACCAGCTCCAAAATCTGCAGTGGGAAGAACTCCAGCAAACACATGTGAGAAGGCACAGAATAGTATAGCAATGTTGCAACTACAACCCCAACAAAGTCTTGAGGAGTGTAACAAGTCCCCTACTTCATTTTCACATGTGGGCAACCCGTCATTCTCAAGTTTTCACCAAGACAGATTATGGGAAGAGCAAGCTGAAGCTTATTCCAGTGGGGGGAGAGGGAGTCCAGGTTGCGAAGATGATGCCAATGCAGAAGTGATTAACTTCACTTCACTTACAAGTGGTATCTCATCTGTAGAATCAATACATTCTGGCCTAGGTTCCCAGAGAAGGTACTCATTAGATCGAACTTTGACCTCCCCAAGCACAGTAACCGATGAGACATGCAGAAGCCATGATGTGAAGAAGGGCAAGAAAAATGGCAGACCTCGCACCCCACTTAGATCCCTGCTTGCACAAGACAATAATGGCAAAAGCTCTGACAACAACTTGGTCAATCATCAATCAAGGCCGGTCGCCAATCCAAAGCGTTCCAATATCTGGAGTAGCTGTATTTGCTGCTCTCGTCCTGCATAATATGCACCAAGAAGGTAGAGGAGACCACTACTCCCTTTTTCTTGTTCATGTTAGAGTTGGATGGTGTTCCATATTCACATTTACAACTGAAAACCTTGTCCATTAAGCAATATATGTGATTTGGTATCAATCCATGATGATACTCACTGTATTTGCTCAGGAAAACAACATCTACTGCTCTGATAGATGCTGAGTTTTGTTTGATACAACTTTATTAGCTTGTTCTCCGATTTTCCTCAAGAATCAAGCTCAGTTTTGAAGGGTGTACTTTGTTGAAGGTTTCCTCGTGGTTTTATCTTGCCTCACCACCAAGCCCTGCAAATTTCAACCCCAGTATTAAAAGAGTTTCTTCATATTGGTATGAAGAGCTCAATCTGGACTGAGTATTGTGTAGTGCTTTACTCGGTATATGAGTATAGCAAAACAGACAATGTGATAGTATGAGGTAATGTCATTTTGCAGAGGGACCTGACCAATAGTAAACTTAACGGTGCTACCTAATGACTTGGAGAATTTTCATATCCTTTCAACAGTGTTGCTTGTAATATGATCCGTCTTCTCCTTAGAGTTGAAGCTCAGAGTATGACTAAAGGATGTGTGTGCAAAGCTTTCGAGGGTTTGCTGGTCTTACCAACTTCAATGTCTTGTTATGTACTATGTTAAGGCATTAAGGCATATTGCATATAGGAATAAATGGAGCCTGATAGAGAGTTCCAAACTGGTATAATACTGTTCCATTACATGGTAACCTGTTCTACCAGGGCCTCTTTGAGAGCATAACTAGTATTCCTCACATAAACCAGTGTTCCTCACCATTGATAAAAGGAACTGCTATAGTGTTTCCAGCTGTCAATTCATGTCACAAGTGGAACTGGCAGAAACAAAAGTGGAACAAACACATGAGGACCTATCCCACCTAAGAAAGAACCTAAAACAGTAAGGCACCGTAATCATTTGTAGGGAGTGTCTCCCCAACATGGCAGCATACCATCATTGCACAAGAGCTCCCCAGTTATATCATGTATCCTGTTGCCTTCTGACATTTTCATACCTCCCTAATACCTTTTTGAACATTCCTAGTCACCAGATGATTGAACCTCATAACTCACCTTCTTGTGTGTCCCATACTGCGTAAGCTTGGCACTCTTGTACAATTGGTTGCATTTGGTAACCAGGTTATTGTGAATGGTTTCAGCAAGCCTAAACTATTCTCAGTAACATGAATATAATAGTCTAGACAACCATGAGCATCAAAAGTGAAATGTAATTCGAATTTTCAAGATATAGAGGCTGCACTACAGCTCTTTGAGTGCTAACCTTTGTGGTGATGAAAGTAACCAATTGCAACTATCAAAGAACACTTCCACATTTATGGGATTTATTTATACACAACAAAATCTGCCCCCGATATAATTCACCCCTTTAAACACTAGAGGAGATGCATCGATTGGGTTGTGCAATTTACAATTATATGAAATGAACCCTAAACCGTACATGCAAACAAGTTCTCAAGTATTTGAAGTAATTTTTTGTAGTGCAATAGGTACCTTGTGTTCAATCTCTTGAAGTGTTGACTAAGAGTTAGTTGCTTGAGGTTGATTAACAAGAGATATAGCTTGGCTCTTCATAGCGGCTAAAATTTCCATGTCATTCACATGCATTTGGGATTCCATTTGTCTCCATGCCATTCATTCTTTTCATGGCAAAATTTTATCAATTTTTACTTGAAAAACCTAATACCTATACAAAAGAGTTTTAATGAAAAAAATGCCCCATGTTTGCCATACAAAGTGGATACAAATGAAGCACAATAAAACCCATTGGCACACAAAGATCACTTTCAACTTTTGGGATGTATATTAAATTTTTTTGCCCAATGGTTCCTTCCGTGGAAATGGCAAATTCATGGTCATTGTTGATTCTATAAATGACCATTTGCATGGCTTGGTTCCTTATACCTAGGTCAAGCAAAAGAAACAAGACATTAATTCAATTTAAGACATAACTAAGAAAGTGTTTTGAATAAATTGTTCTGACCTTAGTTTGGGGCTTGTAACTAAGATTAAAGTAAAGACTAAAAAAGAGATAGAAACCAAGTCAAACATAAGGTGAAAATGAAACATTCACCAATATGATGAATTGGACAATGTTTATTAGTCATAAATGATGAAAACTTACCAATCATCAATAAAACCAAACACCCAACAAAGGGGGAAAAAATGTACAAGATGAAAGGATGCAAGTCATGGCAAAGGAAGAATCTTCCAAAAAGGGTGGACTATTAAAGGAATGGGAATAGATCAAGTATTTGAACCTCCTTTCATCGTGAAAAACATATATCATATAACGAAAGCAAAAGAACATATAAAAGAATGTTTAGCCTAGAAGAACCTTCACTTATAATAATAGCATGTTTTGAAATAGAGGCTACCTATGCTTGTTGCAACGCCACTAACACCTTCTACCTATAAAATGAATGTAAAATTAAAAGAGGAGGGTCTCCAATGCCTTTTGCTTTGCATGCCATGTTAGCACATTAATGAAGAAAATTGTCAACATGTTGATGCAAACATGTTAAGACCTAGATATGGCTAAAAGAAAAAAACGTTTGGTAGGTATTGATTGTAATAAAAGTCATCCTTAACCCGAGTTACAACTGTCATGACAACCCCATGAAATTAAGCTAAATGTGAAACCAAATTTATTCGAATGGGGTTAATGATGATGATGTCAACCAATGTTTGAACATCATCCACTAACACCACAATGTTGATTCAACAACACAAAAATTGAAAAATAGGTGGTGGAAGAATGTGGGTCTAGATATATAAAATATCAAATCCCACAGATCTCTTGATAGACGCAAATGCATCCACATAGCATCATGGGAAGTTGTTTTTCCCCCACCATGGGCACAATGAAAAAAGTAAATCCCCATAGGGTCCAAAGGTTAACCACAAATGCAATGTGACAACTGAGGGTTAAAGGATGGGGGAAGCCCAACCAAGTGTGCGACACCATGAAAAAAATGTCTAAAGCCAATTAGAAAAGAAGGATCATTGTGAGAATAAACAACCATGCACCCACATTTGACCCCACACAAAATCTCAATCACACCCAATGCAAATCAAAAGGAAAATTTAAAATGATGTTAAAAAAAAATGGTCATGTAATTTTTTTGAAATACTTTCATGAAGCCAATATGTTCCTCTCTTTACCAACTATCTAAATGGGGGTATGCACGCTGTCACCACTAGGAAAAGAAGTTCATGCACCAACCTTAAATGGGCTTGGAAGGATAATGAACCTAAATTATTTGCTCTTATTGCTTCAAATACAAACAAACGAAGATCCAAAAAGGACCTAGAGGCTATGTTGGGGACAATTAGAATGTCACTCCCTAAATAGGCCACCGAAACAATGCCCTTTACATAAATGAGGCTTAACATTAAAAGAAAAACAAATTATTTTTACTAGTCTTTATGACTAAGGTTTTAATCGCAAACAACATTAATCACAAATGACAAGGGTATTGGTTGGAAAAAAAATCAACAAATACAAGTTCATCCTTTGACTCCATTGTATATGTATTGTCATATGTGACTAAGATGTAATTATTTTGGTCACAATTGAAAGCAAATGATGTGTTGCCATACGTTCCAATATTTAATTATTTAAAATATAAATATTATTGTTATTTTGAAATAATTTAAAACATTCAAATATTTGCATGATTTTATATTGTGACACATGGCCCAATGTAAATATGCCACATGGCAGTTTCAAATGAATTTCATACAAAATAGTAATATTAGGTTGGTAGGTATGTAAGTAGGTACCCACAAACCTAGGATATAAACCTACCTACCTATTTAAGTAAAAAAGTAAATAGGAGATCTTATTTTCTTAAGTTAAATACCTCCTCATATAAGCAGGTATTTAGGTAGGTAGGTAGATAGGTCGACTTAGGTAGGTAGGTCAAAATAAGTATTTACTTAATTAAGTAGATAGGTAGGTTCAAAAAGTAGGTAGTTTAAGATTGTGCATAATTTTTTTTGTTTTTGTTTTAGGTTAAACCTTTTGATTAGATTATCACAAATTTCTTAATGTGAAATTTTATGACCATGCCCCTTGTATATATAATGTTCAAAATAGGAATGTAGAATAAACAATATGGGATAAGTTTTGAAATTGCAACTTATTCACAAACTAAGTTACAACTCCAAAATTTTCTTCATACCTTGTTGTTTTTTTTTCAATTCTAAAAATATAATTATTCAAATAAATGGTTCACTAAATAATTAGATAATCATTTATTTAATAATGATTAAATTTAACATATATTTCAAATATAAAATATAAATTACAATTATTCATTATTCATTATCAACTACTTAAATAACCATTTATAAAAAATATTTAACTAACTAACTATGTAATTATTCACAAGTTTTCAATACATAACTCATGAAGAAATAAATAACTATAGTATTTTGAAATATATTTTACTTTTAAAAATATAATCGAATTATAAATAAATTTAAGTAATTTGAAAATAATTTAATTTATACAATAGATTAATAATAAATATTTTTTAAAAATTATAAATAAGGATTTAATCATTTTTATTAGAAAATAAATTCTTATACAAATTATTTATTTGAAAAGTAATATTATAAATTAATTGTAGTAATTACCCATTGTAATTAAATTAATTATTATATGATTACATTTATTGCTATAAAATTTGTTATTAATTAAGTAAATGTTTTGTTTTATTGGTAATCATTAATTATAAATACAATAATCCAATGAATTTACAAATAAATTAAATAATTACGATGGTTTTACAATAATTTTGTGTTATTGCATACTAATAATTATTAATATAAAATTTTATGTTGTTATATTAACAATTTATTATAAATAAATAAATAATGATTAATACAGACAATTATTTAGTGTGTCTAGTTTTTAAAAAATATAGTAATTGCATCAACTTTGTTCACTATTCTAAGATTATTATAAAATATTGAAATTAAAATCTTAACTATAAGCCAAAAAATTTCAATTATAGATATGAATTTTTTGAATTAAAATATAATTATTTTCAATACATAATTAAGTGTTTTAATATATTGGAATATAATCCTTACAATTATAAAAATTAAATTAATTCGTTTAATTATAGTGGGAATATTTTAATATTTAAAATTTTAATGAAAAATAATGAAAATGAATTATAAATTATGTGCATAAATAAAATAATTATAGTTATTTTATAATAATTACACATTGATAATAATAATGTTATTTTTATTCAAAAAGTATAAATAATTAGTGTAACAGTCTATGTTGGAATATGTGGTATTTATTTGAAATTATAAATAAGATATAAAATAATTTAATTAAATGAAATTATTATAAGTACAATAATTATATTTATTATTATTATTAAAATAAAATTACTATGAATATTTTGAATACTAATTTGAAATATAAATTAAAGTTATGAATATTGAGTTCAATCATAAATCAAATAATTATTATGTCTAATGTATAACTACTATAATTACAATGAGTTTGCAATAGTTGTACATTATTTACAATATATATTTTGGAATTGTTGGATTTTTTTATGATTAAAAAATTAACAATAGTTTGTGTACAAAATATAACCTACATATAACTTGAATACAATCAATATATATAACCCATATTATACACATGTACATCCTAATATATTCTCATATATTAATGGGTAGATTACATTTAATACACCATTGTAAACTCATACACCTTATAATACACATAATACACTTTGAATACCAAGAAGGCAATGATTCACATGAATACATTTGCAACTAAAGGTACATAAATGGGTATTCTTGGATGAAAAACATGTTAAAAATTGTCCAAATGAAAAAATGTAGAAAACATTAGTCGCAAGTTAGTTGGAACATAGTTACAAGCATTACCAAATCTAAAAAATAGTTGTAAAAATAACCAACGTTAATTGTAAATGACAAATAATCGCAAATTGATTGGTTACAAAAACCTAATTTTTTTCTAGTGTAACCCTCCATTAGAAATGGGGAAACAAACCTACCAATGGACTAAAGAGATTTGAGGGCATTCCAAAAAGCTCGGGCCCAAAAGCCTTTCAAAAACTCCCAACATGGCTAAATTGAAAATGCCGAGTTGGCACTAAAAATCCAAAAGAGGGGAGAAGCAACAAAGTAAATAAAAAAGCCTTTGAACAAAACACTAAAAGAAAATCCCAAATGCTACCTAAACATCCCCTAACTTCGAAAATGCATCAACATGGCAAACATCTTCACCCAAAGCCTCCCACAAAAAGTTTGAAAAGAAAGAACTAAAATAAAAAAGGATGCCCAAGATCTTAATGTCATCAATAGGGCAACAAAACTAGTTGGGAAGGTGAACCCAAAATGCAAACCGTGAAAAGCCCAAGTCAAACACTTGCAAGGTTACACACCCAACCCCATAGAAGCCAGTTGGGAAGCAAAATGATCAAAGGCAAGGAAAACAACATGGGCAAGGTCGAGGATATGAATGACATTAACCAAAAAAAGGAAAAATCACAAGGGAAAATGTTCAAGAAACAACACAAAGCACAAAAATGAACAAAAGTAAAAAGAAGCTATGTAAACGGGTCACCTTAACACATGATTACAAATGAAAAGATGACAAACAAATTTCCCAAAGGGGGAAAGCTGAAATAATTTACTCCTTATCTTGACCCTTTTAGAATGTGATCCATAATTCAAAATAAAACTTTTTATGTCATGTGTAGATGGATAGTATATTATATCTATAGACACATTTCCTATGTTCTTTCATTTGGTTTTATTCATGAATGTGGAGTCTAAGAGAGACTATTTCATTCATTTTGTTGAGTTTTGAAAGAGAGTACATCAAAAAATGAATATTTAACATTACAAATATTAAATGCAAGCTAGTTTGTATTATATAAAGCTACAAACATAAGGCAAAATGGATAATTTATTTTTGTTTATGAAAATGGACAATACATTTGATATACACATTTCCCAAGTTCTAGAATTCTTTTGTTTAGTTCAACTTTTGAATTTGCTTGGTCAAATAGTGTTATATCCAAGACAATGTTCCCCCTGTGGATTTTGTCCATAATGTAGTTTCAAGAATTATGCAAAATCTTTAAACAAATGCCAACCTCCTTTACAAACTTTCATCCAATTTTAATGATCCAAAATTTTCATCCCTTGCCAAATTCCATCCATCTTCAAGTTTCATCCAAGTTTAAAAGATTGCCACATGGTACTAAGTAGAATGTTAATCCATTTCATCAAATATTCCCTTGACATGGTGAAGTATATTCCAAGAATATGATATCTATGTGGAAAAAAATATTTTACAAAGATTCTTTTAAGCTCACCTACTCATGTTCACATGCTTCCAATTCACATTCACCTACTTGTCATTGTTGTGGAAATTACTAATATGTTCCCAATTGCAACTATAACATTGGGGTACTTTGCAACTAACCCATACATGTATCCAATAAAGGACATGATGGGAAGTTAATGCAATTGATAACAAAGGCCCAATGTAACGATTAAGTTGTTATATGAAGGCTCTTAGTCTAATCTTGCTAGGACATACTTAGATTAATTGGGTGTTGTAGTTGCGCCATTATGGCTTGTTGCATTGTAGTTGGTGCCACATAGTTAAAAGTTACATATTCAAATGTTGTGATATTGGTTGTTTATATTGCCATGTCTTGTCATCCAACATGGAGGGGGTGAAATGGCATCCCCCTCCAAATGCCCCACCTACCCATGTAGTTTACAAGTTGGGGGTGGACAATAGTATTATTCACACACATCACCTTCATGCCTTTCCTTTTTATACATTTCACATACCTTGGATAATTATTGATGATAATATTCTTTAATCATCATCATGGGTTGTGTATGGTTAAGAGAGGTAAACTATTCATTAGTCTTGATTATCTCTTGGGCAATTATGGGATTGGTGTACACCAGATCCCTAGATTTGGGCATGGAATACAATAGTCTATTGTCACATTTGTTGCAGATCCTAGTGTTGTTCCATTTGCACGGTTTGAAAATCCTTGAAGTATGGTTCAACAACCTTCAATTGCACTTAAATATTGATGCCATTACTATAAGCATTTGTGTTCGATGTTGGCTTTTGTTTACAAGATCACAACTTTGATTTCCTCTTGCAAATTCGCTAACATTGCAAGAGATGTAGGTTGCAGGATGAATTCTTAAATTGGAATTGGAAGTTATTATAAAATTCACATGTCTTTAACTTGTTTAATATTCCTTAAACACAATGTGGAGAAATATGTTGATATGTAGTGCATTTTAACTCCTTTTCACATCACTTGCCTTTACATTTCATTATAGAATTGTTGAAAGTGTAGTCATTAAGTGAAACATGACCAAAGGTGATGGTTCAAACTAAAAAATCTTAAATTATATTTTTCCTTTCTTGATGTGTGCAAAAGCTAGTAGATGTACAAAATTTTGACTTCGTTTCAAGACTTAGTATGATGGGTCTCAACAATAAAGGTCTTCGTCACAATTGTTCCAAGATTTTACAACAATTTGAAGTGTGTAAAGAAATCTTTATTTGTGGTGTTGTGACAATTTTTGACAATTCTATTCCAAGATCTTACAACATATTCAATTGTTGAAAAAATCTTTCATTAGAGAGGTGTGATAGACTTGGTAGAATAACATTAATAAGTCTATCTTAACCAAATGCAAACTTGTGAAAGTTGTCATTATAAAGGTAAGGGGAGAATAAACATGATTTAATGAAGAAGAGATGTGTGTGGGGTTTGTTGGACTATAACAAAAGATGATTATAAAATCTAGTAACAACTTGATGTACTTGAAGTTGGTGTGTTTGAATTTAAGGGGTTTGGAGTTTTTGGTATCTTGGAAGCATTGCACCCAAATTGTAGTCTTGTTTTCATGTGTTTTGACAATCTTTGTAATCGTCAATCAAGAAAACCAAGAAACAAATGTAGCTTATTACAAATTTTATAATCACCAACATGTACCACTATAATGAATTAAGAACTTAATATTTTGCTAACAAAATCCCAATAAAACAACATATTTGAAGCCCATTCTACTAGGTCTTGAAAAAAAATAAAATTCCAACTTGCAAATGATAATTAAAAAGACGGTATAAATTTCAAACTGACAACATATATTATAATTAAACAACAAATTTCAAAGCAAGAAAATAAGCTTTACACTTGTTCATGAATCAAGAAATTACACGAAATTCCTTTTGAAGGAGCTCAAAAGTGAGCCATTGATGTGCGTTTTATGGATGGACCTTCATGTGCCCATCTTCAAAAGAGGTTTTAAATGTGTCTTGTCCACTTGTGAGTTAGCAAAACCATTGGACCTCATAATGTCTCAATTAGGAAGATAGGAGTGGGTTTGGTATAATCTTTGCATGTAAAAGTAACAAATTAGTGTGCATGTAAGATGGGGCACAAAAGGTTTGGTAAAATTTTGTGTTAAAGTATACAAATCCATATGATAGCACATGAAATTGCTAATTTTGATGAAATAACAATCTATCTTATTAAAGATCAAAACTGAGTTTTTTAATATATTTGAGATGGATTGTGTCTATGCATGTTGTGGGTCATGAACAAATCCATGCCTAGATGAAGACCTTCTCTAAGGGTATGGCATTTCAATGGAGTTTCCCAAACTTGAATAGGAATGTTGGAAACATGTAAAAAGTATATTGCCCAAAATACTACCCTAAGGTGATAGAACAACATATTGTGTAATGCATTCTGAGATTCATTATCATATTGTTCTTGTCCTAGGCTGAAATGGGTAAGCTCCCATCCATCAAGCAAGCAAATGTTGCCAAAATGTGCATCCAAATGGTGCCTATCAATGTTTGGTGCAAAAAGAAGACCAAAAAGCTTTCATAGTTTAAAAAGAAGTATGTAACCAAAATGTTTGCCTTACTTCAAGCCATGTGGTTCAAGGGGAGTAAAGGGACATATGCCAACAACAAGAAGTTGATGTGCTTGGTGGTGACCTTGGTAGAAAATATGGACAACATATCAATTAATCATTGGCCCCTCCCACCCCTCCCCTTTTAGTGTGCTAGGAAACTGCACTTTTTGAACTCCTCTAGGCTACTACATACACATTCATTCCTATAACTCCATTGAGCACCACTTCACTTTTCACCTAAGGGAAACAAGAATAGGTGGCATCAATGTGAGACGCTTTTCCCAGTTAGTGTTGAGCACCAGTTGTTTCAATAGGGTAATGCCAAGTGCAACTAACTGAAGGAGGGAGGGTGAAGTAGATGGTAGCACAATAGTTAGTTAACAACCCTCTGCTGGTGCCTTTGTTGTGGTGGTGTTTGGTTTGAGTCAATCTTTGACTAGGCTACAACTGACTGCAAATTATTATTGTGAGCAAAATGCCAAGCCTCCCACCACCAGCCCAAGACCATACATACATACATACATACATACCTACACTTTAAGCAAAATGCCAAGCCTCCCACCAGCCCAAGACCATACATGCATACATACATACCTACACTTTAAGTACTCACAGCCAAAAATGTACTTCTTCTTTCCAAAGAAGATGGTGGTAGTGGTGGTGTCACTAGAGTACTAGTAGTAGCCAGGTGGTGGTGGTGCAACACAAACTCTCATCCTGCACAAAAGAATCATTAAAAGAATTGGGCTCCCCCATGAGACAAGAAAAACAAGACAATCACTCCACATAGCTCTGTCTGTCATTAAGCTGAACCCTGAGTGCCAGCGCCCCCCCCCCCCAAGGGGAGAAAGTTTAGGGTTTAGGGTTTAGGGTTAGGGTTAAAAAATCAAATGAGCACTTTTTTGAAAATTTAGAAGTTCAGGAACTTCTTGAGTTTATTGTGTTTGGTGTTTAGGGTTTAGCTAAACCCAAGGGAAGGGCTAGCCAAGGGTGGGCATGAATCTGGGAAAGCTTGCTCGCCAGGGCATTACATTCCCTGATACCCGGCGGGTATATCCAGCAGGTATCTCCATAAATTTTTATTAAAAAAAAAACAAGATTGGGTTTTTTAGAAAGGCCCACGGGGATTATACCCCTAAAGTCACCATATTCCTATGTTTGGTTTTCAGTGTGTAGCCATAAATATAAAAGGGCGATTTAAAAAGATATGATATAACCTCATATATCTAGTTTATACCCAGATTTGGCTAAATCTTCCTGAGGGATGATAACCATTCTTTTTCTACATCTTGCTATGGATGATCGCCACTTTTAGGTTACATAAGGAAATTCCTTATGAAAAAGAAAACACTGGGCCCCTTCCCAGAAAGATACAAGAGAAAGGGAAAGAAGGCACCAGCGGAGAAACCGGGAGACCCGGCGGGGCCCACAGTCCTTAGTTGTTGTAGTATGTACTACCCGTCTATTTTTTGAGAATTAGAAAAGAAAAAAAGAAATTTAATAGGTACACACAATTGAGGAGATCTCTTGTTCCCCTGGGCAGTAAAAAGCGGGGAATTTGTTTTACTTTTCACCGTCAGAGGTAAATATGGGTGCGTTTTCTTGGAAACAGGCTTTTTGGCGGGCTAGGCTACCCCAGTTGTTTAGGCTTGATGGTGTGTCTAGTAAGAAAAATTATTACTTTTGTGCTGTCTTGGAATCAGGTAAGTTACAAGCGTATATATTATTTACCTATCTCCGTTGATGTGCGGAAGTTTCCAGAAACTGTGAATGTACTCGTCGTGGTATGGTAATGTAAACTAATCCGAGCCGTTCAATACATTACTTGTGATCGTGTGAACGGCAATCTGCAGGTCCGGAAATAGTTAGGCTCGGTCCGAATCACTTTTTTTACCTCGATTTCACCAGACCTAAACAAACCAATATCGAGTGATATCTGTCGAAGGTTTGACGCCCCCGAGCCTCTCTTCCCTCCCGGGCCTGACCTTTGTGTGTGGACACGATTTGCCCGTTCTGGACACCAGGGAGACAAAACCGATTCCGGCGTTCGAAATCGAGCCGATTTGGCCGTTCTGGACACGACGGAGACAACCGATTCCAGGGTTCCAAATGGAACAGATTTACCGGTTCTGGACACACGGGGAGAAAGCCGATTCCAGGATTCGAAATCGAATCGGGTTTGAGCCCTGTTACAAAACCCAGTTTGGAGGGAGGGGGAATCTAAATTACGCAGCGGACGGAATTTCGAACCTTGCACATCGCCCAACAACGCTGTTCCCGACTTCGTCGAGTAGCCGGATATTCGTTGGCGAAGTTGGAAACCCGAGAGCGAGTCAGTCGGTTAGCCGCGCAGTCCAAGCTTTTTCTGTCTTCAAGCACTTTCAAGAGCGAAAAAAAAGGAAAAAGGGTTGGCTTAATTATCACCATCGAAAACAGAGAAAAGGAAAGAAGGCGTGTTTGGTTCGTGCGCGACTTTGCCACACTAGTGTCGCGAAAGAGCGCTCTTTCTAGAGGCCGATTTTCAAAACGCGCTGGCTGGCAACGCCGTCCAAGACAGAGGGAACAGATCCAAAGATGCTTTACTTCCGGCCCACTCATCATCCCGAGCCTGATACCGTACCTATCTGTTTTCCGTACCTGGTTCCGAACCGATCCCTTTCCTGCTCCTGTAGCCTCGTGTCGAGCCTATCTGTCAGCGCTGCCTCCCGAACCTAATGACGAACTTAATACCTAACCTGAGAACATCGAAGCGGAGGGATACTAAGGACCGTGGATGAAGTTGGTGCTAATGGACGGATGAGATGTATCAGCGGCAGCGGCGCCAGGAGAGAAGCTCGCCTTTAAAACCTCCGCGACTACACGCTTCTGTAAGCTTCATCTTCTCTCTCCTCTCTTCTCCCGATTCCTGCCCCCACGTTGCTTTCTCGTTGCACCAGATTCTTCTCTTATCTTCTTCTCTGCATTTCAGCCGTCATTTCCAAGCTTTCGGTTTTCTATTGGGTGTATAAATCAGCCTAGGAGCTGAAGCCCTAACTATTCTAGGGTTTCGGTTACAGCCGGTTTGGTTTCTAGGTCGGTTGTGACAGTTCGAAGGCGATCTTGTGTTTCCCAATTTTTTTTTTTCATTTTTTTGGGGTGTCTGTGGTGTTCGCAGCACCTCCGTGGTGGTGGTGGTGGTCGCTTGCCCGTTTCATGTGTCGGTGGGATCTGCAAAATCCGGGGATGCTTTTGGTGACCTTACCTCTCGGAAATCCCGACTGGTAAGGAACCCTATGCTCAAAGAACCTGTACTCAGATTTGCCATGTCTTCCTCTGTATTCCTTTGCGGGGTAGAAGATCTCATGTATTGTAAGAGGTTGTCCCGCTCTCCCAGCAGCAGCATTGGGGTTCTGTTTGTTGTGGGTTTATGGGTCTGGGTACTGGATCTGCACAGATTTGGTCTTGTGACACAAAGGATGTAGGCTTGTAGTACAGTTTGCGGCTCCAACGAGGAGGCCGTTGTTGGCGTGGAGAGGATCCTGAAGTAGTAGTAGTTGGGGTTTTGATGTTGTATTATATTTTGCTCAGAGGCTGGAGGGAGGACGGCAGCCGCTGCTGTTGTGAGCTGCATGCATGGCGTCAGCGCTCGTCTTCACCCACGACCGTCATCGTAACGAACACATGAAGAAGGGCCCCAAGCTCAACAAGGTCGATGCCTACCCATCAGAAGAATCGCCCTACCTCAAGCGGAAGTCCATGAGCTTGAACCAGGATGGAATCAAGCCGCTACAGCCTGGCGGCGCTTCTACTCAGACAGTGACTATCTCCTCCCTTTCCAGTGTCGAGCGGAGAGGCCTCCGCAAGAAGTTGAAGCTCGACCTGGGGGAGGTAAAGCGGATTCTGACAAGGATAGAGGCGAGGTTAGAGTATCTTCAACAGGAGCCCCTTGAGGACAGAAGGAACGTGGATGTAGGTTATGGCCACTCTCTCACCAACGGTTTCAAGGGTCCGGCTCCTGCTGCCTCAGGATGTGCCTCACCATCTGAGGGGGTTGTTTTGACCCCTCAGATGTCATACAAGGAGGCTCGCCTTGCAAGACAATCTAGCGAGTTAGTGTCTGCAGTACCGGCCCTGGACCATGGTACGTCGCTAGAAACTCTCCATGCCGAGGAGAAGGCACAGCGGAAGCCGAAAGTGAACCACATGTACCTTAACCTCGATGCCACCAACTCCATGCCCTCCACAGCTCTAGAGAAGTTGAAACCTAAGGTAGGGTCTGCTGGGAAGAAAACAGGTCGTCATGGTTTGGATGTGGGTCGGCCCCCAAAGCGTGGAACTGATTTACTGAAGCAGTGTGGCACCTTGCTAAAGAAGCTCATGGGGCACAAGCATGCTTGGGTGTTCAACAAACCTGTTGATGCTGAGGATTGGGGCATTCTTGACTACTACACTATCATTAAGAAACCTATGGACCTTGGGACTGTAAAGAAGAAGCTAGAATCTGGCTACTACACCAGCCCAACTGGAATGGCAGATGATGTTCGGCTCACATTCTCCAATGCAATGACTTACAATCCACCAGGAAATGATGTCTATGCTATGGCAAGCACGTTGGGTTCGACCTTTGAAAAACTATGGAAGGACATTGCAAGAAAGCTAGTGGTGGAGCAGCAAGTGGGTGATTCTGCAAGGATGGTGGTGCACAAAGATGGTAGGCTGAACTTGGAACAACAGGGATTGCAGGACGATGATGTTGGCAGGAAGGTGCAATCTAATCTGCCTCGATCAAGGCAAGCACCAGTAGGAAGGGTGGTGATGCAGGCAAAACCAAAGCCTACAGATGTGGTGAAGCGGCCCATGACATTTGAAGAAAAAGAGAAGCTAAGTAAACAGATGGAAAGTCTACCAGAGGAGAAGCTTGTGCGGGTGATTGAAATCATGAGAAAGCGACATCCAGAGATTGGTGAAGACAATGAAGAAGTGGAGGTTGACATAGAGTCTATTGATAATGAGACCTTGTGGGAGCTGGAACGATTTATCTCAAACTACATGAAGAGTAAGGGGAAGAAAGCAAAAGTTGCCTCTGGCAAAACACTTCAGACATCTCAGGTTGATAATCTCATCCAGGCAATGCTGTTAAATGCCCTGGGGCATTCTTTAACTGCTTTTTCTGTGCTCAGGATGTGTCTGACTTTGTGATCATGCTGTAAGTTACACTGCAGGCCTGCTGTGGCACTTGGTGATCTAACAATAGGGAGAAAATTTCTCTGCTGTATCTCATGACACTTTTACCCTTACGGGGTTGCCTACTAATCTATGCTAATTGGTTACAACTGTGTTTGTGGTCTGTTGTGGGTGCAGCCTCCAATTGCAGCTGCTGAGATGGCCAGGGTTATTGGCGCAGGTAATGAGTGGGTCTTCTCTGTACTGATACAGCTTGTTATCTGAAAGTACCTGCTGTGTTGGAGTAGAATCTGTGAACTGTTCTGAGAATGACTTGTGATGTCTGAAGGTGAAGATGCCGGAGAGGAAGATGTGGACATTGATGATGATCTGGCACCTGCCCAATTCGCCCCAGTGGAGATTGATAAAGATGGTGTTGGAGCAGATGGAGAGGGGAGTTCTTCTGGTGATAGCAGTGATTCTGGATCAGGTTCTAGTGGTATGTGTGAAACTGGTTGTATGATGATTTGAAATGGGTATTCTGTTTGTTGAAGCTGTGCTGGTATTACTTGTTATACGGAATTGGTCACTAGTCATTGCTGTACATCTTATGGTGATGATATTTGATCTGGTGTATGCAGATTCTGATTCTGATAGTTCATCAGGTAGTGAGTCAGAAGCAGAAGAGGCTCAAGGAGGGGGTACTGCGGCTAAGGCAGTGACAGGTGATAAGGTGTGAAGGTGGAAGACAACTACATCAGGCTTGGAAAGGTTATGATCTGGAACAACTTAATGTGGTGGGCTAGCTCATGACCTTTCCTTGGCTCAGATGTGATTTACATGGCAGACACCTTTGGTTTTTTTTCTTGCTGGAGGTGAAGTTCCTCCTTGGCATTGTGCTCATAATTACTTTGCCTCATATAACTTGTTTGAGGGTATGTTACTGTACTATAAGCTGAACCACCTGTGAAGGGAGGCTGAAAATGCTTAACCCCTGAGGGCTGCCAAGTGCAACTTCTACAGAAATCTGTGGGTTCAGTGTTGCTTGACAAAGACCCATTCTGAGTGCCAACCTGAGTATCCTTGAGTACCATGGAAACTTTAAATATTACAGTATAAGCAAAAGGGTTCGGTCTAGGTAGTATTGCAATTGATTGCAAGAGTGAGAGAACTTGTTGAGCCTGATCTGATTGGGTGCTCTTCTTCCACCAGGTGGTGCATTGAAAGTGGGTGGGGTGTATTACTGGGGTGAAAGTGGGTTGACCCTAAAACACAAGATGTGCCCACCACTCTTCCTGAATGAAACTATCTCCAGGCAAACTTGTTCAGGCTGTAACCATGTTGGTTGGAAGATTTGTTGACACCATCCACTGACCAGGTACTCTTCTCATTGGACTTTGTTATGTGCTTACAGAACTATCTTAAATTCAGGAAAATGTAATGAAAGTTTGAAATGAAAATGGCTTACCTGGACATGGTTGGAATTGGAGAGCAACATTGAGTATGATGGTACCCAATAGTTCAAGTATTGCCAGCTGTTTTGTGTAAATACATTTTGTGGATAATTGCATTGATGTCTTCCTTGTGCCAGATGGAGAGCAGTGAAAATGAAACTCAGTTCAAAAAATGCAGAGCAGCGAAACTGAGGTTTTTTTTTGTTAAAAGTATGGAGGAGTGGAAGAGAGGAAAGATGTACCAAAAATGTCTGCCCCTGATAGACAAAAAATTAGGCTCCCCTTTCTAGAGGGAATTGATGGACAAAACAGTTACCCTTTGTGGAGAGCATTCACTTAAAAGCACATGTATTTTCATACATGTTGAGGATCAGGAAGTTTGTAGCAGTAAGGATGAAGTCTCAGAGAGTTTTAGAACCTTGAATGAAAAGTTTGAGGTGTGCAAAATGTAGCATAATGAGATATCATCACTTTGAGGTGGTGTACTCTTTGCTGTAGAGAAGTCACCAGTGTGAAGATGAGGGTGAAAAATTTTCCCGAAAAAATTACATTGAAAAAGTGCATGTATTTTGCATTTTGCAGTACATAGTACCAGAAAAAATTGTATACAACACTTTGTAATGTTGTGAAAAATTCTGAGAAAACAAATGGATGTACAATCCTTCTCTATTCTGAAGAGCTTAGCATGAGCAATGTTCTGGTTGAGAATGTCTACTGAAAAGCATGATTGGAAGTCAGGGCTAACTACCCTCATGACAGTGTCATTTGATATGGATATTTGTACAACATGAGCAGTGAATTGTTATAAATCATTCTTCTTCACATTGTATAATAAGTCTGTTTTGCAGGGATCTTACAGAGTAAATAGGGCAGTTACTGAGCAGTGGGCATTATGTAGACCTCTGTAACCTTTGTAACTCAAAGAGATTTCTGCATTGGGTGTTTCTTACCCAAAAGTTGCTTGAATTGGTGAAGACATGACCAAGCTATAAGGTTTGGAAGTGAGGGAAAATTTAAATATATATTTTTCTGGCCTTTGGGTGAGCACGTTCTCTTCTATTTTTATTTTGAATGCTCCTTCATCTTTTAAGTTCAAAACACCTTTGTAGAGATTCCTTTGATGTACCCATGGCCATTAAAAACTCAAAAAAAAGAACAGGAAATGAAGAAGATAATGAGTATGTTGATAACTTTCCACCAAATGTAGGGTGTACACAAGTCCCTATGAACTATTGCAAGAAAAAGGTGGCCAGTGACACTGACATCATGTTGTTTCAGTGTGTGCAAAGCTAGCTCATGAAAAAGGAAGGAATCCACAGAAAATGAAGACCCAACTTCTTGAGCCTTGGCCCAAAATTTATATCAATAATTTGTTCATATTATTGCAAGTTTATTCATCTGATGATAAACCATCTAATCTTTAAAGGAAGGTAGTTCGTTTGTTTGTTTGTCACATTGAAATCTCCCAAACCAGGGCGGCTCTCGCGATACTCTTGGGACCACTGGAAAGCACTTGATGTGTTGGGGTGAACTGAGTTGGATTCATAATGTTTCAACTTATGGTGGAGAAGTTGTTGATTGAATACTGAAATTTTTTTTCACTAAAAATTCATTTAAATTCTTGGAAAGCCTCATTGAGTAGGATTTAATGAAGGAGATTTGGAAATTTTAAGACTTAAGGTGACAACGACATTGAGTTTTGAGTAGTTTTGGTCATTGGAAATTCAATGAAATTGCGAAAAATGGTTTTGGAAGGAAAAATTAGTTGGGTAAACAGTTCACACTGGGGGGCCAAAGGGCACTAGTATCTGATTAACATGTGGAAAGTAAGAAGAGGAGGCAGGTTTCTTTTGGTTTGAATTCATCACGTGCACAGTCTGATGTGCTATTTTATTCAGTACTGGTTTTCTTTTCATCTTCTTGCTCCAAGCTTCAATTTGAATAATCAGTGCACAGGACCATAACATAGTGACTAAGATAAGGAGGACAGACCATTGACACATTGGAAAGTGCACCAGCCAATTGCTCATCCAGTGGCCAAGAACTTCAACTTTGAGCATTGCAATTGGTGCATTGCAATGGAGACAGAAAGAGGACAGAACATAGACAAATTGGAAATCTCAAGTCTCTGTAATTGGACCTTCTTGTATGGGTGGATCCATTCTTAGAGCTAGCTTTCATTTGCTGGCATTTGGCAGACCAAACACACATCCCAACTGCAGATCTCTTGGGCTTGGGCCCAAGTGCAATGGATTATAGAATAGGCCATAGAAGGCCACTTCTGCCAAGTAAAAGCACTGCCTGAGCCTGGGCACTGCTGGTACAAAGAGCCCAGGGAGGGTGCACCTGACAGGATTGGCCTTGTATAGGTAGAGGTACTTTGGCTGTTGGGTGGCAAAGATCCTTACTGCTTCACAAGGCCACAGGGGGCTGAATCAGCTGCCCCAGGCTTGTAAAGCGCAGTTAGTGGCATTGTTATGACAGGTAAATTCCACCAATGAAAGATTCATTTTAACGTGAGCCTAAAAGACTTGACATAGATTTTTGTGGAATCACCAAACCCACTCCCCATGGTCCAGAGTATATGGTGATGAGGAGATACATTACCTCCCCAACACCACCCACAGGATCATGGTAGCAATTGGCATCTCTAACTGGAATTGGTCTCCTACAGCAATGGGGTAGGGTAAATGGCAAATAGTGAACTTGAATTATATTGACTAGTTGAAGGTCACAGATTTTCACATACGTATCATTGTTGCACATTCTCGAAACTGGGTCTTGTGGTCCACATGGGATAGGAGAATATTCCTAAATGTGCAATTGTAGGGTCGGTCACGCTAAGGGCTGCTCCAACTGTGATCTCTAAGTATCTCTGCTCTTCCCACAATCTTAGCTGCTCAACTTGGTGCTGACTCAGTCACCACGTGCCTGCAGATTCCTGAAAGTGTACAACCAGAAGGTGCTGATCAGTCCAAAGTCAAATGGCCACTTTGTCACTATGGTGACAAAAATTGAAGCACTCCTCATGTCCATCTTCACCATCCAGGGAATTCAATGTCATTGGATCAACTTGGCTGATTGGTTAGGACTAATCAACCGCAAAGAAGTGGAGGCATTGAGCCATAGTTCTCCAAAGGGTTATTGATAACCATAGTTTCAACTTCCAAGGATATCCTGATCATGGAGAACTATTGTTTTTCATTTTATGTATAGGACCCACCAACTGTTCAGGCCACAAATTTCTCCCCTGATTGCCCTAACCCTTACTCTCTAGCCCATGGTCTTCAAGAAGAATGAGAAAAAATCATCTAACATTCAGAAGGGTTTGCTTTAGGGATGTCAGACAATTTACAATTTTTAAAAGCAATGCAAGGGAATGCAACCCTGCTCTTCATCTGTCTGACAAACTGCTTATGAGTCTAAGCCAACAGATTTTCTCAAATTTGGATCTAGTTTTCTCAAACTAGAATACCCAATTTGTTAGAGAGGAGGTCTCAACGCAAACACCAAACAAGGAACAAGGAACAGATCATCTGATCAGATACAACCCTTGCCAAATGCCTTCTCAAGGGTTGAAGCTCTGTTCCCAGCACAGCCCTTGGAAGGACAGCACAGCTTTCGCATATCAGGTATCACAGCCCAGTTGAAAGTACCCATCATAAAAGCTATTCGAGATGTGCCCTTCAAGAGGCTGAGCACAAAACCTTCAATGCTTGGGCACAAGATGACATAACCCATCCCTACTGTTCGAATCTTCTCTCAAGGGCAGCAATAGGCAAAAATTCGAAGGGGTTGTTTAATAACTAACAGGGCAGAACCCAATGATATGTAGAGACTACTGGAAGATAAGAATTCACATCCAAAACATAGAGCACAAGTAGGTATGCTAACAAAATTCCACAACTGTGGATCTAGTGATATAAATTGAGAGAAGGCTCCACCAGGAAAAGTATCCAGCCAATGCCAGTAACTAGCATCTGTCAGTTGGTACTGCTGTGGCCACTTTTTCTCATTCCACCACCGATAAGAACTCAGAAATGTGCAAAGAGGCTGTTCTTCAGCAAGCTACAAAACCTGGGTCATTTCCAACCCACAAAGTATTTCCAACCAATCCCTCTTTCACATGACCAGCTTTAGTATGCCAAATGTCACCCTCATGCTCATAGCCCTGTCCAATATGAGAACAACTGATTCATACAAACTAGTCCCATATCCCATCTGAAAATTGAGCAGTGTTTTGAAATCCTCTTTGTCTTCATGTGCAACCTCAATATATGCAAGAATAATTTGCAAGAGACACTTATACAGCTTCCAGGTCAAAAAATCAAGACTCAAACAATGCATGTTATTCATGTTCTATCCACTAGCCAAGCACAGCATAGGTAAAGCAGATCAGTAAATGCTTTACATCTTCTCAAGGTTTAAGAGATATTGCCAAGCCAATCTTTGCAGCCTTCTCCAATGCCTTTGTGTCCACCTCACCAGAAATAGTGACCAGAGATTTTGGCCTCCACTCATGCTGCAGAAGTGCTGCCACCTTGCCATGACTGTTCAGTCGTGCCTTCACTGTTGTCAGAACATCCAACTCATACAAACCACCCACAGTGAACGTGTTCTCATTCTTTGAAATCTTGTGCAAAATCTCAGCTGCAACTGTTGTCCTTGACACTGGGCTCACTGTGTGCAAGTAGGAGGCCTTCAGTGTGTCACCCTTGTCAGCCCTACAAATGTAGCCACCAACAACTTATCAATTTCCAAAGCATCAAGCCCTAAGGTTAGCAGATGTGTGCACTTCCTTGGTAAGATCTGAGAGAACCAGGCATTTTGTGCTGAAGTCACAACAAATACTTGGTAGGCAAGACTTACAAGGTCAAAGATGCATTGAAATCCGGCTTTATAACATTAAGACCTGCACTGTATTTGGTAATGTTTCCAGATGCAGTGTCAAAAGCCAGTTCTCCACCAACAGCAAAGCCATCACTACCAACAACTCCAGTAGCCTCTACAATTGGTGATGGTGTCAGGCCAACCTTGCCTGTGATGGCTGCATAATCTTGACGATATTGCAATTCAAGCTGCATTAAATAAAGCAGTTTCAGATCACATATTAACACTCAATGCAGTAATCAACAGGCACAAAACAACCATGTACACAGGTTGCATTGAGAAAAGATGATCAATGCAGACTCCAATCCACCCCTGTATCTGCTTCTTTAAGGACTTTTGCACAAATATGTCTCAGGTAAAGTACCCATTGTAAGTACAAATCTTGACAACTGAGAGCCCCATAAGCAGGAACTACAATCCAGGATTGATTTGCTAGAGTCCTCTTATATGTTTCTGTTTTTAAAGATCTGGTTAATTTGCTGACATACAACAAGATACAAAAAGGAGTAACAGGTTCCATATCAATCAATGGATTGCCATACAAGGACCAAAATTGAGGATAATAACCATGTTTTCAAGCTACAGATCATGCATATGAGAGACACTTACCTTGCCAGAATTGTGGTCTGGAATTGTGAAGGAAAAGATACTCTTTGCCCCAGGTGCAAACTCATCAACTGTGATGGTTGTAATTATCTGCCAAAAGGAACCCAGAAATTACTCAGAATATTCACAACCTCAGCCACTGCAACCTCCTTGCCACAGAAGTCCATATGCCATCCAGGTTTCAAAGAATCTCCAAAAGCTCACAATGCACAGGAAAAACGTAGTTTGCAGGCTCAACAAAGCAGCTCATCTGAACAAACTGTTGATTCTAATACTTGCAATCTTTCAAAAGCGGTAATAGATATATGTGTAACAAACCCACAGCTGAACCAGTACAGAAAAGTATACTTACATTTGACTTTGTGTCAACTTTCACATCAGCTGTGATGTTGTTGTTTTTGAATGATGTGGTCACATCTGCCAGGAGGGCCTCACCACGCGTCACTGCATTGGAAGTGAAGGCCTACAGAACACCACAACGCATACATATGATGTCGACCCCCAAAAACTGTTATGACCAAAAAAAAAAAGCCGAAGCAAATGTGCAAGTCTACATACTATTTCCCTTCCCAATCAAGTTGCATTCTTTTGCATGACTGTTTGCCTCACCAATCCAGATTGGGTTGTTGTGGCAACAACAAATTTATGGTCATAGGTGTAGTCCTTTGTCAGAAGATCTGCAAAAAGATGAAAACAATCATTTCTGCCATTAGGTTCCACTATAACATTGTGTGTGTATCAAGCTTAGAATGAGTTGAAAAATGGCAAGAAGAGCTGCTGCACTCCCTCAAATAGCAGCATATCAAGCAGTGGAGAAACCAATCTTGAATATATTGTTATTCAACAAAAAATAGGAAATAAGGAGTAGGAAGCATGGTGACTTACAATAGTGTCAGCAGTAATGATTTTTTAAATCACTCAGTAATAGTGGACACAAGGATTTGTTTTAACAAGTTCTAATACTCAGAAGGAGTAAGCTGAGAGTGAACCCAGAACCAAGCAAACCCCAGATTGCAGAGCATCTGCAGCTCACCCAACTTATCTGGTGCCTTGCCCCTGATAAGGATCCTTGGTAAAACCCTCTTTCAGAAACATCAACACATGAACTGCAAGACTGGATCATGACAACAATCTCTAGATCAAGCTTCAAAACCCCGCAAGGTACAACACCCTATGACACCCGCAATACGCCTTTACATTGATCACTCCCTTCTTGTAGCACTCGCGAGCAGCCGTGACATCACATGACCATCAAACGCAACCAACAGAAAAAAACTCTTTCAGAGTCTCCTTCAGTGCACGACAAAACAGTGCTTCTAATGAACTTACACATTAACATCATACACGGCTATGACGAGGACATAGTTTTACGCTTTAAATACCAAAAAAAACTCGGCCTCTCTCCTGTTTCCTTCCATACTTCGGGACATGTAATAGGGGAAGCGGGAAAAAAAAACCCTCTTTCCTGGAGACGAAAAACGGCATGTCCCGTTGAATACTTACACAATGAAAACGAACAACAGACAGGAAGCCCCGACAAGCATTGAAGACCAAAAGCTTTGATCAAAAGAAAAAAACAAAAAGCGAACCTCTGGCCTTCTTGCCGATCTCGGAGTAGAAAACCGGTCCTTTGCCCATGTCAGCGGTGTGTGGGCTATGACCGCGCGCGAGAGAAACGTCGGCAACGAGACGGAAGAAACCTAGCCTTGCGGAAGCAGCAAAGATCAGCACAGATCGCGCCCTCGCGAGAGCGCACGCACACACGCACACTCAGCAGCAGCAGCGAGCAAGCACAGGCGCTCCGAGCCTTAGGGTTTAGCTCGAATGAAAATCATCCACAAAGACTATTCATCCAGGCCTATAATTCATCTTTCCAGGCCTACGAGAATAATGTGTTCGGGCAGCTCAGCCCTTGTGTTCTTTAAAAAATAAAGAGGAATATTCTGCTGCAGATTCTCTTTTTTTATATTAGTGTATTACTGTAATACCTGGGCCACTTAAAGACATGTTTGTCAAATAATTAATTATTTTTGAGAATTCCATTTCCACAAATCATATATTCTCAAAATATTTCATCATATTTTTAATTTTCTTTCAGAGAAAATAAAATAAAAAATTCAAAAATGTTGAAATTAATTAATATTAATTTTTAAAAATTCTGAAAATAATATAATCGAACAATAATATACATAGGGTGTTGAATAGGCTTGTTAGTAGGTAGGTGTGCCGAAAAAATGTTATAGTGCAATGAAATTGTTGGACTTGGTGGTTTGAAATTTTTTTTTCCTTAGTTACCTTGAGTGAACTAATAATTTAAATATTTTATAAGGTTTGGAAGGTTTGTGAGAATTTTAAAAGACCAATGCAAATGCGAGTAAAGGGACCATTATTTTTCATGTTGAGCATAATATTGTTGTATGTAAGCTTGAAATTGTTTTTCTTAGGCCAATGGGGTTGTTGAATTTAGTGGTTGGAATTTGTTTTTTTAGTTATATTGAGCGAATTAACAATCAATGTGTAATAGTTATTTACAAACAATGTTCTAACACATTATTTCTGCACTTTGTTAGTTTAGGCCAAGTTTTTATTGTTTTGATGGTTTTTTACAAATATAAAAAACTAGTAATTTTTTTGTATTCTAAATTATGTGTAGAGTAAAGCACAAAGGTTACCAAAATAAGGGCCCACCTAAGAAGGTAATCAAAGGTAGGCCCAATTTTAATAATGTTTTCCCTTAATGTTCACTTGATGTAAAGATCGTTGCAATTATTTTTAACAATTGAGCATGCAAACATACATGACCACAGGTGTAATGTGATGAGTATTTTCTAAAAAGTTACATTATGTCTATTTTGAACATATTCGTTTTCACGTCAACTTAGCATTTGCATGTTTTTTTGGGTGTCATGTTTTGGTTTCAAATTCTTTTTGCCCCATTGAATTCAAGCAATGTCAACATAGAGTTTTCAAATCATAATTTCTAACATTATGGTTGCATTGTAGTAGAAGAAACTAGGTTGTGTACACCTCTATAAACCTTTTTGGATATTGGGTGCAACTCATAATAAATTACATATGAATAACAATAAATCCTTGCAATCTTTTTTTATCATTCAACAATTCTTATCATACAAGTTCTTAGGCAGGGTCAAAGCATATTTGGGGTACCAAAAAGGACCATCTCCTTTTATATCAATGGACTCCCTCACTTAAAACATGTTGGAACTTAATAGCACGTTCATATTGAAAGTTTGAATTTTTTCATAGATAGATATATTATCAAGGTATTATTCTATGCATAGCATGTCGAATTTGAACAAATTTTAGAATTCCTACCAAGTTAAAAAAAAATTCAAGATGTTATTTCTTGAAAAAAAAATGTTAAAGGATTCATAAGTAATGTTTAAACAAATCCTAAAATTCTTACCACAAACACCTTAAATACATAATATTCATTACCTCATTACTTTATACATTACCTCAATATTCTTGTTTCCTTACAACAACAACATCAAGCCAATTCGTCATTTTAATCAATGGGTTTAAACCATCGAGGAAACATGGTAAGAATTGTAGATTTGGTGGATTAGGTTTCTTAGAACCACCTCTCTTCAAACTATCATAGTTTCACTTCGCATCGACTACTCATATCTTCTTTCATAACTCGACATTATCTTACATATGCATTCAAGAAATTTTGACAAAAGTAGATTAGACATTAACATCACTAACAAATACCCTTCTCTCTTCAAATGGTGCAACATCACCTTCTTGGAGTTCCCAATAGATGAATATTTCTTCTTGAATGCATGTTCTTTTAGTTTCCACTTCATATTCTCAAAATCCCACAAATTACAACATTGATGCCTTGTTCAAATTAGCCCATTAGCCCTTTAGTGATTTTCATCATTTCCATTGGCATACCTACATATTTTATTAATGTTCTTATTCTACACCTATTTGACTTTCAAACTCCAATATGTGGTAGAAAGGAATTGAAGTCAAAGAAAACTTAAAATTTGATCATGAACATTCCTCCCAGACTATTACAACATAAAAACAATCGTCACTAAGCTATTACACCCACATACTAAAAATTTCTAACTATAAAAAAAAAAACCTTAAATCTTCCACAATCCATTTTTTATCTTCTCAATTGCAAGCCCATTCTTTGGAACCACCGTATTCATCTCGGCAAAATCACATCTCATTCCCTTTCATCCTAGGACACCTCCTTGGGCTCTTAATTTTTAAGTTTACCTTTAGGTTTCCATATGATTTCAAGTGCTTATGTACATATTTTGGTTATGTTTTGTGGTAATGTGTGCATATGTGTTTTGTTTCATTTTCAATCATGTTCACTATGTTTGTTGTGTATTTTTTTTACTTTGTTTTTTAAAATTTTGAATTATTTGTTTCTTTTTTGCATCTATGATTTAGACTTGCATTTAAAATATAAATTTGTTCTTATTACACTTTCTAATTTGTGTAATTGAATTTATAGGTTTACTTGTTACATTGATGTAATACTTCTAATAGAATAGTTGTTCCTTTCAAATTTGGATGTTCCAATTGATGTCATTGTTGATGTTGATAAGGATAATTTTTATGATCACCATTTACTTAACATTTATGATTATGAAAAATGATTTTTTCATTCCTTAGTTGAAGTTGATTTCCTTGATCCATGTTAATATGGTGAGGATGTCAACAAACTAATTTAATGAAAGATGAAATTGATGAAAATGATTCAATTATATTTTGATTTTGTGACCTTGATTCAATTGAAGTCCAAAACACATGTGTTCATGGTTAAAGGGATATCATACATTTTGAAATGTGGGTTGAGAATGCTTTTAATGCTTGGAGGAGGTGCATGAAGATTGATGCATCAAGGTACATTGCAAATATGCACAAGAAAGATCAAAAAGCCCTTGTCTCTTACCTTTGCAATTTCTTGCTACAAGTCACCCAAAAAAATGGGGAATTTTATCCACCAACCAAGTTACCTTTTCCTTTTATGGTTGATTTTTATTTTTCAAAATTTTTGATGTATTTTTCATTTCTAATTATCTTTTCTTTCTATTGCAACATTATTTTGTGCATTAGGTCAAGTAATAAGGTCACAAGAGGCCTTCAATGTTATTTTGACATAGAAATCAAGGCCAAAGTTCAACATAAGGACTAATGATGTCTATCATCATGTGAATTGTGTTGTTAATGAGACAATGAATCACTTTGGTTTTGCAAAGCTTGGATGTGATTTTAGCAAGTAAGATGTCTTTTCCTTGTCAAAAGAAAAATTGTTGTTCAATCAAAGAAATGCTAATTGGATTCATTTCACAAGTTGAACTTGAATAGGTAATTTTTGCACTTATAATTTTCTAATTCATGGCACAACAAAGTTGTGGAAGGTTTGACAACACAAACTTCAATTTCCTTGCACTTGGAAAAGTTTAGTGTATTTTTCAAGTTAGTTATTTATCTTTCTTTTGCATTATATGCTTTGTTATTCTTATTCAGTTTTTTCCATGTTTTTTTTGTTCATGGACATCTATTGTTTTCTTATTTCATTTTTATTTTTTTTGGAGTACAAGCAAGGTTTTAGTAAGAATTGGAAGTTTAAGGTAGATCATTATGGAATTAATTATCATTGCCCAAATGTTAACTATTATATTCTTGACATGGTCTAAACATGTAAAACTCAAAGATCACATTGCCCTAAATGGAGAAATGCATGTGCTCACCTTCTTTTAACACTCAAAATGTTTTTTGACAAAACATCATGAGGTATCGTATACAATACACATCTTGAAAAAAATACCCTTTGCTTCCTTAGTAAACACCATTGAAGATGTTGTAAAATTAAAAGGAAAATAAAAATCGCAAAATTGGCAAGGGTATATCAAACATTTTAATATCACATGCTTTAGTGTCTATGGAATATGGCATGAAAATGTCTAGTCATTGAAATCCAAAGTCCTATTCCAAGTAAATTATTTTTTGTGTTGAATTGATTTTTTCTTTTTGTGTTTTTGTCAATTTTGTTAAAAAAAAATTTGTGTGTTTCTATAGGTATATTCAATTCAATAATGAATTTCATAACCAAACTACGCAAAAAAAACATTTTTGAAAACTTAAAAGAAATCTCCTTATCACATATGAAAAAGCTTCAATTGATTGAGAAATTTTCAAAAAGATTAAGGTAATGTTTTGATCATTCCACTTTGATTTTTAATTTGGGTTTTCTCAATTGCATTGGTGTCTTGTTTTGCATATGTCATTTTAATTATTTCTATTTTCACATTAGTAAGTTTAGATTTTGGTTTTTTTGGTTGGTTCAATTATTCATTCCCAATTACTTTGTGGTCTTGTTTATATGTTATTTTTGCATGTCATTTGATTTAGATTTTGTTATGTTTAGGTATCATCTATTCTTTATTCCATTTTGTTATGTTATTGTTGTTTTGTTCATAGCAAGTTATTAATATAATTTGTGTTTTGAAGATGATCACTTAACATCTAGGTGAGAAGGAGAATGTTGTCCTTGGGTATTCAAATGTTCAACTTCATGTTGTGAAAAACATAATAGTTATCTTGACACAAAATGTTGGAACTCAAAGTTTTGTGATTTTTGATTTAAAAAATGATCACCACATCATTTTTTGGAACTCTTTAAAAGGGTGAAATGTATTGTAGGATATGATGTCACAATAAAAGAGGAGACCATTGAATATGACCAATGTTAGCGAGCACTAGTTCAATAACTTGACAAATTGTAGTATTATTCTTTATAGTTTTGGATCTAAAATTGTTGCCAATATGTTGTGAAATATGTAAAGTCTTGCTAAATAGTGAATGATTTGGATTACGAGTGATAAGTTGTTTTTTCATTCCTTGCTTGAAGCATTAGCTTGCAAGTTCAAACCTACTTTTAGGAACTTTTGTGTTTTGGAATTGTTTTGAATCTTGGAATCCTTGGATTTTTTCTAAACCTTGAGATGTTGATGTTGATTTTGTTTTAAAATTTGCAACTCGACAAATATTAAATAACATACATTTTGCAATTGATTTTTTATTGTGTTTTATTTGGTTTAATGCCAATGTATTGTTTTTCTTTGATTTGAATTCTTTTCCTATTCCTTCCAAACGGAAATCAATCATTTAATAATTTCAATAGTAGGTAAAAACTCTCTTAAATTAAAGAGGTGAACAATTACAAGTGAAAATAGATCTTTAAAAGTAAAAAGTGGGAACTTTTCAAAGTGGACGATCCTTCTTGTAAAATGAAAATTCCCTCCTTGGGTGGAGGAAAACTTCTACTTATAATGAACCTTCCAAAAAAACTAGCAAATTTTTGTTAGGTCTTGACGTGGTAGGTAAATATTAAAATAAGGTGCCAATTGCCTTGGATAACATCAAATTTTGGTAACATGCCCATTTGTGAGCCTTATTGTGCGTAATGACCATGTTACACCACGAAAAAACAATGACATGCCATTACATTTTTTGTAAGAGACTTCCTAACCTTAGAATGAATCTTATAGATTTAAAGCACCCTCCAAATACATTACAAAATTATTGACAAATCTTTATAGATGGGTGCCTTATTGTCAATAAGATATGTATGTTTCAATAGAGCTACATAAGGTGCTTCCTCACCTTTTGAAACGAATCACATTCACTTAATATTTTAGTAGATCTTTACATTAGATTAGGACCTTGAATGGGACAATTCTAAGAATTTGGGTCTCATGTTGGACTCTGTCAAGTCTTTAAGCTAGGTAAGGACTTCAAACAAGGCCCTTCTAGGAATTTAGGTCTATTGTTTGACTTTCACCTCATGTGAGGCCTTCATTCCCAAAACATCCATGTGCTTAATTAGTAGAAGTCAATTGCTTTTCCATTTTTCGATTATAGCATCAAATGTTATGCCATAAACTTGTATGGTGATAGACTTGCTCAAGGCATAGTGGCAAAATGTTGTTTGTGTTGGCAACTTGACTAAAATTTGAAGAGTGTTTTTTTTATAAGGATTTTTTGAAAACTAGTTTTTGAAAGCTATTGGGGGTTTTTGTTTTCTTGTGAGAAAATGAAGGCTACAATTTGATATTTTTTTTATGAAATGTGAGAAGCTCCAACATTTTTTGTGTAATAAAAAGTGACAAATGATATTACATCTTTAGTTAATAAATTGGTTCCTTGATTAACCCTAGTCCCAAATGAATTTGTAGTCAGATCTAAAGATGAGTGATCACTTACAAGTTCCATTGGATAATCATGATTAGCAATCACCATGTATATAAACCACTAACTTATTTAAAGTAATGTCAAAAGTTCTTAGTGCATAATGGACATTGGAAAAAAATGCTTAGCCTAACCCTTTAAAATTAAAGGTGACAAAATTGTCATAATTTTTTTTTATTTTAGAAGGAGATTGGTCGTTGGCAATTGTTGGTTTGTAAAAGGTGAGGGCACTAAGGCTCCAAGTACCAAATCCCAAAGGTGAAAAAGGTGACAAGTTTTATTTTTATAAAAAATAATGAAGGTCTAGACTTTAGGGACCATGCCTTAGGAAGATAAGTATTTAAAAAAGAAGAAGAAAAAGATTGGTGGCTATTGACTATAAGTCACTTACAAAGGAGTTATCCTTGGCTTTAGTTGTCTAAATTAAAGCCATAGTAGTTGGCTAAACTCTAAATTTTTTAAATAAAAAAAAATTGCACCAAGAAAGGCCTAGATGTACCTATCTTGTGAAAGGTTGAAAACCAAGATCGAATGTAAGCTACTAGTTGATGAAAGACTAATAACAATCTAATGCTAATGAGGATCCATATAATGTAATGATATGACTATCTAGTGGTTCATCACATCTAATTTTAGGCTCTTATCTCTTCCTTTTTTTAAGCCAAAAATCCTTTGTATTATGAGTAAACTTTTTTTTTGGCAAAAATTTGGTGACAATTAGCCATAAATAAAATGACATCTTACACTTCAAGGTGGCAACTTTACAATTCCCCCCACCAAAAAAAGGGAACTAGGGAACCCTGTAACCTAAAAACAATGTTAGATGTTTTCTGTGGATGAAGGCTACAAACCCTAATTTAGCTCTATGGCTAAACTGTTGGTAGTGTGGTGTTTCAAGGGCATCGAAGAAGTTGTTTTCTGGTTTGTTTATGTTTTTTGTTTGTTTTGTTGTTTTATAGGTTATTGTGAAAGGATCTTGGTGAGTTGGTTTTAGTGATGGAGTGCGATCCCGACTGTTCAATGGAGACTTTTTATGAGCTATGTGAATCACGGCTCTGCGAAGGAATTGGTGAGGAGATTTTAGGGGAGTGAAGGGATGAGGAGAGGAGGAATATATATGATGCGGGCTAAAGAGAAGGGAGCAAATTTTTGGTGAAGAAATGAAGCTAAGTTTCTAGATTTTCATGATAACTAGCGAGTGTGTAGTGGATTTGGATTCTGAATTGTAATTAGTTAGGGGTAGAAGTTGATCAAGACTGTTGGCTTTCATAAAAATCTTGATGTTTGAACTTTCGCTGTGCCAAGAACGTCAGGAAGAGGTCTAGAGGTCTTGCATGTTTTTTTTAGGGACCAACACAAGGGAGATGATGAATGTGTCAAGGATTTTTGGAGTGGTTGTTGTGGCAGCTCCATGTTTGATGGCTTGGGAAACTTAAGCTGAGTGTGCAATGTGTTCATCCTGAGGAGAGAGTACCTATTGGATTGTGTGAGCTTCGAGCATTTAGAGAACAAGGGGATACTGAAAAGTGGAATAGATTACACTCACCGATCCTATCCTGAATCTTTGTCCAATCTCTAAGAGGAACCATGTGATGTAGTCAAGTTAGTATTTGTGAGATTCTTCTTGTTGGGATATGAGTTGCCACTCCCATTAAGCAACCAGTTGACTCCTCGAAAGAAAGAAAATCAAGAAAGAAAGTGATCCCTTGTGATCCATAGAAATAAAACAATAAAATTTAGGTATTTGTAAAGAATTTGATGAAAAAATAATATTTGAATCAAATATTTCTGTTTCAGTAAGACTTCAGCAATACACATTGAGTCTGCTTGTCAGCATTAGGGGTTTACACAGGTAGAAAGTAACTCCCCTTTCATTTTGGTGACACCCCCCACCTAAACCCTAAACCCCTGCCCAAAATTGCACACAAGCAAGAAGTTGTGAGAAGGAGCATGCAATCCCCAAACACAAATAAGGGAAGAAATAGGGAGGTATTTGATTTTCACAAGAGTCAAGGATCCTTTTTGTTGGAAGCAAGTAAGGAATTGTATTTTGGTTGCAAACAAGAAGTGGGTATGAAATAGATGATGATCCTTTTGGTTGGAAACAACAAGAAGTAGGTATCAAGAATCATCACAAATGGAGGTCTTGGGAGTGGAGAGGGAGATGGTGTGCCCATGTGTTCCGGGGCCGCTGAAATTGTTGGAATTGAGCAACAATGACCAAGTAATGCCGCGGACTTACGCGGAATTTCTCTTTTTTTTCTCTGGGGAGAAAAGGGAGGAGGAGGAGGAGGAGGAGGATAATCATCATCATCATCATGGGTTGATGAGCTTCATGGACTCCACTCAGCTCAAACTTTCTTTGTCCAAGACATTGAGTGAGTTCTATGTATTGGCAGGTCGGTTGAAGAAAAGGCCAAATGGAGGAGTAGATGTGGTTTGCAACAACATGGGTGTTGTTTTTGTGGAAGCTCGCACACACTCGAGTCTGGATCATTTAGATGGCTTCCAACCTCATCCCTCTTTCAGGCTTTTGGTCGCTGATGCTGAGGTTCAATTTGGTGACAAGGATTTCTCGGAGGTGCCCCTTTTGCTTGCCCAGGTGAGTGAGTGAGTAGTAATGAGCTTTCTATGAATCATCATTCTCCTCTGTTGGGTCCAAATGATTGCAATCAAGTGGATCTATGTTGACTGAGGGAATTCAAAACTTTTGAGGAACTATTTTCTGGCAAGATATCGCGTCTTGGGAAAGTAGGACGCCGTCTGATCTTTCTTCTGAATGCAATGTCAAGCTCAAGGATTCTAGATACAAGAAGAGAAATGAAGTTTTGGGGATGGTAAGCAGTGTGACTCCATGCCAATTCTGTAGGTATAGGGCTTGGGCTTAGGGTTTTGGTGATGTGCACACTTGCAGAAATTTCTCTGCTAGAAGCTTGTGCCATGTGGGTTAGCTGGCAAGGAAGGGAGATACTTTGTATGGTGATCCTTTTGGATCTAGATTGGAGGGTTACCTATTGGCCTCTTGCCCAGAGGACAATGATCATGCAGCTTCAGCAGCTTGATCTCACTACAGAGTTTGGAATTAGTGATTCTATTGATAAATGCAGCTGTGGGAACTTAGGGTTCACAAGCCATTAGCTTATTAAGCTTCATAGAAACTTAGGGAGGTTGGATGGTTAAATGCTCTTTGTATTGCTTTTGACCTCTGAGTACTATTGAAGACGAGATTGAAGAGATCTTGTATTAGTTGGTTACTACCTAGGAGTTGTGCATGAACTATACACAATTGTGTTTTAAACACATTAAAAGTCAAAGTGTGGTGCTCCTGGATTTTGGGTAAATAGGTGACAAGATTCAAGTGTGGAGGAGTGGCATTGGGCTTACGAGTACACCACCATGTTATTGATGGTGCAGCTTTCTCTTACTTTGTCACCTCATGGGCAGAGATTTCTAGGGGCCAACAAATCTCAGTTCCTCCAACTCTTGATCGTTCAGCCATGAAGGCTCGGAATCCACCAACCCCTCAATTTGAACATATTGAGTATTCAATTATTAACATCGATCCTGCATCCTTGTATCCAGCAGGTGGCTTCCCAGCCATGGCTGCAGCAACTTTTGATTTCAGTTCCAAGGTATGGGTGACCAATGCTTGTCCCTGAGAGTTTGATACAAAGGTAGAGTGCAGGAGTACAATGACACTCTCCTTCAGGCTGATCAAGAACAAGCATTATCCTGATTTAGGATAACTATCTGCTTATCCATGTATGGTATAAAACATGATCGTAATCTGTTCTGTTACTATCAGTTTGGAGCTAGCATCACCCTGAGATCTAAGGTCTGTGATGGTCTAGCAAAGACAGATGTTATGCTAATGTACAAGTAGATGCACCTAAAAATCTGGCAATGAAAGGGCCGCTGCATTGGTTTACAACTTTTCAGAAATTCCTTTACTGAGAGAGTGCCCATTACTTGACAGGATGTCAAATGTCTGAAGACGCAAGCAGAGTTGTCAACTGAAGACGGGATCTCATTCACTGGATTTGAGATCCTTGCAGGGCATCTTTGGCGCAGTATAACAAAAGCACGTGGAATAGATCCATCAAAGGATCTCAAATTTGGTCTTGCTGTTGATGGGAGGAGCCGATTCAATCCACCCCTTCCCAATGGCTACTTTGGTCAGCTCTGCACCCTGTCTAGTCTTTGACAACCTGGCTCCAGTGCTTGATTTTTACTAAATGATGTAGAGCTGTAGATGGTTGCTCTTGTGTTTTCTTGTGTTCATCACAAGTTCCACATGTGACAACCATCTGATTCTCTGGGAAATGCAGCAAGAAAGTGAATGTGGATGTAGCATGAACCTAAACTTGTGAATCTGAACTCTAAACCCTTACCACCTGATTTTGCAGGCAATGTCAACTTTTATGGTTCTGCTCAATCTAATGCTGGGGAGCTACTGAGCAAGCCTCTTTCTCATGCAGCTAGATGTGTGCACGATGCAATCACTAGGATGACAGATGAGTACTTACGATCAGCACTTGATTTTGTCGAAGTTCAGGAAAGTCCATTATTTGTCCAGCCTAGCTTTAAATGCTTTTTGGGATCAGATCTAGCCATCAGTAGCTGGATCTGGTTTCCATGTTATGATGTTGACTATGGGTGGGGGAAGCCAGTATTCTTTGGAGTCCCTGTATCTGCATTTGATGGGCTTGTCATTCTGTTGCCAAGCCCTGAGGGAAATGGGGCTGTAAAGGCACTAATTGGCTTACGGACAGATCATCTAAGATCCTTACAAGCTGATCCCCAATTTCATCCTGTATAGGCTGGTTGAATGTTGCATGGAGATTGCAGTAAATGGAAAAACGTTGAAGATCTTACAAGCCTCATTCAGAGACAAATATAGTGTTAAGAGGTCACCCTGCAGTTAGTGTATGATGTTCATCAGAACATAATGGACAATGCTCTTGATTTATCCCTTACTGCGCATCCACATGGTTATTGATGGAAAGAGATTGTTGATTAGGTATTTCCTCAAAGATTGCTAGGCATCTGTTCCTATGACAGTTTCTGGCATTAACAATAGTTTCAACACTTGCAACCCCATTGAATGTCCTGGAAAAATATTATGGCATCCTGCAGACCTTGGATTACATGAAAAGGGGTTGTCCCATTTCAAACTCTACAAGTAAGTGCCTAACTACCTCAAAAGCCTCAGATCTAGGTAGGGTAGTAGGTGGCCAGACACCTGGTCCCAGGTACAGAATCATGAAAGGTTAATGACAGACATACTGCAGATTCTGAAGGAGACCCCCTGAGAGAATTAAGGCAATCTGGATGCTACAAATCCTGGCACCACCCTTCTGCTTGTTGTACAATATGACCAACCTACTTGATATGCAACCACTTTCAAATTCAGTAACATTTACAGGCATGCCTCTTTGAAGCTTACCACCACTTTGTTGCATCTTGGTGCGACCCAGTTTGCCAGAAACTAATTTGGAACATAGACAGCACTTGCAACTTGAAATAATAAAAAATCTGGTGAGTGAAAAAACAGTCCTTTTAAACTTCTTTTACTTGAGTAGATTCCAGCTTCCACTGAGAGGAGATCTCTCAATTAGGTATGCCTCTCCTCTCAAGACATTACAACCAGAAGTATTGATCCAGAATGTGTACCTCTCCAAGGTTTGCAAGTCCAAGACTAGCTTTAAAGTTGAAGGGAAAAGATACACATAGAAATAGACAAAAACTCCACACAGGCTCTCCAGCAGAAGCAAGGTTGTTCCTCCATTGGAATATGAAGATTACATCAAGATATCAATCTCCAATTGTGTTTGCCAAAATGAACACTAGTCCCACTACATGGCAGTTTTACAGTGAATGATTAGCAGGGATCTCGCCCTAGAAAGAAGGCATTGCCTACAGTAATCCTCCATGGGAGATCCAACTTTTCAGGATTGAGTGCTAGGGTTTTGAATTGGAAGAAGCCTGTCGAGGAGAGGATGAGCAAGTCAGAGAAAGATGAGGAAGAAAGATCACCATTCTATTCAGGACCTCAAGCTTCTTCCTCCAGCTTCTTGACATAGGCCTTGAGTGTGAACACAAGATTGCGAGCTGGACCTTGCAAAGTGCCAACAAGGTTTGAGGATGGGCTCTTGAGTGTCCCCAGCAGCTTGGAATACAAATCTGCCCTTGTTGGCATTGTCTCAAGAGTCTTGAACTCCTCTGGTGAATAAAAGCGACCCTCAAAAACAGCTCCTGAAAAGTCATTGTTCTCAAGCTTCAATTCCTTTTGCAATGTGCGGTAGGGTTTCAAGGCTGCAGGAATCTCCTCAGTGTGCACAAACAACCAAGCATTCATGCCTGTCAAAGCAGGTTTCAAGGCCTCCCACCGCGTACCCTCAATTGCCTTCCCTGTATCAATGATGCAAACAGTAGACCAATGTCAGAATTGCTTCACATGAGCAAATGACCCAGAAATGGATGAAGCCATGGCATCCTGCACTCCTCATCTCCCCTTTGACTGTCATTGCTCCAGCTTACTGGATGCTTTCAAATCAGCAATGAATTCTGGTTCACAATTGCTGAGTGTCTCAGTGTCAAGTCTCAACAGATGACTTCACACTCAATTCTGCCACTTTTTGTGCATCCCAAGAATTGTAAAAAACTAGGGTTTCCTCAAGAAGGAGACCATAGTGAGAAACATGCTGCATCTATCTTGTTGACATCCGTGGGCTCATCTACACATCACCTCAGCAAGGTGATATGTCCAGGAGACACACTGTTCTTTTTATCCTGAAATTTTCCTACAGATATAGAACCAGAACATTTGAAGTTCTAGAACCCCAAACTGCAGCAAAATAAATTCAACACTAGTGAATATAAAATGCAGAAGGAACGAAATGGACACAACACACAAAAAATCGAGATAGAGAGAGAGAGAGAGAGAGAGAGAGATTTATGGGTTTGGGGTTTTATAAGTTGTGTCCAAAAACAATGCAGTCTAAGAAGAGAGTGAAGGAAAAACCTTTACCAATGAGCTTGTTTTTGGCGACCATAAGAGTGGTATCTTGTGGCAGCGACTTCCGCAGTTGCTGAAATTGCTTCACAGTAAGGCCCGCATACTTGATCCCCGCTACCAAATAAGCACCTTCCAGCTGCTGCTTGGCCCTGTCCACTGTCTCCTCCTTCTTTTTCCTGCTTATAGCCATTCGCACCCCGGGTAGTGGTCTGCTGGCCCTCCGTCTGGAGCACCGCACTTGCGCATCATCAAATCCACTACCACTGATGATGGGGTTGTTGCTGCTGCTGGGTGCTCCCCAAAATGCAGAACCCAATTGCTCCTTGGCTGACACACTAGTGCAGGAACAGCTTACTAATGCTTGAGCGGCCATCGCAGGCGACTGGCTCAGTCACAAACTGCACTCCCACCCTCTCTCCCTCCTCTTCTCTCTCTCTCTCTCTCTCTCTCTCCTGTGGATAACAAAGCTCTCATCTGCAGCGTCCCAGTGCGGATCCCCGTTTTCCAGTGTGGAAAGTGGAGGTTGAAAAAGTGCGGAATTTAGGGTTGTGATTCCATAGTATAATGTTGTGATTGGAGTCTAGAGATTGGGATTTTCCAAGGCGGATTTCCACCGGAATATGCCATGTTCCCGAGTGTAAAGTTCCAGAAGGAAGTTAAAAACTAACGCAGGTTTGTCATTCTGTAACAAGGTAGAAAGACAGAGTTACATACCAGAATGGGCAGGATTGGCCGATTATTGCCCATTTTAGTGCAACTTGAAAACTGTTTTGAATAAGTGGGCAGTTCTGGAGGCTGGAATGCATCTTAGTGTCTCTAGAATAAAAGGTCCATAATAATAAGTAGGTCATCAACTAGCAGTCTAGCACAGGTCAGTCATTATGTAACAAGGGAGAGAGAGGTTCCGAATACTAGAATTGGCAGTATCAGCTGATTTCACCATTTCAATGCAAACTTAAAAACCCTTCGAATAATTGGCAGCTCGGAAGTCTGGAATGCACCTTCAGTTTCTGCAGAATAAAAGGGTCCATAGGTAGGTCGTAAACTAGCACAGGTCAGTCATTATGTAACAAGAGACAGTTAAATATCAGAATTGGCAGTAACAGCTGAATTCTGCCATTTTGTGCAACTTGAAAAAACTGTTTGAGTAATTGGCAAGCTCTGGAATCTGGAATGCACCTTTAGTTTCCCTTAGAATAAAAGGTCCATAGGTAGGTCGTAAACTAGCACAGGTCGGTCATTATGTAACAAGAGACAGGTAAATCTCATAATGGGCAGTAACAGCTGAATTCTGCCATTTTGTGCAACTGGAAACTCCTTGAGTTGGGTAGCTCTGGGCTTTGCACTGCCTAACCATTCCTTTGCAATACTTCTTCTGTAAGATCCTTTGTAACCAGAAAGGAAGGGACTTGAAATATGAAGGAAGGTAGTTTGTTTTGTTTTGTTTTGTTTCTACTTATGAGATCCACCAAATCGGGATGCTTCAGATCGTGTTGGTGTCTTTGGAAAGCTCTCGATGAGGAGGGGTGCATGGGCTTGGTTCCATGACGTTTGGACTTGGGGTGCAAACGTTCTTGAATATTGAATGATTTCTTCACTGAAAATTAAATTAAATCGTAGCTGAAAATTTCAGAGGAATTGGAATGTGCCTTTGGTGTCACACTAGTTTTTATTATGTTGAGCAGAGCACATTCTCCATATACAAAAGAAGCCCCGCTACAAACATCATTCACCCACGACATGCATTTTAATGCTCCAATGGCATGATTGTCAAAATGACAAATTGTTGTATGTAACAACACACATCACAAAATTTTCACATGGAAATGGATTCGACGTTCAATTGTCCACCTCTTTGGTCTTCTTGCTCAAGTATCATCCCTCTTTTGTCATATCCCTTAGAGGTTCATTGAACAATGCATAATGCTTATGCCCACAATCTTTCCTTATATACATTCATCTTCACTTTAAACCTAAATCTAGAAATTGATTGTCTTCTCCAATTTTGTAATAGATTCTTGTGAATCTTTCTCACGTAACATTTTCTCAAACAACATCCATGTGCAACTTACAACATATCCCAACAAAGCAAATTTGATTTTTTAAGTAACTAACATAAAAACTAGCTTCAACAAAACCAAATGCCAACTTCCCAAAACCCCACAACTTTTTCTATGTTTTCTTGACAATTATTGGGACATGACGTACCATGGATCTAGATTTAGTCACGATCTCCATTCCTCTTGCAACATTTTAAGGAAAAAAAAATCACATCCACCTACATTTGTCCTTACTCAGTTATGCATTTTGACGTGTAATGAAAAAAGAAAAGGATACAAATCACGAGCCATAGATGTTTCACACAAATGAAAGACACCAAACTTATCTCCACATGTTCAAACACAAAAGTTGCCTTCTTTGTGATTCTCCCCCACCCTACTTCTCTTGTTCCATCAACCTTATCTCCATTGCCATATCCTCAATGCCAACATCATCATCAAATTTCTAAGCAAAAACAACAAACCCAAGAAAGAAAGCCACAAATGTGCTTGCAACATTCTTAAAAACAATGTCTCGCATGACATAGGACTACCATTGTTGACATCCTTCATGAATGCAAAGACACAAAACTCAAAAATTACCATCATTACTAGACTTCACCAAAACCCTAAAACCTTAAACCCTAAATTGTTTAATAATTGGTTAGATTGGTTTTGAATCCACATCCTTTTCAAAGTGGAATTTGTCCCTCTACATATGATGAGGCATTTCAAAAAATGAAATATTTGTTGCAACAAACATTCCACTTTTGGAATGCATTTTTTTTTCTTTTCTTTCCATGATACCCAAGTGATACTTGTCAAATGTCATAGAAAAAAATGAAAACAAGGAAAAAACATGGCCCTATATTGAACCATAGCCATCTATGTACACATGGTGCATGGATAGGAAACATTTTTCATTGCTTTGTGTTTTTGGCTAATTACATTAGTTAGCTCAGTTGCTATGTTTAATATTAATATGATAAGAATGCACAAGTCCTTACCTACATACTAACCATTTACCCTACCATGTGGTCAAGTTTGACATAAATTAAGTATAAATTGATATGCTGAAATATTAAGAAATTCCAAGGGCAAAATGTTGAAAGAATAAAAAAACACCATTGCCTAATTTGCTAAAAAAATTCTAATTCTAGCAAATGTAAAACACAATAATTGTTGTATCCATATGTTTTTGAAAGTTGGAACATACTAAACTTGTAATCACATGAAAATTGAAAGAAAAATAAAAAATTGAATTGACAAAAATATTATATAGTATAACATTCCAAAAATTATAATATTGAAATAATAAAAAAAATTCAAGGCATAGCACATTTGGTCATTAGTCCTCCAATATCTTCATCTTTGAAAAACTCCTATAAGTCATGGTCTTCAACATTTGCCTTGACATGTCATGGTCATGATCATTTTTATTTTTTTGCACTATCCCTTTCACAAGTTGTTTGAATATTAAAAATCTAACATGTGCTGAAAGTTAAAAACACTTATATCATTTGTAACCAAATTTTTAAAAATATTTTTATGGACGATTGCCACTTTGGCTACAACACAAAATTCATAAAATAAAACATTGGTCAATATTCAATATTTTAGCACATCCATCTTATATGATTTGTTATTGTTTTGAAGGCCACAATGCAAAAATATGGTGACATATTCATTGGCAAGGTAACATTTGACATGAATTATTAATTAGCATGTTGTTTATCATATATGTCACTTAATAACCAATCAATCATAGAACACACCATTCATTCACTGTGCCAAAAGGTGGCATTTATTATTTCATCCACGATTACAAACTTTAGTTATATATGTTTTAGTGATTAGATGATTATGTAATCAATTCAAACTCATCACTTATGCCAAAAGGTGACATGTATGACTTCATCCTACAAACCTTAATCATATATGTTGTAACAACTAAATGACTATGTAATCCATTCAAACTCATTATTTATGTTATTTAATTGCAACCATGATTATAATTGTTTATGCCATGACAATAGTCATTTATGTCATTCCATACAATTTTCACGACTACAGTCATGGGTGGATGATCACAATCACCAAAGATCATATGATCATGGTTGTTGAAATTTATAATATTAAATAGTAGTCCTTGGATAAATCCAACAATTGAGATTCAAATTTTAAAATATAATTACGAAATTTTAAATTTTTTAAAAAAAAAATGTGGTACTTAGGTTAAATTCAAGAATTTATTGTTCATTTATGAGTTGCTAGATGGCCACATGTTTCAAATTTTTTAAAATATTAACCAATTAATGGGTTGTTGTGTGTCAATTTAAAGCTAGGATATGAACATTTTTTGCCTAATCATGTGATGTCACATGACAACCAAAGCTTTAAAAGTCTAGTTTAGGCCATTTAAATTAGGAAGTATAGGCTAAACAACCTAACCTAAAAGCATAGCTAGGTTACCTAAACTAAAACAAATTTATAATATGTTAGGTGAACTACTTGGGCAAGGAACCTACATAATCATAAGGTATAGATGCAAAAACTTGAACCTTTCACTTCCATTTTGAAGGTTCAAATCCTTAACCATTACACCATAACTTTTCATTTATAACATAATTAATCATCACAAAGCTTTAAACATTAACAAATTTTAACGTAAGCTAATTTAAGTCATCCACTAAATCTAGCCTAAGGTAAGTTAGGTTAACCTAGGCCTTTTGTAAATTAATTTAATATAACTTAATGTTACTTATGTTAAATTTAAAAGTTAAAACTTAAGTTAAACCTATAGGTTAAACTTGAACATTAAACCTAGGTTAAAGTTCAAAGTTATAAACCTAGATAATTTAAGCTAAATTTGGAGATTAAATTTAGGTTAAACATAAAAGTTAAACCTATTTAACATAAGTTAAACATAAAGGTTAAATGTAAGTTAAAATTTAAAATAAATGTAGACTAAACTTAAGTTAATCAAAGTTTAACCTAGATTGACTAGGTCCAAATGTAAACAAAATATAGTGTAAATGTACTTTAATATTGGTTATAAGAAGGAAAAAATTCAATGGCATGATGTTTGATTGTCTATTTTTTTGGTTCTTGTGAAAATTTTCAAGATTTAAAATCATTCACAATTGGTTGATGATCATAAGTTATTTTAGATAATTAATTACCTTTTTTTGTGGGGCTACCTTTGGAATTAAAAAAATTATATATAAAATAATGATTTTCCTAATGATAATTATGAACATGTCATTTTTAAATGCATGCATCTAAGTAACAAATTTTTCTCATTTTCTTAGTTTCTCGATGCATTCAATTCATTTTGCTACTTTGTGAAACATGGTTTTGAAATCAAACCATATGCTTTGATCATATAATTGTCAGCCTCATGACGTGAGTTAGTTATGTAATTGCAAACATGACTAAAATTTAATCCTAATTATAGAAATGTCCAAGTCACGAATGCTACCTTTTGGTGTAATGATCTCACATATGAAATATTGCCAATAACTATTTACAACAATTTAACCTTGAAATGCTTGATAGGTAAAAAAATGTTTTTTTGGGGGAATTGGGCTTGTGCAATGGAAATTTCAATATTTCTCAAACTAAAAAGTTTAGGTTGCATGGAGTCTTTTGAGGGGTTTCAATTGGTCTCTTGAATATGTTACTACCCTTTGATTTGGGTGAGGTTTTAACCAAACTAGAGTATGCATCAAAATTGAATTGATGAACTCTCTTGCTTACATTCACTCAAGGAGTGCACCAATTAAAGTGATGGGATCATAGCTTGAAGTTGGTGCTCACTTCAAAGTTCCTCACATTCCCATTCACATTTTAAAAATTGCAAAATTTTCATTCTTATTTTCCTTATTTGATTTTGGCTGAAATTTTTACCAAAGACTTATTATGTGTGTGTAAAACTTGGTTTGAATATTCCATTTGAAGAGGAGTAGATTGTGCCAAATGGCAAAGATTTAAAAAGGCATAAGATGTCCAACAATGTTTTTAAATTTTAAATCTAACAAGTAAATTATGATAATGATAATAGTAAACCTTTGTGGATACGTAGTTGTTATTTATGGTGTTTTAATTTTTTTAGGATTTTTTCAATTTTTGGGTAAATAGCAAAACTAGTTGAATTTACACTAGAAAAAAAGATGGTCCAAAAAATTTCCAAATTTTTGGTAAAAAAAAGCAACAATTTTGTGAAACCAATTGAGTTTCAAACCCATGAAAATTCAGGAGTACTTGGAATGAGAACTTAAACAATTACAAATAAAGAGAAATCCAAGCATACCAATGCAACTTAAAAAAGACTTGTTCCTAATTCATTTTCATAAAGCACTTAAAGGAATACCCTAGTGTTTTTGGAGGGAACCTTATAGGTAGAGATATCCATGAATATCCCTCCTAGCCTTCACCTCATGCTAGCCCATGGTTTGGAGACATTTCTCAAAATGAAGGGCTCGACTACCATCTCATCCTAGGCCCCGTATTTTGGGAACCCTAATCCCGGCCACTTCCCCTTAGGGACTTGCAATTTTAAAACCCTAATCGATGTCACCAAGCTGAAATTTATGTAACATCTTCGATTTCACTACAAGTAAACCCCCATATGAATGAAAACAATTAAACACAATTGTTCATCCATCGTCAAGGTTCCTTGTACATTAGGTGTATTTGTATGTTCCAATTATATACTTGAATGAGATAAACGGTACTTAGATTTCCATTATTTGTTGAAAAATCATTGAAATTTTTTTGCTAATAATTTTTCAATTTTTATTTGTCAATGTTGAAAGGGGAAGCATGGGTTTATGTTGTTGGGTACCAAATAATAATAATACAAAGTCATGTTGAAATTTTTATTTTTAAAAAAATCAGATAAAGATCATATAAATAGCATTAATGTTACCTGCAAAGATATTGGGATTGGATTGCATAGATTCCGAGTTTTTCACAATTCTCATATACCGTTGGTTGGTAGTCAATGGTGTTTTGGTGTGAGGTCGGTACCTAGATTCAAGCCTTCATAAGACCCAAATGGACCAACCAAGTCAAGTTTATTTTGGGTTAACCTAGTCTTCTGTTTGCTAACAAATTTTCTCACACAAAAATTTTGGGAAAATTTGGGAAAATTTTGTTTTTCAAGTGTAAAGTCAACTAGTTTTATCATCGAATTTTCAATATCACCAAATTGAGAAGGAAAAAAAAACCCAAGATATTCATGAAAATATGTAAGCTTTTGATTGCGTCTCTCACACCATTTTCATCAAATGGGTAGGTATTCATTTGGATAAAAAGCTATTGTTTATTGGTCCTATAACCATAATAAGAAGGGAATTGGAAATTTTTGAAGTTAAAGATTAACCTCATGTAGCTTGCGTTTCGCTCATCAAAAGCTCTTGTACCAATTACATTTTGAGCCATTAAGCTCCATGGCACTTGATTCCGTAGCGCCGTCAAACGATATGGACATAACCTCTTGTGAAATGAGTCAATTTCCATTCCCACGGTGTGCACCATTTTTTCAAAATGTCGTTTGGTTCTATACACATCCAAGTTCATTCCATGAGGAGAGATTTGCATTATTTAGTGTACGAGTTTTGTCTTGTCAAAACTTATTGCATTCTTAGGACTTCTAATATGAGTGCCTTTTTTTCTTTTTTCTTTTGCTTTCGACAATTTTTTTTGCATTTGGCGACCTCAAAAAAAAAAGCAAAAGAAGAATATTCTCTTGAAAAAAAATTAGGGAAAAAAAAGAAAAAAGACATGGCCAAATTTTCAAAGGAAAAAAAATAAATTAGGGAATTTATTATTTTTTCTACATTATGACTGAATTTTTAGTGTTGGGTTAGTGATATTATGAAGAATTAAGTAAAAGCTTACGTGAGGTCACTAAAGAGATGTCTTTGTTCATGAGTACGGGGAGCTTTGTATCCAGACAAGACTTGAGGGTGGGGAACCTATAAAAAAAAACATCAACAAAAACTAACTTAAATCTTTAAATGTTCAAGTAAGTCATTGCTACATATTATCACTACATTTGTATTATGAATTGGGTATTAAACTTGGACAACAAGGCCTTTAAAATGCGGTTTAGTTTAGTATACTACTTGATGAAAAAAAAACAAAAATTGTCTTTTTTAACAAATTTTGCACACATTATTCATTAATTGATTTGTTTTGAGAGAGAGAGAGAGATACTTACAGCAACAAGATGTCCCGACCTCAATTTCATAGTCTTTATAGAAGTGTGGGTGCGCATGTGGTATTTCAAGTAATTGTCGTGAGGTGTGAAAGAAGCCGCAATGTGATTTGGAACACATAATCGATGTGCTTTGTCTATGTATTTCAATTGTCGAGTGATAGGATCGTAGGTGTTGGGAATTGGTATCCTTGGTCTTGATGATTTACTTGAATGTGTTGACATAGTGATCTAGATACTCTCTCTTTTTCTTTTTCTTTTTTGCAAAATTTATCTTAAATTATTATTATTCCCCAAATTTTTTTTTAAATTGCTTTATAATTTACTTTTGCATTTTCTTTTTTGTCTCTTCTAAATCTTAAATCTCTCTACTAACAAATTGTTATTATAACAATTGAAAAACAAACAATTCATTTAGTGGAAGATTAAGTGACAATTAGAAAGATGGGTGATGCACTAAGCAAAGCTATTCAGTTTATAAAGTGGTTATTAGGCAGTTAATTAGTCACAAATCCAAGCACATTGTGCCCCAATTCCTAATTAGGTTTTCGGGAGTTTAGTAAATTGAGTGCCCCTCTAATCTTCACTTTTACCCACTTGTTGGGGGAAAAATAAAAATTCTATAATTTCTTTTTTTTAAATAAATTTTATTGGTCTTGTTTGTTGGATGGAAAGGAATTGGGATAAGCAAGTCAATTTTCATTAAAATTGAATGACTCCTTTAAAGTTAAAAATCTTGAGGATTTAGGGTTGAGAAGAAGTTTTAAATCCTTCGTGGGAACCATCCAACAAATACAAGAGAAGGATCCATCCATTGATTTGAAAAATGATGCAATCATCCATAGATGCATTAGCCAAATTTGGCTAATAAAAGATACAAAAATTAAGAAAATTCTAAACATCCCAATATATTTCTGGCTACCTACTTGAAACATGTATAGAAAATCTGGCAATTTTTTCTTTAAAATTTTTCAGGCTTGGGCAACTGAAAGTTTCAAAAATCACTTAATTTTAGGATTTTAAAATTTCACTTTTTGATGAAATTGTTGTGGATATTTACTAGAGGATGTATTAATTTCAAAACTCAACATTTTAACTCATGAGGAGCCCTACTACTTCAGCATATATTCATTTACAAGTGTTTGTTTACATGGACTTATCCAAATTTCAAACAAAATTCCACCACCCATTTGCTCAAAACAAAATTAAATTGGTACTACGTACCATACCATGGGAATTAATACCACATGAATTTTGATTATGAAGTAGATGTCAAACATGGTTTGAATAAATTACTAGTTGTAGAGTTCAAAGAATTTGTTGAGCTCAAAATGTTCAATTGCTAATCGTGGTAATCCCAAAAATTAAGTTGGGAAGCTTTCAATTTACAAAAGTTAAATGCAGAAAAAATTAAATACATCTATATTTGGTAATCATAATTCACAAGAGGAGTTTTGGACACAATAGTAGGACACAAGGCGTGTTACTTTTGAGATGATTTCTCCAACTTGATCACCAAATAATAACTATGTTGCACAAGATGGCATTCATCACAAATTGGGGAGCATTTGTTTAAGTAATTACACATTTTTCATGCAAAAAAAAATCCACCCACTTATTAAAGAAACATAAACAAGTCTTCAAAACATAAGCAAGTCTTCAAGAAGTACTTGGGCATGTTTGTGCATAACCATTTTCATAGATTGATTTGGAGCTTTTCTGGATTCTCCTTGATGATTCTTCTTCTTCCAATGCTTCTACTAGAGAACAATGAAAGCCAATCTGGCACAAAATTCTACACCGGCAAGACCAAAAGAGAATGATCACTTAGCCATCATGTTCAATAGATAACAATGTGAGTGAGGAAAACTTAATTTGGAGCAACAAAGGTTGATGAGGTTGTTCCTACGGTTTTTATACAAAGTTTTCTTATGTTGGCAATGATGTGTATCTTAGATCAGCTTTAAAAGTATCTATATATCATTGAAGCTTGTAAAGGATCTGAAGAGAAATTATTGAAGCCAAACTGAAAATGCCAACTCCTACCACTCCACATAACAATGTACATGTTTTCAATGGATTAATGCACATCTATCAATGTCTAGTGTCAAAATTTACATTCACCACATGGTGCCTATGATCACCAAAGTTGAAACTAATGTAGAACAAAGATGGCCTTAAATGAACTATACATAGTAAACCCCCTTTAGAATCACGTCCTTGATGACCTTCTTTTTTTTGTGACATTAATGAATTGTGATTTAAATGTGTATTGTCACATTCCATATAAACCTGTACAAGATTGTGACTATAAGCAAAAGAAAACCTTACAAAGTAACTCTTTTATGCTAGAATAAAGGTGCCGATTGTTTAAATTTCTTACATGGGTTCTTCTAAGTTTTAATATGCATTATTAGACTTGAAAAACGTTGTGATTTTTACCTATTTTAACGTGATGATTTACATTTGAACTCCTTAACTACTAGTTGTGTATCTTGTCAACTACAATTTTTTAATTAAGATTTTTTACTTTTTTGGCAAGTTTGCATATCTTTTGCTTGCTTCCACTAGAAAGTTATTTTTTTCTTTTCTTTTCAACTAGATTCATTGTTGTCGATTTGCACAACCTGAACACAAAACAACACTAGCATTGTCAATATGAACTACAATTTTCAAAATCCTAATATTTGCCCTAAATTTCCCCCATTGTAGTCACATTTACAAAAAAAAAAATTTACAAATGTTTTGTGCTACTAATGAGTGTGATAGTGACTCTAAAAAATGGTGTTTCTTAAAATAGATGGTTACCAAAAAATGTGTGACACAAACAAGAATGTGATTAAAATCGGCATGATTATAAAGGGGGTTTACTATAATGCCAAAATGCATGGAATATCTTGAAGAAAATTACATGGAGGCACTTATATTGATCAACTTTCAATGGAAGTTTCATGTTTGAACTTATGTTTCAAATTTTGTGATTGGAACTATATTTACTCAATTTAAGGCATCATGAATAATCTGTCACTAAGTGTGTTTAACTTTGGTTTAAATTCATTGAACATAAGATGCAATATGACTGGGAAATGGGGTTGGTGCATTCCACTATATGCCTACACAAGAACCAAGTTTAAAAGAAAGATGGAAACGATTAGAATTGGTAATCCTACCAAGGTAGGTCTAGTGTTGGCAAGGGTTTGAAGCCTCAATCTTCGAATATAGAAGTGGGGACATGGAAGCACTTGCACGGGAGTGACACAAATCAATCTAAAAGTAAAATCATGAACAACAGTAACCCAATTTAAAAGTACTAACATTTGTTTTACATTACTTGGAAGAAGTGTAAGTTAGGATATATTAGTGAAGTAGGATATGCAAAGGCTTCACAAGTGGAATTTCTAGTTACGATAATTATGGTTCATGATTTAGAACCAAAAGATGGAAGAGAAATATTGGTATCACAATGTTGTTTACCAATTAAGCCAAAGGATTGTTTTGTTCAAAATCCAATTGAACATTGTTGAAGTGGCAATTGCCAATTCTTAGAATGTCATTTGTTTTTTGCAATGACAATTTAAAATGCTAAATTATAATTGTTGACGTGTTTCAATTGGCAACAACATTATGTGAACACTCAAATTATATAATGATATGGGCACATGTTTGTAAGATCGAAGAGGGCAATGTTGAAATCGATATGTGAATAGCCTTGTAGACCTTTTAGAAAGTCATAATTCAACAAACTAAACATAATTCATTTCAGCAAGTATGATGCAAAGTTGTTGTAACAAACCAACCATGGACCAAACATTAGCACATCAAGGTGTCCATCTTTGTGGAAAACCAGGAAATGCATTCCAATTGAAGGGAATAGATGACAAATCTTGCAATCCAATGTGGATTTTGTTAGACTAAAAAAGCCCAATTGTTTTGGTTGGTATGAATAGCACTATTTAGGCTAGCTTCATAGAAAGATGATTTTGAGTCACACCCATTTAGTTGGTCAAAAAATGTTAAATCACATTCAAAAGTGATGAGATCAAAAATAAAATAATGCTGAAATTATGAACCTCAAGTTTAGTACTTCCTACCCTTCAAAGGTTTGTGTTTAGTAACAATTACGCCTTGTTCCATGTCATAAGAAGATAAGCATGCACAACAAGGGGAGTACATGGGACAAAGGACCAAATGTTGCATTAATTTTTAGGAGTTGGATCATATAAGTTCACATATTGACATCAAGGGAGTACCAAAAGGGCCATGTGGAACATGACTCCAAACCTAGGCCAAAATGCATATGCCAAACTAGTTTGGTCTTGGGATAGAACATATTGGCATAATGTCAAACACTAAACAATTATATGTATATTATGTCTTTAAAAAATGTATACATACCAAATACATGCTTGCTCATGATCTTATGACCTATTGTTACTATGTACCATATCTAGGTCTTTGTTTTAGGGTTATTAGACATTTTTGTTTTAGGGGGTGTATGAGACTTGGCTTGGAGTTGTGATGCATTTATTTTTAGGGTTGTTTCATGTTTGATTAGGATTGTTTACATTTGTCTTAAAGGTTTGGGACATTTGGCTTAGGGTTTAAAGAAAGCTAATTTCAAGTTATGATATATTTGATTTATTTATTGCAAAGGAAGTTTGGCTTAAGGATTGTCGTAAAATTGTTGTAAAGCATGTGACATTTGGTTGAAGTTCCAAAACATTTGAAGTTCGGTGAGGCGCTCAGGATCAGGCCTTCCACGAGAGAACATGATTTTTAGTTGCTTGACTCCTTCACCATAAAAGATATGTCCTTTGCTCAGACACCATTGCAGGCAATGCACTTTTTACATACTATACAGCTAGAGTGCAAGAATTCCTTTTTTGATGATATTTGAGGAAAAAAAAACAAGTGAAAAACTCCAACAATGCTAACAAGTTATAAACAAGTCATTCATTTTTATTTTTATTTTTATTTAATTTTTTATTTTCAATTAATTTATTAATTTACTCAGGTAACTTGTTTTCTCATCACTTAAATTGACCAGGAAGGGTGATTAGTATGCCAGGCTCTCAATGGCTTTGGATACCCATTTTACTCAATGACTTTGAGTGAGTTCTGGCTTGCATTGCTTTCAACCCAAAACGAGCATTGGCTGTTGTAACACACACACAAATTTAGGGTTTAGGGTTTAGGGTTTAGAGACATTTCTTAAGTATATATGGAGGGCACCTTCATACACTATATTGATGTTACACCTAAGTACATGTGAGGAACATATTGTAGGTGCCTTACATATTGTAGGCGTAAGGCACCTCAGGCTCTTAGCCCCTTGTGATCCACATCTACAAATATTTAGGCTTACGATTATAATAAATGTTCACCTCTCGTGCTTTAAGATGAGGGGTAATGTGAGGGGACATTCCTGAACCGTGCGGCCTGACTTGGTTTGATAGCCTTGCCTTAGGCCCTTTATTTTAGGATTATGCCTACAGGTCGGGGACACTCCTTAAATGTGGGGCCAGATTTTAGGGTTATGACCTTATCCTAGGCCCCTTATTTTAGGGTTTAGGGTTTAGGGTTACTGGAGTGTGTGGAAGGAAGGAAGAAGAAGGCCTGAAGAAAAATATGATGATGGGTCAAATGACTCTCTCTCTCTCTCTCTCTCTCTCACTTGGCTTGGCTTGGCCACAAGGAGAATTAAAAATCTTGAGTGTCCTGCAGGTGAAAAAAACTGACATAGAACAACTAAACTGTATATACAGTGGGGGGGGAAATCAAGGGCTTTCTGCAGAAGCACATCCAGCCAGGGCTTGAAGCTCATTTCATTGATCTGCATTAAAGATGTGTGTGATGATGGTGTTCAATCATTTCTGGTGAGGAGGTGAGTTACTTACTACTAGCCTCTACTACTGCATGCAATGCAAGTGTGGTGATGACAGGAGAACAGAGAGACATAAGAGGAACAATCTTTTGGCCAGATCTTTCACACTAGGCTAAGTAAGATTAGCTCACCCAAAAGAGGGATTTGTTTTTGTTGTTGTTGTTGTTGACTTGGGGTCACCCACCATAGTACCATAGTTTGGACAGCTGACTATAGAACACATTCAAGGGTTGAATGGTTTTTAGGGTTTAAGGTTGTTGGAATATGTAAGTAAGTACTCAGGCAGTCAGGATTGTCAGTTGGGTCAGAGCTCATTTGCATAGGCTTCAAATGTCAGACATGATAAGCCTTATAAGTTCTAGTTAGCCTACCCAAACCACCTATCTATCTACATAATTCAGGGCTTTAGGTTTTAGGGTTGTAGGTTTAGGGTTGAGGGTAAAACTATATTGGTCTTTTGACACATATTACACTATTATTATCAACCTATTAAACATCTCATATATTTCTACATTCAAATGGATGAAACCCACAAAGTTTACTACTTCATCCTCATGTGTCATGAGACAAGGCCTATTATTATTGCTATAAGATAACCCTAAACCCTAAACCATACTTTGTTATGCTGATTGCAGACCAAAATAAATGTCCATGGATGCATGAAGGAAACCATGCCATACCATGTTCTCTTGTCTATCTCAAACAGCCTTTTTTTTTTTTTAAATTGGCGAAATTTCACAAAAAAAGTGAATTTCAAATTTCAAAAATTAAGTGATTTTGCACATTTTTTTAGTTGCCCAAGGTGAGGGGGAAAAAAAAATTTATAAATTGCAAAAGTTATACTTACTTTTGGTAATGTTTTTTTCCTTTAAAAAGTGCCATCAAATTTGAATTTTTTTTTCTAAATTTTTTTTTTTCATTATGTAAAACCTACAATATTGCTCACTTGAATCTAAGGAGACTCGTACTTCCAAAGCTCGGTTATGATTGCTTTTGATAATCTACTATACAAAACAAATGATTCTCATTTCATGTTTTACTCAATTGTGGTTTTTATGTTTTCCCTTCATGATTACACAAGTGTGTGGTTACAAACAAAAAAATCTTTCATCATTTATTCAAGATCTTTCATAATTGTAAATTTCCTTTTGCAAACAATACTATGAAGATTTTCATTTATACTTTGCATCATGGTTTCATATTTCATTGTATACCAACCTTGGGCATTTAGTAGTGGGAAGTTGAACCCAAATGGGTCATCATGTTCTAGTATCACATATAAAAACCATTCATGCCAAAACATCAATTCTATCTCATCATTCCCATACAAAATGAGTACCAATTCAAGCAACAAGTTAATTCTTAAAATAAATTGACATAATTAAAACCCAGAATTAAATTTTTAATAACTCGTGGCTCCAAAACCCACCCCTGATACCCACCAGATACCCACCAGGTATCATGGATTTTATTTTATTTTAACTAATTTTCTGCTGGTGCATTATATGTAGGTCCACTCCTTGGGCATTACCCGACATGAACTTACTCAAAACACAAGTTACCACCAATAGTCAAGGCGAGGTGAGGTGAGGTGAGGCTCGTGTGAGTGCCAAGACTATTATTCACAGTCACCAAGCTCATAACTCAAGCTGGTTACCAGACATAACTTACATTGTAAGAGGTTCAAGAGCTTACCCATAACCATCTTGTTCATGGATGATTTTCATCTTGTAACCAGCTTGTAGTTGAATGAATAAACATGTAACCCTTCTCTCAATGGATGAAAAAATCATAACCTATGTCTGTTGTCTGGATGAAGTATGCAAGAACAAAGATGAGGGAGAGAGGTTATGTATTTGCATCCTGAGCAACTAGAGGAGGGCCAAACAGAAGCTTGGGAACCTCTGCACAGACCAGTTCATTAATTAAGAAATACATCCACATGCATCTACCTAGTTAGTAGTCAGTGAGTGCCTTGGCTACTTACCTACCTACCTACCTACTTACGTACCCACCAAATGTGATCGTAATATATCCTACTCATTATAGTATGGAATAATCCCCCCACGCCCCGCCCTCAAAAAGCATCATTGGCCATTGAAGTTAGCACAAGTTATGAGCATAATAATACTACTAGCAATTTTGTAAAGTACATAATTTTGATTGTAATCCAATCTAAGAACATTGAAACACTATCACCGGATCCTAAGCCCCTTAATTTTTTGAATGCCCCTTGCCCTTGGGGTTTTATCTTAGGGTAAAGACGGGTGTCACATTTTGCTATATAGACTTTTCCTTCAGCTACAACAACATGTGTCCTCTATTTGTCATGTGATTTCACTAGATTTTGAGTGAATTCATTCAATTTGATTGTACAACAAAATGTGTCCTCAATTCATTATTTGATTTCACTAGATTTTGAGTGAATTCATTCAATTTGATTGAACAGAGACAATGAATTCATTGGTCCACTGAACAGGAATTAGTAAACTACAACAACATTTTGTAATAATAAATTTTTAAATATTTTTGAAAAAATATTTTTTTTCTCTGCACCCATTGAAATTTCTTTGAAATTTTTTTTATGTGTTATGTATCACATGTTGACCCATGTATTGCCCCCCAAAAAAAATAAACAAGGGTTTGGGTTTGAGTTGTAAGGGACTTTACAAATAACATGGATATGTTTGGAATTTAAAAAGTCCCAATAAGACCGAGTACATGACCCAACACCCACCATTGCACTACACGGTATGATTCCGCTATATAGCTTAACTACTTTACCTTCATGGTAACCAACTATTAATTGTGATCTAATTTTCATGAGGTCAAGGTTCAACTGCCATAGTTAGTTCTTCTGACTCAAGTTTCAGGTGGCCTAAGTTGCCATATGTGAAGTTAATATTTTTGTTTTTGATTCCAGTTCCCATTTCAAATTTACTGGCAAACTGGGGACAACATACTATTAAATGTATGAACTCAATAATGTTTGTTTGCTTACAACAAACCCTAAATAGGTTACCTAAAAATTTCACTTGAACTCTCTCTCATACACTACTTGATAGTAGTTGCTTTGAACTATGGCTTCTTCCTGTACCCATTTCAGCAAACATGGCAAAACTGGCTTCCTCCTGGAATTTCTTTAAAAGTTTATCACCAATGTGAAGTTATTAGGGTGGACCTTGTATCTAACAAAAGATTAGACAAATAGGTTAACCTTTGCTCTATAGTAAAGGGATGTCATAGTACATAGAAGCAAAGAGCAATTCAAGCCAACACATCTCAAGTTAATCAAACATTCCACTCTAGGACAAAGGCAATGTTGAAGAGATCTAAAGCTCATTAATGTTCCATGTAGATTCTTGCTACCAAATTTAAATATATGACTAACTTTGGTTTGCCTTAAGAGCATCACAATTGCAATGTTCAATAGTCTTCAATCCTTATGGCACTAGAAGTTTGCCATGTGCCCCACAAGTGGCTTATAAGGTTGTAATCAAAAAGGTGGTTTCATTACAACCTTGCTAATGCTTTTCATTGTTACAATGACGAAAGAAGCTTGTTGCTCCAAAAGAGCATCTATCAAAGGACAATATAGTGCATACCATATTATTTTGGTGGCTTCTGCACAATTTATATCATTTTTTTAATGTGCCAAAATTTTCAGAAAAAACTATTTTATGTTGAAAATTTTGAAATTTCAATCAAACTATAATAAGGTAGCCAAACTTGAAATCACATCTTATCCAACAAAGTAACATAAACTATGGTCAATCTAAGTGAAACTCAAGTGCCAATTCAAAAACTTAAAACTATATTAATTATTCAACACATTAGTGTTGAAGTTGCCCAAGTATCACAATAGTAGAACATCAATGGTACATTGAGGTTAAGGGCAACAAATGTGTTTTAAAAATTGCCAAGTGTTCTATGAAGGTGACCACTACATTGAGCACAAGCTTGTATTGGGAATAAGTTTCCCTTCAATCCCAAATCATCAACATTCTTGTTGCACATAATCCCATGTCAATGCCTACACCTATTGTTGTACACCATCATAAATCACATAACATCAAACCTTCTTACATGGTGCAATGCATAGAATTGCCCTCATTATGATATATTACAATTGCAAAAAAGTTGCATATGCATTTTTTGATAGTGTTTAGCACGTTTCTACTAAAGGTAGAAAATTGTATTAACACTATGGGTGTTAAAAGACGATAATATCGTCGTTGGATGATAGTTACCATCATATGGTAAAACCATTACATGAAAATTTTACAGTGAAAGTGTTTTTTGACAGTAGTACCATAGTATAGTGAACTACCTTCATGGGACAAAATAATCAAAAGTTAATTCTAGGAAAAACTTTAATAGAAGTAACATTAGTTAATAGAAATAATACCTTAGTTTAGTTTACTTAGAAGGGCAACTTAATAACTATTTAGTTACTAATTAACCTAGATGGCTTCACCCCTAGTAAATAGCAAGACGGTAGGTAGATAGAAAATAAGTTCTACTTTCATGTTTTTTTTTGGCAACTTTTTCCCTTGACAATAGCTAAGTTGTCGAATTCCATAGTTTAACAATTTCACACTCCAAGCAAGATGTTCCCCAACCAATCTAAGAAATTTAATGTGAAATTTCAAAAGTAATATGAAAAGCCACCAATTATTATTCATACAACTTCATGATATCATGTAAGGGTTGATGGGAAAATTGAATGGATGGTTAAAATGGTGAAGGGAGGGTTGTGTAAATATGGTCTTTTGAAAGGCCATATTGAAAATTGGGACTTGCATTGCCCTAGTTAGCTATGGTAAATAAATTTAGTCAACAATTTTCCCTTGCATCTTTTCCATCATATGTTTTATTATTTTGGTATGACCTTGAACTTCCAACATCAATTTGTTGAAATGCAATGACAATATGAACTTGGATTATGTGAAGGTATGGCTTCAAACTTATGAACAATGAACAACTTTATTTCGATGAGTGATGCCAATGGATATGTAAAATTTGGCCATTGTTCAACATTAGCATACACTGTGTTACACCACTATTTGTGAGGGTGGTTATTAACTTCAAGTCTATAAGTTTGAATTGAAAAATTATGTGTACTTGTAGCAAACACCAATTACATTGGATATGATTATAAGACGAATCATTTTTAAGGTGTAAAAGGTTTTTCCTTTGAAAATGTTATTGTTATAAGAATGAGTTAGTCAACTATGGAACATGCATAATTGCACATCATATCATCTTCCATATATTGATTGTCAAGTTTATCCATCTTTGGCAATTGTATGTGCAAGATTGCATTGCATGTTGTGTGGGCAATACACTAGCACATCTATTGTTTATAACTAATGTCTAAAGGTTGGCATATGGGAATGTTTTTCACCATCATTAGAAAAGGTACCAATTAAAGATTAGGTTTGCCTTGATTGCACTAAATAAATATAGGTATATATACCTAATATAGTTAGGTAGCAAGAATTCTTTTCAATTTTTTTCATTATGATTCACATTTGGCTAAAAAATTTGAAAAACTTTAGTTAAATGACTAATAATGGAATTCACATTTGCACCTAACTTACTAGTTTTACTTAAAACTGATGTTCACTTTTGATAGATCTTGAAAAAGAATTTCCCATGTTGTGTTGACATTACTAAACGGCTTATAAGGACTTTAACACCAAGAGGGTGTGGTTCCACATGTTGCACCATGTATGAGGATTTGCAGTTATATGGTTTATGATGTTATATAAAAATAGGTGTAAGTGTCAACATGGTAGCACATGAAAATAGTCATGAGTTTTAATTTACATGGTCAATTAAGTTTTAATCAAAAATGATAATAATTTGAAATTTGGTTCAATGTGAATGGGTGTCAAGTATTTCACATTAACTAAAATATATTTTCTTTCCTAACCAAATTAACTATCAAATTAACTAAGACTTAACTAAGCATATGGCCTAAAGCTCATGTTGTAAACTTGTAAGAAACCACTGCTCAAGCTCTGTGGTAAAATATTTTACCAGCCATGTACAATAATCTTTCATAAATCAAGTGCCATGACCAAATATGTCCTAGTGTTATGAAACTTGTCTTGTTCGACATGTACATCCCAGTAAAATGCAAGATGTGAAATTTAGTGTTGTGGTTTAATCCACGAGAGCATGAAGATAATAACATTGTAAATGTGATCCACCAAATCCAAAAAGGTCCCAAAATGATATACCTAATGAAAATACTTTGTTTGAAGAGTAATGCATTATGTAAAAGGTCTTATATTTGAACATTTGGGCATGAGTCACTTGGTCAGTGAAATCCTAAACATCCATTCATTATTGATATTGTTGAGGATCTTGAAACCGTTTATTTTAATGATGACAACCTATTCCCCATAAAAAAAAATTTAAGGAAAGGAAAGCTATACTATGGCACCAGAATTAAACTCATGGTGGATGGATGTAGTTAGTGCCCCTGAAAGGTGGAAGTTTTCAAATCTACAAAAGAATAATATTGCAAATTGGAAATGTTCCTCATAAGAAGGCTTTCAATGTAGACACATACCAAGTTCCACTTATACCAAAAATAAACTTTTACTTCCTTGTATGAATTGACAAAAAAGAAATAAGCAACACAAAGTGTAAGGTTTACCTAAAGCTAAAGAATCATACACTCACCATATGTACTTCACCCCATCTCAACTCAATCCCAGCAACTTCATGTTCTTCGTGTTTCTCCGGCAACCCAATTATCCACAAATTGTCTAATTGGTTGCAAATTGTCACCAATGGTTTCTGCTAATGCATCAAGCATATTAAATGCCCCAATGCTCATAACTAGACACTTACCATACATAGATATTTTGTGGGGTTCTACATTTGGCACCTATCATATTTGTGTTGTTGCTACTGATGATGATGTATCTGGGACACGCCCATGAGGTGCACCATGGTTTACTAGATCTCAGGGTGACAAACAAAAAAACATACAAACACTAGCTTCCTTAAAACCATCCCCACCGGTGCTCAGTATGTGACCATGCACAGAATAATGGGATGAAAAAAAGTCCGCATGTGCCGGTTTGGCTCAGGAAAATAGTTTTCCTCCTGCATATTTGCTCAGTTTGCAGAGGCTGGTAAAAAGTGGAGCAAAGCTGTGAACCTGTGGTAAATATGATGTGAGTGCTGTTCCTGTTTTTGATTGGCCAATCATAATCATTGATCCAGGTGGCTTGCTATTAGTTGTTCCCACATCTTTGCAGTTCCCCTTTCAGTTTTATGGGTTGACTTGAAAAAAAGTAAACAACTAAACTTGGATGTGAGAAATACTTTTGTAGGGTCATATGAGCAACTGTGGGGATGACCTTAGAGCAAACCCAGTGATGCTCATGTGACCCTGTACAATACAATCATATGAAGAAAAGTCAAAAAAAATACACCGGTTGGTTTCGGCCCAGCAAATTTGCAAAGTATGCTGAGGCTGGTGAAAGCCGAAGAAAAACTGTGCACCTGCCAGAAGAAAGAAAGAAAAGACTGTAATAAATATGATTTGACTGCTGGCACCTGTTTCTCTGATATGCCAATGGTAATGATTGCTCCAGGTGGTTTGCTACGTACTAGTTGTCTCCCACGTATATGCAGTCCCAGTTTCAGTTTTATGGGTGGGGTTGCCACAAAGGTAATAACTACACTTGGATGCGAGAAATATTTTGTGCAGAGTCGCGTACTGAGCACCACAGTTTCAGTTCTTATGGGTGGGGTCTTTCCTCTTCACATTCTTGAGAAGCTTTCTTCTCTCCGTGTCCGCGGTTCTAGAGGTGTCAGTCTAGTTTCGCAACCAGCTAGTTGCTCGCCATTGAGATTCCGAACTCGGAATTCCAAGTGTTTTGGAGCTTGTTGCAGATAGTTTGAGAATTCTAGCTCTAGTAGTGTTGCTGCTGTGTTTGTTTCTGGGAAATGCTTGCAATCAGACTGCGGCTTCGCTAAGTGTGAGCTAATTGAGTTGATCCGTCCACTGCCATTGCAATCTCGACTCCGCTGCCATTGCAGTGGCCGATCAGGCTCACCGGCATGGCGAGGAGCTGGGGCGACTCAAGGATTGTGAACCAGCATGAAGGGTTTGCAGCTGCAATTAGCCAACAGCTGCAGAGTCAGGGATCACATGTAAGAGTTTCAGCTGCTCCAGGAGTTTGTAGTCGCCAGGATGCAGCTGCTCGCGGCTGTACTACAATCGCTTCAGCAGCTGCTGCTGTTGGTGGTGGACGGCAGTTTGCCCAGGTGCAGCAACAGCAGCAGCGGCGCCATGCAGAGTCTAGCAACCATGTACTGATGGGAAGAAGTCGTGAAATGGACATCTCTCTGCCGTTGTATTGGGAATCGATGGTGAGAAGCTGCAGAAGCTCTCTAGATGCGCTCGAGTTTGAGTTCAACGAGAAGCTGCCAGAGAAGAACGACGACTGCATCTTCTCGCCGGCTACTACCAGTCACTACGACTCCAGCTCGCATGTTTGCCAGCCCAGGTACTTCTCCAAGTTCTTGTGCATGAAATCCCCCCTGCATTCTGCGCCGGCGCTCGAGACAGTTGCGTTGCAGGACTCTCGTAGCTCCAGCTTCCGATCTCAGAGCAGTAGCATTGCGTGGGAGACTTCAGGCGACATGAAAATCTCGGAAGCTGGAGACAACAGCAGCAGTAGCAGCTCCTCGCCGGAGCAGGACTCCACACCCTGGAGTGTACGACGGGATTCCAGATCCTCCAACGGCTGCAAGCAAGAAGAACCTGTACATCGCAGAGCTTCGACAGAAGAGGAACCCAATTCCTATTCCAAGAGTTCGAACGCAGAGATCAGCTGGACGAGTACCCTGTCTACTACATTGCTAAGATCCTGGAAGGCCCTGTTCGGCACGAAGAAGAAGAACCAGAAGTCTTCGTCTTCTAAGCGAAGATCAAGGGAGCACACAGAGGAGCACACAGAAGAGACAACAACCTGTTCTGCTCCAATGCAGAAGATAACAGCGGCTGTTCCTCTCTCAGCAGCTTGCAAAAGCTCAGAGCGCCTCCGAGGGAAGAAGACCCATGCATCAACAATTCCTTACGTGGGTGAAGAAGCACCGCAGCTTTTTGCTGCTACTGCTACACCCGGTGCAAGCGGGACAGCAGCAGAGAAAGAGCGAACACTGAGACTGTTGATGCGGGAGTCGAGCTTACACAGCCATATCCACAATTCCCCAGGTGCTGTGTTGTTACCGGCCAAGGGCAGCAGCAGCAATACAAGCGAAGCACAGAAGCAGCAGCCGAATCTGATACAATCACTGTCTGCGATGCCGGCAACTACATTTGAGAGTCCTGGTGGTGGGCGGAGGAGGAGACGGCTGCAGCTGCAAGAAGAAGAAGAAGAAGAAGAAGACTGTGCCACACCAAAACTGCAGTCATCATCAAGAGAGCGGTGGAAAAAATACGTGAAGAAGATACTCATGTCTCCACACACAGACCCACAACAACAACAGCAACAGCTACAGCTACAGCTACAGCAGCAGCAGCAGCAGCAGCAGAACAAGATCGACAACAGAATTCGTGTCACAACAACAACTGTAGCATCATCATTAGGAGCAGCAACACCAGTAGCAACACCAGCAGCCAATACTCCTCTTGGCACTCCTTCGAGAAAAGCTCTCCCAAAGGTGCAAGGATCATCATCATCATCAGAGTCGAGCACCAAACCAACTCTCCCGACCTTGAAGCTGCAAGGATCATCATCATCATCAGAGTTTTCCAGCGCTAAACCAGCTCTGCCGACCTTAAAACTGCTGCAAGGATCGTCATCAGAGTCGTCGAGTACTACTAAGCTTGCTGCAGCAACCTCCAAAATTGCAAGAATCGTAGCTTCTACTGTCATGACTCCCAGATCCAAAGCAAAGTTCAATCCAAGGAATCCATCTTGTAGCAATGGAGGAGTAGTAGTAGCTTCACCAGCAGCAATCAACCACAACAACAACACCACCACCACCAGCATGACTCTCTCTGAGCAACACAATGCTGTGCAAGGCGCCATAGCCCACTGCAAACAATCTCATTCTCGAGAAGAACACTCGAATTTCCTTCACTCCAAAACCAGAGTTGTTAACAAAACCTAAAACTTGAACTCAAACTTCAACTAAATTTCATCTAAATTTGCTCTAAATTTTTGGATCTGAATTTCTTAGCAACTTTTTCTTTGCAGAAAATTACTGTCATGCAGAAGTACTTAAGGGAAGAAGGCTTTGAATTTTCAGATTCTGGTTTGCAGTTGTTTTTTTTTTTTTGTTGTTGTTGTTTCATTTCAAAAAAATTGTTTTCTACTGTAAATTTGACTTTGCCATTTTGCTCATCCTTTGGACAATTTTGCCCAATTTTTTTGATATCACAATTCCCAACTATGGGGGAAAAGAACTAAGATTTTATCCAGAGTTTTACATTCATTGGAGATTGTCAATCTCTAAGATTTTATCAGAGTTTTACATTCATTGGAGAGTGTCAATCTCTGAGGTTTTACATTCAACTTAAAAGGAAGGGGAGATCTTTACGCCTACTAATTATGCCTTTTGTATAAGTGTAGTTTCCCTCTTGCTCTTAATGAGTAGGTGTAAGAATCCCCCTTTCACCTCAATATCTATGCATGTATGTTTTGGTTCATCTAACATTCACCCCATTGCACATTCCCACATTGCAGGGGCCCAAACTGCAGGGCTGGGCTCAGCTACATCACCTCATCATAAACCCCATATGTACTAATATTCTTGCACTTGTCTGCAACAAGTACCTGCAAGAAGTGCAGGAAGTAGGTACTTGTTGGAACATAAAGGTGGATATGATAACAATTGATGATTGAGGATAGTAATGCCCCGCCCCGACAATTACTAAATTCCAGCTGTTTTTAATGCAACATATTAACATGACATATAGTTGGGAGTAGAGAAAATAGTTGTTATATTTTGAACTGCTTGGAATAAGGGAGAGATGATGAACAAAAAAAACCTTTCCAATCTTAACACCCAGACGATAAAACATAAAACATAAAATAAGTTCATGATTAAGTCCAACTCAAGCAAGCTTTTGCCAGGAGAGACACTATCAAATAACAAAGAAATCCCTGCAACAATTTGAAAGTAACAAGATAACTGAAACGGTTGTTCCCCTTGGATGGGAGTTGGCTCACAAAGTGTCAGACCATCACTTTCATCACAAACAGCAGAGTGCGACTGCCATTTCTACCCACTGACTTGATCAGCCTCCACTGGCAGGTGTAGATAAGTATTGTAATAAATCTGCCCAAAATCTGGGCAAACCATTGTACAAAATGTCAGGGAAAAACTGCAGGTGAACATGTTCAGAAATAACAGAGAGAATTGTCAAACCTGCAGGTGAAGAGGTTTAGAAATAACATAGATAATTGTCTTCACTGCTCAGAAGCCAAACAGGTGAGAGCTCAGAAACAACTGTGATACACAGTTGATTCATACTTCCAAACCTGTGATAATATCATTTGAGGTAAAAGCATGACTACACAGTAATCAATGGCAATACAAGCTCTGCTACAGAAAGTAGGAAAGCACTGCAGACCACTGACCCCTCAAATCTTCAAGCAGACTACTGTGAAAGATTGACAAATATTACCTGGTATGGCAGAACTTTTGCAAGCAAATACAATGCCAACAGAGCCTAGCCCTGTGAACCAGTTATCAATTAAGTAGGAACCCCACAAAAGCAAAACTTTAGCAAATCTATGTCCTGAGATGGAAGCATGGCATAAGAAAACCAAACTGGTGTGGGGATCATTAAATTGGCACACTATCTGACAACCTAACAAAATTGTGGCCCAAACTCTCCCAGAAGAGAGAGAGCTATGCAAAAGTCACTACACTGAAAGCAGCTTTGAGAAGGCAAGCCGAATATTGCTGTTCTGCAGTTGAGTGGCATGCTTACAGACAAGAGCTTCAGTAGCTTGATCCTCATTCTCAAAGAGAACAAGAGCCTGTTTTTTGCCATTAGATTCAAAGATCTTGGCATTAATAATGTTACCATGGGGAGATAGGTGTGCAACAATATCTTCCTTTGTGATATTTGCTGGCAGGCTAGAGACATGGATCATCTTGGTTGGTGCACAACAATAGCGATAGTTTTTGGCAGCATTACGGTTGAACCGGTTCAGAGGTGAGGATGAAAAATCTGAAGTGTCTGGAGATGGGTTTATTTGAGCATGCTTGGAGAAGTTAACATCCATGCGCTTCCCAAACAAGGTTACACCCTGGCATTCAATGAACAGCAAAGAAAGTTTATTAATAACTTCAGAACAATTTGGTGAAGAGGAGGTTTCACTCGAGGGGTAGCTCGCCATACCCTTCTAGCAATGGACACAAGCAGTCACTTCTGTATGCAGCAAAGAGGTCAAAAATGTGGAACTCTACCCAGCCTTATCACCATAGTTTTAGCAGGCAGTGGGAAAGTGTTGCTAAGGGTACACACCTTAAGGTAATTGAAAGCCAGTTCAGACTGAAAACCATCCCCCATTTGTATAAGAGCGTGATCAGGTTTGTTGTGCAGAATTTTGACACGAACAATGTTGCCATAGTTGGAAAACAGATTGAAAAGTTTCTGTGCATCTATTTTCTGGAACACAACAAACAGGAACAGGCATAAGAGAAACAATCTATCAAATACTGATATCCAAGCAAACTAAGGTGAAACGTAATGTGTGTCAATTGCTGGCCCCTTCTCAAACAACTGTTTCAACAATTACCACTAGCACATCTGGCATCAGCAAACATTAAATGACTTCTCTGCCCTCTTAAGATTCTGCCATTTGTGATAAAGCCCACTCATTCTTCACCTCAGGAAGGAGATTGGAGGCAAGGAGAGTGCTTCTGTCATTTGTGCCAGTAATGCCGGGGGGGAGAACACCCCCAAAGACTGCTGCTGCCGCAGATGCCCCCCCCATTTGTACCTGCCAATCATACAAGGGGATCACCTTAGCCTCTAGACTTTTCCCTTGGAACAACCTACCCTGGGAATTGCTGAAACTGAACAAGTATGTGGAGTCCACCTAATTCTGTAGTGGTGCCATAGTAACAGAGAGTTCAGAAATAGACATGCACCTGATATGAATTCATACCAAGCTGTGGTGGACCTCCAGCCTGCTGGTGGAAGCCTGATCCAAAAACATGTTGTGTTTCAAGTCAGCAAACCTTTCAAAACAAATTGGGAACACTGACTTCACTAGTTTTAACCTGTGGACAGCAAAAACTATTTGAGTTGTGAGGCTGTGGCAAGCTACAAGGCATACCAGGTCTTGGTCCTGCTGGCTGCAGCATGTTGTAATGATTGCCACCCTCCCCAAAAAGTGATGACTGCAGCAAGGAACCTCCCTGTTAGATGCATGTGCACAGGGTCACATCTGATGCAAAATTACTCCCCACTACTTAAATGAAGCTGCAATTGGGACCAATACAGACTGTCTACAAGCTGTCCATGGACCAAATTGTATAAAAACCACACTTCCATCCTCCTACAACAAGTTACACCAGCACAGTAATTCAGTCTGCTCACCATTATATTGTTGTTGCCAGGATTGGCTTGCCGTGATTGCTCAGAAGGCAAGTTCGCATTTGTATAATCTCTGCAAGACCAAAGCACTCACATTAGACACAATTACATCTGCCAACAGCTATTAAGACAAGGTGTGCACATATGTTTGACTACAAGCACCTTCCAGTTATAAGTTTGTTCACTGTGCAGTCCTTTCCTTTGCATCAAGTTACCAATATACTTTCAAAAGAGTAAGCACACAGGCATTTAAACCAGCTATAAAGATGAGTCTCTGCAAACGTTTAACCACAATTCAACTGTAATTCACATTTCCAAATACCTGGTTCGCTCATTGTTGAGGTTAACCTGCAGCTCCTGAAGGCTGGAAATTTTAGGAAATACACATTATCAGAACAAAAAGGTCACATGCAAATATACCAAAGAAGTTGAAACAATTGAAACAAAACTTGTAGATTTTAATGTGCAAACTATCTGATTTCCAAAAACAAATGCTTACTTGGAGAACTGGATGTCTAAGGTGCAGCAGCCATCATAAATGTTTCGGCCCTGAATGACAACCAAACAACAGATTAGATCAATGACACTGGAAAATGCTTATGATTACAGTGCAACGAGTCCAATGGAAATTATGGCCTGAATGACTACCAAACAGCAGATTAGATATGTCACCCTGGAGAATTGCTTATGGTTGACAGTATCAGGATACTGTGAACACTCCACATATATTCACCCTTACACAAAGCCAGAACCCACCTGCAGTGTATTCCTTGCTTGCATTGCACTCTGCTGGGATTGGAACTGCAACAATGCTTGGAGCCCTAAGCAAAAAAAATTGCAGATCCAGCACAGGATAAAAATGAGATTTTGCAACAATCATAGGATTTCGCCTTCCTCAGAGATGCTCAAGAAATTCAGGCCACAACTCAACAGTTGAACACTGATGCTAATTCACCTATGAAATAATTGTTCCAATACCATATAATGCTGAGAGCTTGCAGGAACTAAAATCACCCATCCCCATCACAAAAATAAAAGGGGAAGAAAACAAAGGAGAGAAAGAGAGAGAGGAACAGAACAGAGTAAAGACAGAGGAAAGCTGACCAGCTGACTTCTGGAAGGTGACGATCTTCTCGACAAAGCCATGAGGGGAAAACACTTGGTGCAGCACATCCACAGTGATGGGATAGAGCGGGTTGTGAATGGTAATTAAGAGAATTCGGTTGGGCTGCAGTTCCTGGAGAAGGCCAAAGCAGAGACAAGCCCCCCGCAACATGGAAGAGAAAGAAAAGAGAAAGGAGTGAGAAGGCAAGAAGTACTTGAGCAAAAAATGAGGCAGGATGACCCTCCCAAAGAGCAAAAGGTAGAGGTCAAGAGGGGGGAAAAAACACTCGGGATGACCCAAAAGACAGGATGTAGATCAGACACAGAACTCTGACCTGTTCCGAGGGCAACCGCCTAGGCTGACCAGGCTGATCCATGGTGGTAAGTTCTTGATGTGAGGAAAATTGCATATAGACATTCCTCCCACTGCAAAATTTCCATCACCAAAGAACAAAATGAGAAACAAAATCAGAGGTAAGGGCACACATATATCAAGTAGGTTCTATGTTTGCAAGTTCCAACTTACCGCACACTAGGCTGTACAGTGGAGTAGTACTGCATCACATTGATGGCAGATGCAACATCTTGCATCTGTAGGAGAGCCTACAAAACATACCCAGGTGCTGTCAGATTAGGACATGCTGCTTCTAAAAGCCATTCAAACCAATTTTTGCTATAAATAACAACCAAACCAGATTTAATTAATAATCTAGTTTTCTCTGGTCATAAATAGAATTAACTGCTGACACCATATTTTTGTTCTAACATCATAGCAAAATCTTCAGACTTGTGATCTCAGCAACCATCTTTTCTAAAAAAGACCTTATGAGACACACCTGATTTTTAGCTCGGAGCATCACCACTTTCTGTGGAACCCCAAAAGCCTGAGCAAGCTGGAGAAGGTCATGCTGCAACAATGATAGACAAACATCTGAGGTTAGTCAGTTCTGATGCAAAACAGGGTCAGATCAATGGCAAGTTTCACTGATAGCAGAGAATCAATAATGGAGTGAATGGGAAATCATTAAAACCATTGATAAAAGAGACTTGTTTTTGGCAGCATCTCACCTCTGTGACCTCAGGACCCACATTGCGAATGTGAAGAACTTTCGAGGGCTCTGTCATCTTAGTGCTCTGGGTGTGTGATAGCCCACAACACAAGAGCCACAAAACAGTCACTCAATCTGCACATTTCCAATTAGACAGGCAATCAGTTAAGTATATTCCTGTGTAGTTGTGAAGTACAAAGCCAGAATTCTAACCAGGAGACTGATCAAACAAAGGAATTATCCGAAAAATGGAAAGGAACTGCAAACGACATTGCATTGCCACTCATGAAAAGCTACACACCTTGCAAAACAAAAGAGAGTTTCTGTCCTGAGTCTCAGCCGCTCTCCACAAGCTCCTCCCACCAGGTAACCCTAAGTGCAAAAATAAAGGACTTCGCTTTCCAGGGGTGAGAAAACTAGGAGTCTTGGTATTGCGCTTGCTGATCATGCGACAGTTGATAGTGGCGAAGAGAGACAAAAGAACATAGGTCAAGGGAAAGGCGAAAGCAGAGTACTACTGTAAGATCAGGACAAAGCAAAAGATCAAGCAGAGGGAGAGGGAGGAGGAGGAGGAGGAGAGAAGGGGAAGAGATAAGAGAAGATAAGGAGGTCCTCAGCAGAGGTGAGATCCTGACTGAACCAATGCAATCTCGGTAAAAACGAAGAGAATGCACAAAAGCAGCACCCCTGTTCCCACAGACGCCGAAACTGCCAGAAGACAAAACCAGCACCTATATGTCGGATTCTGCAACTGCAATAAGATATAACACTCGGGAGACAAATGCCTCCGGAAACGAAACTGGGAACCGGAACCAATATACAACCGAACCAATAACCCGAAGAAACCAACCAGCCAAGGAAAACCCAAGAAAACAAAACAAACACAAAACAGAGAGGAAAAAAAACCAACCAAGGGAAAGGTTGAGCTCTGAAAAGCAGGAAAGACTAGTAAGTCCCTGAACACGACGCACAAAAACAGTGCGCAAACAAAAACACGGAACACGACACAAAACCAAGGGACTGGAAAAGGGATAGTGGAAAGAGGCACAGAAAACGAGAGAGAGACGACGGCCCTAAAACCCAGAGAAGCCAAGAGAAGCACACAGTCTATGCCAAAACAAAAATAACGGTAGCAAAACAAGACGGAGAAAGAAACACAAAGAAAACAAGGAATAGCAATCGGAAGCAGAAGAGATGAATAGGAATAAGATAGAAGAGACCGGGGAAAAGAGGCAACCAGACTCCTCCGTCCGCAAACCGGAATCGGCGTCCAAGATGTACGACGACGAAAAGAAAACAATAGAAAGGAAAACAAAAAGGCCAAAGGAGAGAAGGACGAATAGAAAACAGAAGAAGGAGGAAGAAGGGGACCAGAGAGAGAGAGAGAGAGAGAAGAAGGGAAAAGAGCACGGGGAAATGGAAGCAATGGAGCGCGCCTCTACGAGAGAGCCTCGAAAGGAAGGAAAGGCATCGCGCACGGACAAAATGCAAAAACTATTGAGAGCTGCTAGCGGTGAGGCTCTCGACGTACGACAGCCGTCCGATCCCCTTCCTTCTAAACGTGCGCCCCTATCGGGCGGCCCAAGAGCAGCGGGAGAAGACCCAACTACCACCGCAATAGGCCAAGATTAGATAACTCCCTGGACGTCGCCACGACCCGACGAATGGTACTACGGACTGACGGACGGTAATTCGGATGGTACTAGTAACCATTGGACGGGAGCAGCAATCGACCGCGGTTCTTGTTGGGGACTCTGTTTGGGCGGTTATTTCTTTCTGTGGAAGAACCTTCGGTCCCGGGTATGCATCAGGAACCGGTTTGGTTCAGGTAGTTCGGTTATCCAGCAATACCTAACTGGTTTGGTTTTGGTTCAGTTCGTTCCGGTTATGCAGCAACCCTAACTGGTTTGGTTTTGGTTCAGTTCGTTCCGGTTATGCAGCAATTCCTAACTGGGTTGGTTCAGTTCGTTCCGGTACCAGTTTTGGTGTCAAATAAGTGGGCCTAGTGACTACCTAAATGAGGAAGCTTTGGTTTGGGTCCGGTTATGGTTCCAGTTCCAGTTGTGTTTGCGTGGTAGTTCCTGTTCCAGTTGCAATTTGGCAATCAATCAATCAATTAATTAATTAATTAACTAAAAATGGATTATGGATTATTTGATAAATGATTTTTTGGCAGTTCTAGTTTTGATTAGGTCTATAATTAGGACAGTGTCAAAACTTATAATCAAGTCGGTTTTAAGGCATTATTGAAGTTGATTAGTAGGTTGATTAAGGTTGTTTTGGGGTTAATTAAAAGCCATTTAAAACATGATTATTAGGCTAGGGATGAAATGGAAATCAAATTATGTTTTAATGTACTACTTATTTGTTTTTAATAGGTCACCCTTCTTTGCAATGGGCAAGACTTAATTCGGTTGTCCCCAATAAATAAATAAATAAAAAGGGAAAATAAAACCCGGTCCACTTGGGTGGCCCACATGGATTGCAACAAGACTCTTGATTTGGAATGTGATTGTGGTCCTAAGAGATTTGTTAGGAATTAGGATAGTTATTAGGGTTGTTACAATTTGTTACTTGTGTTTGGTTCAAATGAAAAACACTACAAAAACCATTTTAATGCTTGGATTCTTTTATTTTCTTGTTTATAGTAAAAATTTTGATTCAATCTTTCTTGAGGATGATGACCATTTCAGTTACTATCACAAAATTGAAGGGGAAAAACATTAGTCTAATGTATTAAAAGTAAAACAATTTTCAAAACTTGTTGATGAAGTTCATTTGAAAAGATGAAACATACAAGAGAATTTTTTTTAATGTTGAATATGTTCAAATGGATGGATGTAGTAACAACATCAATACAATAGATATCTCATACAATGGAACATTTTCTCACATATATGAGTTCTTCCTTCATGTGAAAGAGAGTTCATCAATCAAATTTCAAAATGACCATGTGAGCTTGTTGGTACAAGCTCGTGCTTTTAGGTCTAGAAAATGTCAAAAAAACTTAGCAAATTTGAAAACTCAACAAAACATGGTGAAAACATCATCCACAAAATAAAAATTTTGAAATCATATCCATTACTTGTGGGAAGTAATAAAAGCATTCTAATCGTTAGTTCATAAACATAACATACAACCTTAATCAAGCATAACCTTTGTTCTAACATAACAAGTGCATGCAATTGTCCTAAAAGAAAACCAACTTGAAAAACATCTAGGACTTCAATATGCTAGAACAATATGTTAGAATAATGTGAGGTTCTTATCTTGGCAAAGATGCAATTCCAAAAAGTAAGGGTGAGGATTCCATGTATATCTTCAACAGCATATCTTGTCAAATAATTTGAGTCAAAAAGCATACCCTTTTTGAATTGTTGAGTGTTGCATCATGCTATTAGTGTATTTTTTAGGATTTTATGTTTGTTGCAACCAACGTGGCAATCGTCCATAGAACAATATTAGAACAAATAATAGAGGAAGATTTAGGCAAATCTAGTTGTAAGCCACATATGAATTACAAATTTTTAGTCGTCCTTCTATATATGTTTGGTTATGCAATGAAAACCGAATATAAAAATTTGGAATTTTATTTATTTATTTATTTTGGCTTACTTTTGGTGATTATAAACTTTCAAAATTGCTTCATTTTTTTATTTTTAAGTTTTGATTAAAAGGTTGCATGCAACCATTCAAAATTGTCCCATCCAATGATATGATCAAAACATGGATTTCACATTAAATTAACATCATAAGATTATTTTCAAATGGAAAGGTGAAACAACCCAAGATTAGGGAAAATAAGATAGTGATATAATAAATTTTTAACTACCGTAGGCTAGGGTTAGTTTCCACATTGACAAAATGAATAATTATTTATTTTCAAATTTTGATTTTTTTTTTAATTTTGAAGTTAGATATTTTTGCATCATCTATTTTAATATTGTGATATGAGTAATGAAATTATTTAGAATGTAGCCTATGATAATTATGATGATTTTCAACATGTCAATTTCATATTGTCACAAATTTTCATTTCATTATTTTGAGGATTATTTCATGATGAAACTAACCTTAGGTAAGGTACTCAAAAGATTTCTTTTAAATAGGAGAAAGGAAATATATTCATGAAAATTAGACAATATAAATGAATAATTATACACATAATATCCAAAACCTTGTTTGTTAATACATGAAAAAAAGATTGTAAGGTTGAAAATGTACAATAAATATTGGAAGAAAAAATTGTACTCCAATATGCCTAGTAAAAAATATGTGTCAAACATATGAATATGTATTTTAAATTAAAATATTATGAAATTGGATAAATTAAAAAGGTGTTTTAGTGAGGTTCCAATTGGATAGACCAGCATATCGTGCACATTTTTCACAAGATCTTATTTTTAAAAACACATGTTCGTATGTGCATTTATTGTGAAATATTAAATTTTTATAATAATACCATATATTCTAGAAACAATATGCAAGTTCATATGTATGATAGCATAGTTTTGTAAGCCTTCAAATTAACTTGAAACCATATATATTTCATCTACTTGAAACCCATTTTGTAAAGCCCAAACAAATGTGTGAGTAAATGCATTTTTTTAATACATAGTTAAATGCATGTTAAAGATTTAATTCTTCAATTTTATTCAAATGAAGTAAATGATTATCATTTTATAAAATAAATAATTTACTTTCAATAAATCAAATTATTTGTGGATACTTGTCATTCTTTATGACCAAGAGCCACCAATTTGTTTACTTTACCATACTTAAACTTTTCCTTAAAAAAAGGAAACCACACACATAATGTAGGTATGATAATGCATAAATAGAATTAAAATTATTCCCTAGAAAAATACATTAACAATTGAACAAGGTCTGAAACTACTTTTACCCCTAAATAGTGGGGTAAAAATAATTTTGCATTGAATTTTTGTAACTTCACTATTGTTGTTATTATGATTAAAGGAAAAAATTGAACATTGTGTGCAATAAATGAAGTCTAAACTAGTATTTGATATCTAATTTTAAGGTGAATGCATGTTATGGTGTACACAAAAAATTGTTATTGTTTGACAATTTCAGTATTTATCCAAATTTTATGCACCATGGTGGAAATTTGGAAAATAATTTTCATTAAAATTTTGTAATAGATGATGGTTTATGTCTCAATCTAGTATTATGTTGTGAAATAAATGCACAAATGAATGATATAATAGTCCAAAAAAATATTATTTTGATTTGTAGAGCCTTGTCACATTTATCCAATTCCAACAAAAAAACTAAAAAGTACTACATTTAATGATAATTTTTCCATGAAATTTTACACATACATAAAAGAAACCATAATGAATAATTTTTCCCATCAAAGTTTTCAATTAATTTTAATGTCATGGAATTTTGATGAAATGATTTTAAAATGTTCATTAGTACATTATGGTATGATAATGTTGATGATTATATATAATTTTTTAGGTTTAAATTTTTTTCTTTCATTGAGGAATTACTTGGGTTAAATGTGTTTTTAATTATTTGACAAAAGTAAGATGAAGTTTTGAATTTTTTTAAAAATGAAAAACTACTATCAAATAAGGGTTTTTTTATAACCTTTATTGAACTATTGGTGTAAATTTATACAAATGTACAATTATGTTTGAATTTCATATTCATTATTATTGTGACTTCTTCTAATTTTGAAACCCAAATCATATATATGTGATCTTTAAAATATTTCAAAGTAAGTGAAATCTTACATGTTGCTATATTTGATATTATACATGCAATTCCAAATTTCCTTAAAATTGGGTACACCATAATGTGGATTCACCCTTTAATAAAAAAATTATCCTTTGGTAAGCAACACCATTTGTGTTTCCAAAAAGGTTGAAGGTGAAAAAAAGGCCTAAAGGCAAAGTGACTTCATTAATACCATCAATATGTAAAAAAATTATAATTATAATGGATTATTTTATGCATGCATTTAAAATGATGTCATGTTAAACAAATAAAAATATTTTATTTAAATGTTTTGGAAATATATTATAAATGTCAATTGATTTCAATTTTTTATCATATATACTTTATTATTTACACTTATGTTTAAAATGTTTATTGAATGCATTTGATAAAATTATAAAACATATGACAATTTTGAAAGCTATCAAATTCATCTTTTGGTGTTGTAGGGGAAATGAATTTTTTTGGTCCATTTCATTATTTATTTTATTCATTAGCTTTGGAATTTGTAACCCCATGTGTTGGTCACATGTGCAATAAATAATCACGCAAAAAATTCAAGTTGTCCATAAGGCTTATTTAAACATTTTCTTCATTTCTATTTTTGAACCAAAATATTGATGCACAACAAGCTATGCTTGTGAAAAATCACCACCACCACACGAATCTTCTTTATTTGGATTATTCATTCTTTCACTAAAATGTTTTTCATGTAAATTCCTTTGTTTTTAGCCAAGAGAATAACAATTCATGTTATTTTTTGATAATGGAAAAAATCTTAGATTTGTTTTTTTGTTCCAATGATACCCTAATCATGAATAAACCCGATAAAAAAGGTCTCTACAAGTGCCAAAGCCTAGACTTGCACTAAAAAGTGCACAACTTTTGGTTGAATTCTTGAAATTTTTGAGACAATGGGCTAACATAATTAAATTTGTTTGAAAAAACATATTTTTTAATTAATGTCAAAGTCATTCATGTACTATGTGGTATCCCTTTTTAAATTATTTCTTAATAAGTTGTGATAGCAAAAAACAGAACCCAAAAATAATGATACATTTTTTTACATATCTTTCAATGTGTTGAAACATAACATCATGCATTTGTAAACAACAATATATCATTTGTAAATAATTGACAATATCATGTACCAAACAAAATTATCACATAATCTTGCATGAAATACAAAATGAAAATGTTTGATCATGCACTTACATGTGATGCAATAGATTAATGATGAGTGTCAAAATGCCAATTTATTAATAACCTGCCTTCATTTATACTTGGTTTGGTTTGGTTGTTTACAAACTTAACACCGAAAATAAACTTGTCATTACAAATGAAATTCTTCACGTCCACACTTAGTAATGGTGGTAAATTACCAAGCCGAATTATTATGTTGTCATTATCATGTATTCACACTTGATCCCTAATGGTAAATTTACTACTATTTTGAATTTTGTGCTAGATTCATGCACTTGTATCAAAGCTTGGGACCACTTCAATTTCACACATTATAAATTTTTCTCCTTGTCAATAGTCATTTTATCAACCATTTTTTCCCTTTTTCATGGTGCACACTATATGCATAAACATTAGTAAAAAAACTCATATTTTTGACTTGAATTTGCAAATAAAATTTAGTTGTAAGTGACTTTGATAATTAATTTTTTCATTGGTTGCATAAGTCTATTCACACCCAACATATAATCACAAATGTGATATAAACATGACATTAGCAATTTAGTCATGATAAATTCAATCAAACATATATTTAATCCATACACCATATAATTATTTGTAACTACCTATCATTACTTGGGCTTTACATTGCTTCACCCTACCAGTGATGATGGATTAATGAAAAAGATGTGTTGATTTTGTTTTATTTTATTTTATTTTTAAAAAATCAATAAATTTATTAAAAAAACTTCAGTCAAATTTTGAAATGTAATAAGGTTGATAATGCATTATGTCTTTGAATCCCAAAACCTCACCTACATAAAGAGAATGGTCACAAACAAAATGCAGTTAATACCCAAAAATAATCCTATTAAAAAGTGAAGACACGCACAATGTGACTAATTGAAAATTAAGTTGTTGATGGTTCAAAAAATAAGTTGTGAAAACACTTGATCACTCTAACAATTATGTGTCATCTCAAAGAAACATGGGCTAGAGTTTTCTTAACTTATATTAAGGATATTTGATTTTTTATATGGTTTCTCTTGAGGCTTCGAAAAATATTTTACAATTTATGGAATATAATACTCCATGCAAAACCCTAAATCCTTCAAACCATTTATTGAATTCGTTCAACAAGCACATAAACATTTGTTTCTTACAAAATTTCTATTTTTTTTACATTCACCTTTTATTCAAAAAATTTTAACAAGATGCTTAGAGTTTGAAGCTTTCTATATGTATTTTTCTAGGTTATCAGGACATTGGATGTTTCAATGAAAATCTTCATTATCTTTCTTATATAAATTAGAAAAACCAAAGTACTCTTTTGTAATAAATTTTTTTCTTGTACAAATTAGAGTGTTTTTTTGCAACAAAACTCTCTCTTGCAATAGACAAGAAGGGTTGAGCTAAATTTCATTGCATTGGGGTTTACAATCAAACTTTATGTATTTATCTTCCAACCAGTACATCCATGGATGCTTGGAGTTTAAAATTCTTTAAATGCATTTTTTCTCCACCACTATGTCCATTGATCCATGGGAGTTTGTAACATTTTATATGCATTTATCTTCCAACCGATATATCATTGTTGCTTGGAGTTTAAAACAATATGGATGTAATTATCTTCTAACTTCTAAACACATCAATGTTTTGCACTTAGATTTCTACTTCTTATGTCAAACAAGTAGCTATATTTTGCTATTATAAATAAATGCATGGTGGAATGTATAAATACATAAAAACTTTCAAAGACAATCTTTTGCCTACATTTTGAAGGCCATTGATTTGTCAATTTGCACAAAGTAGATTCATCATGCATGACAATTAAATGACCATATTAATAAAATACCCTATTTTTTGTGTAACTTTAGATGTTAAACATATTCATAAACATTATTCCTTCTATCATTTCAAATGTTTTACAAATTAAAACCATTAATATTTGGTGATGTTCATGCATGCACATGTGGGTATGTATCTGATAACTAATATATCTATGCTTAGAGTTCAAATAATCCACATGCATTTTTTCCACCTAGATTTTTAAGGATTTTATATTTGATAGTTGTCATAGCACATGGAGCAACATCTACATTAATATAGCAAGTGCATTATTATAAGAATTTTATTTCTTATTTTACATTAATGAATTGATAGTCTCAAATGATATCTAGGGACTTGGAATGCATAATATGAAACTCTAATTCAATTAAATATCATGACATTAAATCAATATCATGGTTTGTGTCAATGTAGTAGATACACATACATGTATAAATGCTCAAACCCATTGCAAATCACTCATATTTTAAACAATAACAACAAATCACAACAAAGGAAAATTACATACATAATTTCCATCCCACCCACATGATACAATTTTGTTCCAATTTGATTTTTGTTGAAAAGGAAGCTAAAGGAAAAAAAATTATTGCATGTTCCTTACCCCTTTATCATCCTGACATCTAGCACCACTATTTTTCCCAAGAAATTTCCACTTTTGTAGATTTGAACATATGTTCACTACTACTACAAACAAGCTTTGGTCAAACTTAAAAGCCTAATCTTTGATGGATAGGAGAAGGTACCTTGTTAAACATTCACCCCCCCCCCCCCCCCCCCCCCCCTCCTTTTCATAATATACTTCTATTTCAAAAAAAAAAAAAATATTAAAAATATTTTTTTTTTTTTTTTTTTTTTTTGTCGAATTGAATTGTACACATAAGAACTCATACTACATGTTACGTGTATATTCTTTTCCTGCTAATTA
>Ga0116227_10000208_pt1 | contig 103638 bp, 71 predicted proteins | sample S1TSphgellanicum_FD_89693 | JGI IMG/M metagenome (GOLD analysis project Ga0116227, IMG submission 89693) | Host-associated microbial communities from peat moss isolated from Minnesota, USA - S1T2_Fb - Sphagnum magellanicum MG | ecosystem: Host-associated > Plants > Peat moss > Unclassified... | reverse complement strand
ATCCTAAAAGGTGTGAACTAGGTATGAAAATGTCAGAAAACACCAGAATATGTGATAGAATCAGAGAAGAGGGTAAGTTATGAGGTTCAGCCAACCAGTGACGAGGAGCATCCTTAAAGGTGTGAGCTAGGTATGGAAATGTCAGAAAACACCAGAATATGTGATATAATTGGGGAGCTGCTGCATAAGATAGACTCTGGGGACAACCAACTGTGTTGTCAATATCCAAGTTCTTTGCAACTTTGGTGATGATGGAGTGGGTAGATATCCAAAGAGCTAAAATGGATATTATGTGACAGAAGATTCTAAGCTGAGTAAAGTAAAGAGAGAGGTTTTTGTTTTCCAAATTACCATTTTACATCTTAGGGCTCACCTTTTTGGAGATAGCTAGTGACAATACATTACAACGGACCATACATGTGGATACATCACAATGGATTGGTGAGCACAAGCTTGAAAGGTGTAGGGGCTAGGAACCCTATTAATCCTTACATGCCAATGTAGAAGAGGCCCCCCTCTTAAATTGATGGATCCAACAAGAATGGAAAAATCAACAAACATGAAGTAATGGATATTTGTGAGTAGGGCTTGGAGGCTTCACCAATAATGATCTTTAGAGGGAACTCATAGTCTACTATAACACCAAATGATGTCCTGTATGTTCTTTTGTTTGAACCGTCCGTGTATTGGAGGCTCCTTCTGCTCTGATTCTCATGGATTTGAAAGAGTGTGAAATTAAGATTAATTTCCACATTATAAGTGGTGGCTAGTGAATGGCTGAGGACTTCCTTGGATGCTCTGATCTAATTAATATTGGTGTTTTTGTTTTGATTTTGGTAACTTTTGGAAGAAGGCAGAAGAGCGGGATTTTTTAAATTTTGGACTGTTGGGATGAAATAGAGTGAAGGAATTGAAGGGAAACTAAATTCAGTCTAAAGGGATCCATACATTTTTTGGAGGTGGGGGCAGGGGAGAGGAAGGTTCTGGAAGGACAGGGTGTGTGATAGCAAGAGGGATCTAGTTTTACAACACATGGAGACCATGAATTCATTGGAATTGAGCAATGCAGAAATTTTTGAATTTTGAAATTTTGTCATTCGTGAGTGACCTTCTATAGATTGGTCTGCTGATGTTCAAGGGGTTTTTAAAAAAAAAATCCACTGCATGCTTGTTACCTAGTTGACTGATGCAGACTGTCTTTGGTAAAGTTCCTTGCCACAACATTGAGCAATGTTGTGGTTGAATGATGTTGAAATATTATGAGAAATAGGTCCAAGGAGTTGAATCAATGCATTCGTTTTGGAGCACGACATAGTGTCGTAAAATTAGCACTGCTGTGACAGTCTCATTTTGGTTATCAGGATTGAAGAAAGAGTGACAGAGCTGTTTTCTTTTCCAATTTTAAGCTATTGAGTTCATGGACTATACAAAGCATGCACCTGATCTGAAGTCTCTAGTGTGAAGAGGTTGTTAGGAAAGGAACAAAGAGGGTTTAGAGGGTCTGATTTTTATAGATTGTGTTGAAAGACATAAAGTATTCCTGCTCTGGATTTTTGGTATCAGAGCATGTCCAATGTAGGTGCTTGTGTGAGGTGCACTTGATGAAGAGCATGAGATCATTGCAGGATGGATATGAGAGCAAGAGCCTCAACGTTTGATGAGCACCAGTTTGACCATGAACTAGGACTAGATCCTTACACATTACAGGTTTTGGTGTTGTGGAGATCTTGGGTTTTGATCCCAACAAGGCAAGACCTGGAGATATTGTTGCTCTGAGCATTTTACACTCAAAATTCTTCACAAGAGGAGTTGTTTGGCTTAAGGTGGGGAATGATGGATTCAATTGGACCTAGCTCATTACAAGAGAAGTGTGGTCCTACTTCTACTCCAAGTGGCCCTACCCATGTTGAGTATCTAAAAATAATCCAACAGAAGCAAGATTCAATGCCAAGAGTGGGTGATTTGTGGATACTACTAGAAACCGATATCCTAGACGAAGGTGCAAAATTTTGCACCTTGGAATTGGAAGAATGTTTTGCAATAGCGATTGCATCTTGTGGGTAGAACAAGTTGGAGTTGAGTCCTGATTGATTTGCTGGACATTATACCACATGCCCTATGGAACTTTGGAATGGTGATTTGTTGGGAGGGATTATGCAAGTTATGGTCTGAAATCAAACTGAAGGAGGTTGCAGCCATTGTTGGAGGATTAGGAGCTTTTGCTGGAAATATAAGCTTGTGGAGGAGGTGGCAAGCCCACGTGACTTGGATGAACTTATTTTTGGATGGGAGCATGAAGATGCCATGGAGTGGTGTGAAAAATCTAGAGATGGCTGTTGATTTTGGGACCCAAATGTGGACAAACTTATCAAGGTTGGTAAGTTAAGCTTTTAAAAAAAACTAAAGATTGGTTTAATCATTTGAATCCAACTCCTCTAGATTGGGTCATATTTAGAGGTTTGATGAGTGGTCAATGATGGTGAGATTAAAATGAAGTTGGAAGCAATTTGCCAAGAACCTCATCTGTACATAGCTACCTACTTGGGTAAACTTGAAAATGATTTTCACAAGGGTCAAATTGCTGAAGTAGAACAGTAAAGGAGGTTCTTTTTTGGTCTCTAATCAAAATTTAAAAGTTATGTTGGAAAGAAATTTTGTTGATTTGGAAGCAGTGGCAAAAACCACAAAAGAGATTGAAAGGGTTTTAGGCAAAATGGTGAAACCCCATTTGAACCTTTGAAGGAAGTACACGATCCTTAAAGATACATGCAAAAAATAACATTAGTGCTTTGAAACACCACATTGATAAACCTCTTCAATAAAAAAATTGAATTGCAATATGGAACTCTTATTACTAGCATTGTTACTTCTATAGGTTGCTCTTGTTGCAAATACAGTGGACATGAGGTCAAAAATTGTCTAAATATTGGGGAGGATTGGCCTCAATGTGCCAAATGTGGGTATCTTCATAGGATAGAGAAGTGTGGCATGAAATGCACAACTATTGCAGGTGGTGGGGACATTTTGAAAATAGGTGTAACAAGAAGTCAAAAAAGAAGAAAAGATTTACTTCAACTACAAAAAAATTGTAAGTTCTTATGGATGATGAAAAGGCAATGTTTGACCAACTTAATCAAATCTATAAAATTGAAGAATAGACTTTTGGATGACATGTTCCCAAGAAAAGGGTACATGTTTTGGTGCCACCAAATGAAGCAACGGTTGAAGAGGTTAAAGAGGTTGAAGAAGAGAGAACATGCACAAAGGAGGTATTAAAAGGATTTGGGGGAGTGGAGACTCCTATTCAATAGTAGTCTATTCAATTGACACAATAGTATCCAATTGAATAGGAGTCTCAATAGTATTCAATTGAATTGCTATCTCAATTTTGGGACATTTCATTTGGAGTAAGATTTGAATCTCTCCTATGGTGATGATTATGATTGTCCTTGGAGAATTAGAATACCTAGAAGGTCTAGTGAAAATGGTGCATAAACATAAATATGTTGATAAGCAAGTGGAGGTGAATTTGATTGAGTAACAATTTGAAATCTAATAGGAATTATGTGTGCTTGAACCAAATGGGAAAAGACAATAGTCTAGTTTAATAATGATCATAGTATAAGGTTCACCAAGTGGATGTTTTGGTGGATATAAGAGTTCATGCCAATGATGTTTATAATAGTGATGTAAAAGTTGGAAATTATGCACCTAGTGATTGGTTTGGAGAGTTTGGTTACACATGTGATGGGATCCATTGAAAACTTGTTGGTTCAAGTGGGTTTGCAAAATGCCATATGACATTCATGATCTAATACATACAAAGGGCTACCATATGGTGATGGGGTTTGATTTGTTGCTCAAGATAGGAGTTGTTGTGGACGTAAAATGTTGATTAATTCAATTCCACAATAGATGAGGTCTAGATGTTTAGGTTTTTCCTTTGAATTTGTGATCAATGTGATAATTTTTTGGATGTTGGGAAAAGTGCAATTGTTAATTTTTCGAAGGTCAAACCAAGTAATGAAGAGAATGGGGAATGGGAAGGCCTACCAAAAGGATCAAATTAGATCCTACCATTTGGATTAGGGCTATAACATAGTAAGATTCTCAACATTAATGGCAATTAGATGTGAATTTCAATGATCTTGTGAATGTTGAAATTTGCTTAATGTTGTGGATGAACAAATTGATATCAAATTCAATTCTTACAATTTTGCAAAATGATCTTTGAAAGGAAGGTCCAAATGTTGAAGGTGATGGTTTCAATGTGTGAAATCACGATCTAACAAACTAAAAAGGGTGTCAGACCGCAAAGAAAAATAGTTAAAATTAAATAAATATTTATGTTTTAACATTTAAAACTATGAAAATCATGGCAAGTTATTATTTTTTCATTCATATGAATGTTAAGGAATTCAAACTAAAAATCCACTTGAAGAAAATGACATTTGAAAATGAACACTTATTTTGTCAAGAGTCAATTTTTCAAAGGATTATCAAAAGGACTCATATAATACAAACATTTTGATGGGAAAAAAATTAGGATGATAATGACCTATTAGCCACATTCAAAAAACACCAATACCTTAGTATATATAAATTTAAAAATTCAAAAAAAATTCCAAAATTGATCCAAAATTTTGTGACTTAGCAAAATTAACTTAAGTACAATAAAATTAGATCTAATTTACTTTTAGGTGTGGATAAATGTCAATATTATATTGTTAGACTAACATTTTGATAAATTTTTAATGGTTAATTAACATAAACCCTAATGTTAGAAGTAATTATGTTTTCTTAACTAACACCAAGTGTGTCTAGAGCATTATTGTCAAAGTGCTAACTAAGTGGATGGAAAGTAGTTGGTTGCTTACCACACTATGGGAAGTGTCACCAAGTCATCATGTCATAAGAAGAAATGAAAAAGTGTTACTTTGGGTTTGCGGATGGAAATTGTCAACTTGTTATCCAATGATAATTGAAAGCTAATGCCTTTTAACATCTCTTTTTCTCTCCTCTCAACGAAGCAAATCGAATTTTCAAGGGGAACTGCTTGGAACTCTAAAAATTTGGCTGAGCAACGACATAGGATGTCATGACCTTGAATTTTGTCAAATCCTTCCTTTCATGTGGAAGCTATTGGCTATTACATCACTTCAACCAATCATAACCATCTATTTTTGAAATTGCCTCCTTTGTGGTATGACAAAGAGCTACCAAATGCATATTGCTAAATGATGGTTTGTGGATGGGTTCTACACATAAGATTTGCATAAGTAAACATATGGTAAACAATATGCAAGGCTATGCTATTTATTCCAAGGTTACTAAGTAGCTATGATATGCGTAAGAAAGCGTTTATTTATGCTACCAATTAATAATAATCCTAAGAGCTACGTAATGCAAATCATATTAAGTAGCTAACGATCTGCACAATTAAACTACTAATTAATAATAATCCTAGCCCAAGTTCATAAGAGAGCTACCTAATGCAAATCATATTAATTAGCTAACAATCTGCATAATTAAACGAATGGTAAATAGATAGAAACTAAGACCTAGTACCTACAACTAAGAACCAGAACCCACCAAGTGAGCCATCTGAATCATCAAACCGGTTCTTACGACAATTTTTCATTCTCTCAAGAATCATCGTATCTGACGGTTCTTGCAACGATTCTTCACTCCCTCAAAAAGAATGGCTGGTCCAGTTTTTGAGGCGGTTCTTGAACTCCCAAGAATTGTTGGTTTGGGCTTTGAGAACCAGAACTGGGAAACACTGGTCTTGACCCCAACCGAGTTGGGTCTTCTCACAAATCTTGACCCATGGAGACCCACTAGGTCTAGTTCTGGACTTGGATCCAGAACCGGCCAGAAAACCAGACCTGGACAACACTACTGCTATGTACACCATTTGTATACACCTCCTAGCAATAGTCTGTAACACCGTATACATACGGATAGGGTTCGAAATGTGAAATGAAATCCTAGTGTCGCATTTGGGGTTTGGAGAGAAACATACGCAATCTCGACAGGAAGCTGCTCTCGCAGAGTTGTTGCAGATGCATTAGGGTTTGCATTCGTGTTTCCGTGCTTTTGGGGGATTGTTGATTTGACGAGGCACCACATTTTCTCGGATGCACTAGGATATGGAAGCGACAAAAGCTTCCTTTGCAGGCCCAGTGACCGAGGGAAAATCGAATTTTGCCAGCTTTTGTTGCGGGGTTTGGAAACATTAGAGCCGGGCACCTGTGAAGAAGCTCTAGAAATTTTCGGGAACCAGGATCAGGAGGAGGAGGAGGAGGAAGAAGAGGAGAAGAAGTGATAGTGGGTGTGAACATTTTACAAACCTGGCGAGGTTCTTTTGCTGCTGAGCGATGGATGCTTTGTACGAGGAGGATGTAGCAAGCAAGGGTGGTGGGGGAGTGACGAATCCAGTAGCAGGATGGAGAGATAACATAGGTCGGAAATTCCAGTTCTTTCTGGACAAGTCGACGCCACATCCTGTAGCTCGCTGGGTTGGATCACTAGTGGTGGCTGCCATTTTTGGCTTGCGAGCCTACTACATCAACGGCTTCTATATCGTGACTTACGGCTTGGGGATATATCTGCTGAACTTGCTCATAGGGTTTTTGTCTCCGCAAGTCGATCCAGAAATTGAAGACCCTGGTCTGCCTTCCAAGGAGACTGATGAATTCAAGCCGTTCATTCGCAGACTTCCGGAGTTCAAGTTCTGGTACGTTTCAAAATTTCTCTGTATCCTGTACTCTGCAAATTTCTCTGTAACCGTAAACCCTAATCTCTTCTGCATTCCCATCCCCACTTCTCAGTTCCCATTGCTATTCTGTAATGTGTCTTTGGAGGATGACAACAGTTTCTGGGCAGCTACTCCAACTCAGGACCTATTTGTGTTTCATTCACCATGTTCAGGAAGTTATGAACTGTTCTTCTGAAACCCTAATTTGTAGGGCATGGTGAATCTGTGAATAACTTTATGTTTGTCAGATTTGGCAGGAGCTTGCAAATACATACTGATTTGACATGGATTTTTTTCCATTTGTTTTCAATGTGCAGGTATGCTCTGACAAAGGCATTCCTGGTGGCTTTTGTGCTTACCTTTTTCAGCATTTTTAACGTGCCAGTGTTTTGGCCCATTCTTTTGCTCTACTGGCTTGTGCTATTTGTGCTCACAATGAAGCGACAAATTAGGCACATGATCAAGTACCGTTATGTTCCTTTCACTGTGGGCAAGCAGGTAATGCAATTTCAAACTAGTTTTTAGGTGAATTTCCTGTAATGTGCAGCTAGCGGGGTGCACATATCATTGTGAGAGGATGAATGAAGAGACAAAGGAAAGAGCAGGGTTCTATTGTGCATCACATTGAAGAACTGCATTTCTTATACCATGACCTGAAAACATTATCTGTTTGATGGAGAGTGGTGGCGGATGGGTGAATTGGTGAGTGCAGCGGTATACAGGGAAGAGGCCGTCATCTTCTGACCAGGCAAGCACTTCGAAATACTAGTTTGGTTTGTAGCTCTAGGACACTCAATAGATGCCCTCCTTTGGTTTTTGCTGACAATCTAGTCAGACTGTTATAGGAGATTGCAGGATGACAGAACACTCAGGTTCCTTCTCTTCTGTCCTTTTTCACTGTACATTCTTGTCCTCTATTATGTCTTGCGCTTTGGGGCTCCTCTGCAGCTCCTCCATTTTATTTGTTAATTTCTTTTGACAGAAGTTTGGCAGCATTTGAGACATTTTGGTGGTTTATTATCTTTTGAATTCTTCAGCACTCTCAATGATTTCAGCATTTAAAATTTTTGTCTAGAATGCCAAGCAACAAGTATTGGATCCACAAAACAGGGTTCTTGACTAGCACAAGGGCAGCTGATTCCAAGGTTGTTACAGGGTGGTTTGGAGGAAGAGTTATGCCATTTGAGCTTTTAGCTTTGTGACAGAGTGGTTGTAATTACAAAATTTTCAGGTTGCTTTGAGTCATTTTGCTTTGAAGTTGAATCTACAGTCAATGTCAATCAGAGCCCTACAAGTAGATTTGTTGTTGGGCTCTATGTTGGTCATTCCGTCCCTGTTTTTCTGTTTGGTATTCATGGTGTAATCATACTATTACATCCTAGAACACTATGGAATGTTAACATTCTAGTACCTGAGGTTGTTCTCAAAGTCTTATGAAAACAACCACAGATTCCATGTGATGGCTCATTTGTGTCATGCCCTTGTGCTTCAGGAAATACCTCCACCTAACAAGTTGACAGTTTCTGTATTTCATGTTCATGTTTTTCCTGCCTTATTCCTCATGTAGCCCCATTTGTATCCATTTGATTGAATATTACAATCAATCACCCCAAATTTGCTAGTTTTCTAGTTTTCTTCTCCATGCAATGCAACTGGAGGGCAATTTTTCTGACCAGCAATTACTCATTGGCTGTCCATTTTTACCACCAAATAGTTTCAGTGCTATTATACTTAGGATAAATGAAATATGAATCACATGATGAAGGCTACTATTGAAGCCTCTTCTACTTTTTTTTTGACTTGAGATATTTGATGTCTTGAGCAGGTTATGCGCAGCTTGTCTGAGGAGTCAATGGATGCAGCAGCAACTCTACAGCCAATCTCCAGCATTGACAATGCTGAAATTACAGTTGAGTCACAATCTCTTCCACTACAAGTTTGATATTCACAGGTTTAGTCACCTAACCTAACAAAGGCATCAACAAACCAATCAATCAATCATTGATTGTCAGGAAGAAGATCAAAACATGTTCTCTCTGCTCTCTATTACTTTGGAATAGAGTGAGGATACAAGCACATGGGTCAATTTTCATAGAAGGGCATGAATGCTGAATGCCTCTTTCAGAAGCTGTTGTCACCTTGCTATGAATGTACCTCCTTAGTCACTGCCATCTGTACAAAGAGCCACCCATAGGAGACAGTTTTCTGGAATACCCACATGACTTTGCTATCAGGGCAGGCTGGTATTCAAGAGGTTTCAATTGTTTTGAGCAATGGATGAGCGATAGAGTATTTGCCAAATTAGAGAACTCTGCTCAATGGAGTATTGTCTCCTTGAGGTTGTAATATTAGGAGTATTGTCAATGGCATCTGCAATAATTTCTTCCACTCTTTCATTTTGCCTTTCAAATTCTTGCATATAGCTGGCAGGTTGAGCTGCCTGTTCATTTGACTGCGTGGCCTTGGTAATCCCTCTCATAGCTTCAGCCATAGCTTGGGACAACGTCAACTTCAGGATGGCAACCTGACTATTGAAAGGCCAGAGTGAACCAACAGCCAGCCACCAGCACGCCATCCCTTGGAAGCCTGTTATGATTCAGTTGTGCATGAAACCCAGCCTGAGTTGATGTTGAGTTTCACCTCAGTAACTTATCTTGTAGTAAAAGTAGAATGCTTCAAGTCTTACTCCAATATGTCCAACTGTTGCCCCATAACAGGCAAACCATTTGCCCTTATTTTGCTTATTCAGAAGGTGGAAAGCGCCAAGAAATTTCCTAGTCTATTTGGGTGGGACACAGTATCTATTAATCTCCCTCTAGAAGAGAGAAGGGATTATTACACCTACCCCTTGAGAGAGAGGGATCTTATGCCTACAAGTAGGTGTAAGATCTTATACATGTAAGAACCCTCCCCCTCATAGGCCTTGTGACCTGCAAATGTTTAGGTTCATAATAATGTTCACCTCATACTTTACAATGGGTAAAACCCATGCGTGCTACACATAAAACATCCACCAAATGATGAGATGTCTCATTTGGCCATGTAGTTATATGCTAGCTAGATATGCAGAAACAACTATGGAACTGTACTTCTTCCAAAAGACATTGAAACTCATCTTGGCAGTGAAACTGTATTCTTCAGTCAGAGAAAATTATGGAAGGTCACAAGCTTCCCTTCATCGACCTGAAGCCTTAAGAAATATGATTATTAACTACAACTAACCTCTACATCAATTGTGCAAAACAAGTACAGAACAAATAGATCTCTCTGACCTTATGTATCAGGGAGGAATAACATGCCACTCAAGGTCTTCTGAAGTCCTACATAGACTTCAATAGTGGATATGACACTGGCTTTCCCTCATGAACATGGAATATAAGAGTGGCTTCACCAATATCTGGTATTTGGCCTTAATTGACATGCAAGCTCCTTAATTGGTCTTACATCTTCAAGGTGGTGTTTCATTCATAAACTGAATGCAATGCATATCATCTTATGTAGCAAGGAGCAATAATCCTAAACCCTAAAACCCTAAACCCTAAACCAAAATTTCTCTTTCATTCAACATGTGATTCACTCAAATCAAGCATGTTTTACAATCTGGAAATTATGATTTCCAGAGTTCATGTCAATTGGTACATTTTGAAGGTAGCATTAATATTTGTGTTTTATGTCTACTTGATTTGAGATTTTTTTTGGTGCATGTACATTTCATGATTTGTCATTAGTATTTTGAGTTTGAAAAAAAGGGAGGGGTTATTGATATCAGCTTATTAACCAAGCTACCTTAAGAAACAAGAAAATAATTTTACCTTCCAAAACTAAAAAACAGATTTTATTGCTTGACTAATCCTTCTCTTGCCTATCATTTGTCAAATGCCAAACACACATTTGCCTAAAAACTTTTGACCACCACAATAAATGATCAGATAACGACTTTCACACTACAGATGGTTGTGAATGCTTATATGGCAATTGCAAACATCATAGTGCTGATTAATTCACACTTGTCTCAATAGTATTTGACTGACCACTGCACCACTGCAGACAACTCTTTCCATTGCAGAATCCAAAGCCACATAGTGATGATCCCACAAGCAATATAAAGTCCATAATATCATGCATCTCCACTTGGGTGATGATCAGGACTCAAGATTCACAAGTTTTGTTCAGTAACTTGTAGATTAAATTACCTCTGAGAAGCTCAAACTTCAAGCTTTTGAACTACTTTTGGATGTAGTAGAGATCTTATCCTGGAAAGCATCTGTTTTCTGAACAGGAGTCCAAAGTGAGAATATGTTGAAGAAAACATCACATTGATACTCTTAACTACTACATTCATGGGTCCACAGTCCACACACCACATTTGGTTACAAAGTCTCTAACATTCAAATTACAGCATTCCCTATTTTGCACACTGTGATATTGAAGGCAATGATGCCAAAAATATCAATTTTGAAATCTACACCTGCTACTCGATTTGATCTCCACTTAAATTGCAATTGAGCAAAACAATCAAAATATCAGAGGCTGAAGAACTCTCTGGACTTGTTAAAACTGAGCAGGCTTGATTACAATTGCAAACTTTGATGCATTTAAGGTACAGTGCTGCCACAACCTTACAATAACAAGACACATGTACAAAACACAAATGCTTTGCTCACAGCTTTGAAGTACTGCACATGATGTTGTTGATGGTTGGAATACATCCTCCCCTGCCTAGAAGGTAGGCTCATAACCATTGTTGGAAGTGGCTAAGATGAAGAATGCGATGGCATGGCCCAAAGCTCCCCAGGCAAGGACATCAACGATGGTGAAACCAGCAGGATCATTGGTCTTTAACAGACTCACAACCTCCTGAGCACGAACATCTCCAGCCTCATAATGACTTTCACCATTCTGCTCTGGAAGTCCTTGCCTTGCTACCTGAAAAACCATCCACTGCATCTTGTGAGTTCAAGACACACCGGATTTCGGAACTTCCACCTAAATTATGCAGGCCGGAAGAGCTGGAAATATTGAGGAACTCAGGGGCTTAAACTCAGATAACACAAAATTTCTTGAAGGTTCAAATGGCATATTATTCCAGGGCTGAATATCAGAGGAGTCAATAAATCCTTGACACTTTAAAGGGTGCCATTCAGATGTTATCAGCACCTTTGAACACAACAAGAGCATTGTGTTATATCTTGCATCGCTGTTGTGCACATAACATGCACATACAAGACACTTTAAAGGACGCAAGATACACATATGCAAGACACGGTGTCATCTGTTTCAGTCACCACGGAGATTTGTGGATTAGGAGAGAAAAAAGAGCTGACAATAATATCCAAAGTGCAGAAATAGACCTACAAGAGGCATGTACTCCAATTGACAAGGAATTGCACGCTCATATAACGAACAAATCGACAATCTCGCCAGATGACAATAAAATCTATCCAATCTTTCGCGATCCATTCCCGAAGTTTTCAAGAGCAACTTCTTGTACCTCGGGCCTTGGAAGATAATCGTCTGGCCCTCATATATCAGCTAGATGCTAAAGGTCGAGTCGTAAATAACAAGAGACTGGGGAAATTTTCCGAACTACATAAGGAATTGCGGGACTGTCGAGAAAATCCACTTACATTGTCTCTCTGGAAAGGCAAGAATACGAATCGTCCGAGGAACAGAAGAGCTCCGGTGCTGAGAGAGATGACGACTGGCGTGTCAAGGCCACAAGTTGTATTGGCCACGGACTTGGCAACCGCTGTTCGGTTTGCAAACGACCGAGATCTGCTCAAACTCAGTCCATCGACTCTTGTATTCCCGGATCTGAGACCGGCGAAAGAAGCCTGAACAGCAGCAGCCCCCCGTGCAACGACCTTGTTGCTACCTGACAGAGAGGGGATCCCTGTAGTCACCCTGGAAGTTGCAGCACAGGCAGCCATAATTTCTTGTCAAGGAAAAAAGAAAGAATAAAAGCACAGATGATTTGTTCTCCAATTTTCCGCTGCTTCACAAAACAGAACGAGCACTCTTCAAGAGGAAAAATGGCCGAAGGTACGCGGGATTCGAGAATTTGTCCGCAAACCGACGAAACGAAGCGAGGTGCGATCGCAACGAGAGAGAGAGACGACGGGCGGACGACCCTGGGTGACCCCTTGCTTCCTCGGGTGAGACATCTTTTATCACTCAAGACTGACGCTTTATTGGAAACGACGAGTAGCGAAGTGGCACCTTATTAGAAAAGGGAGCAGATAGAGCGGGTGCGAAAAAACGCGCGATTGAACCGTAGAGCCAATGAGAACGTAGGAGATCCTTATCCTGTCTCTTCTCTACCAATTCCGTTGCCTCAATTTTCCTTAGGAGATTAACCCCCTGAAACCAAGGGTGCCCTCTGATTACCCACCTAGGTACCCATACCGGGTATGTAGAGATCCAACTTTATTGGCCTTGGCTACCAAGGCAAGGATATTGTGTTTAGATTCATTATAGAGTATAGTAGCTTAAGGGATTTTTTTAGGCCCCTAGTTAATAATAATAGGTCTATTTTTATATGAAGATTTTCGAAACATGATATCTGGCTCTTGTTGAAACTTTGAGATTAGTTATAGAGTTATAATATCTTGAAGGACGATGTTTGAAAGATTGTATTTTTGCATGGTGAAATATTTGAGTTTCCATAATTCTTCTTTTGCCTTTAGATGATGCTTTTTAATGTAAATGGCAAGGCCACAGTGTGACACACCCCTTATTTCCGTTGTCAGCCCCTCAAAGTAAGGCCCATTGTAGTGGTGTCTACGTGTGCAAAGACTCTGCGCAAATTTTTGCAGTGTTGTTGGAGGGCATAGTTTGAAATTTTTCCTCCATGAAGGGCAGGCATTTTGAAACAAATTGATGCCCACTTATGTGAGTGTTTTGATTCTTTTTCAGAAACAACTGCTTTTGTTTCTAATTTTTTTTCTCATGCTACCTAGTGGGGATATCCACCGGGTATGACAAGAAAACTAAAAAAATACTCCGTTCAACGCTTTACGTTTGGTAAAGCCCTTGGTTACAAGCTTTACCAGATTCAGGCCTCCACTCAGCTCCACCCAAGGCAGGCCCTTATTGTGGTAAACCCTAAGACACAAGTAGGGCAAGATATTTTTCTCTGTGTTTGAAAGTACCTCTCCATACTGAAGATGCATTCTTCAATTGAAGAGATCTTCCACCGTTTTCAAGCATACCCAGACTCTAGGTTTTCTATTTTATTTTATTTATTTATTTATTTTTTCAATATAGCCAATATGGTTTCATCCAAAAGAAAAGAGTCAAATTTGGCTATATTTCGGCCATTTTTTTCACCATGAAAAATCCTTGTATAGGTTGACATTATATTTGTGAGTTGAAATTTGGCATAAAAGAATCAATCCAAATACCGTCACTACCATTGAGGTACAAAGTACAAAGCTTGCATTAGTTTATGCTCATTATCTAATCTAAAGCATGTGGAGAAAATATTCTAAAATATTTGGAGGGCATGGTAATAGTGTACATGATGTCCATGAATATCCCTTCTAGAAAAGAGGAGGGATTTGACACCTATTCCTTTAGAGTGAGAGGGAAATTATGTCTACTTATAAGTGGAAGATCTCTCCCACTCTTCAGCAGGAGGCATAAGGACCCCCTCTTCACCTTCTTCAAGATAATGTTCATTTGATGCTTTGCAATGGGGAAGGTGTAGGGTAAACCATGAGGGTTAGGGCATTCTCAAAACAAGGGGCTTAAGACAACGTGGTAGTCAACTCTAGACCCGCATTTCAGGAATGTCCACCACCCACCAGCTTTACCCATCTTAAATCATAAGACAAAGATTATCCTCAACCTAAACATACAAAGATCATAAAATGTAAGGGGTGGTTCTTACACCTCCTCCTCAAGAGTGGGAGGGATCATACACCTACAAGTAATGCATAATTTCCCTCCCACTCTTAAGAACTAGGCATAATATTATTCCTTTTCTTTTCTAAGGATATTCATGGATATAAGGTACCTTCCAATTACATTTTGAAATTTCTCAAAATGTTTTACAATCATTTGGTGAGGGGCATTTTCAAATTTGCAAGTCTAGATTCAGCTACTACCTCATACTAGGCCCTTATTTTGGGAATGCCCCCACCCTAGAGATTTAACCTACACATAACAAAATGAAGAAATATTTTTGTTAGAATTTTGCCAATGTACCATATGCTGAGCTAAGTTCTTGAACATAAGTTTTTTCTGAAATTTATGCATAAGGTGCTATGTCTCCTTTGAAATTCAATCACATCCATTCTTTTCAAACATCAAATTCTATTGGATCTTTATGCCAAGGACTTCAGATAGAGCAGCCTTGGGGATCATCATTATTAGTTGGAATCGTTTTGGAGTTTACTAAAGGTGGCAAAGTGATGTTTATATTCTTGAGCTTAGACTTTAGAAAGTTGTGTGATTTGTGTGGGTGTGTAGAGTGTTAGTAAAGGCCAAAATAATTGAATGTTGCCATTGAGCTTATGTGTTGTTCTATGTTTTTTATGGTGTTGTTGAGGAGTGATGGTAGCAAGGACATTGGTGTGAATGAGAAAGTGGATAAGAGGATGGTGCAATGATTTTTTAAGGCATAACCAAACATAGAATTCTAAAGGTTTTTTGGTCAGACAACACCAAAGCACGGTATGTGTTTGAGTGGAAATTATATTACTAACAAGAATGCCTAATTAATAGTGGTTTTAGTTCATCACAAAACTCTATAGGAAATGAGCTAGAGGTTATTTAAACATCTCCATTGTGCCAAGTAATCATGGCACATGCCACATAACCATCCAACTAGTTTCATTAAGTAATTTGGCGATAGTTTTTGGAGATGATGAAAGTTCATAAGTGAATGTGAGCATGGTGAGAGTCTTTGTGTTTGTCAATATGCATATCATCACAAACTTATAATATCACGAAAATTATAAAAAATATGTTTGTACAAAATTCGTGAGTTTCAAGTGTAAAAATAACACGAAATATATATTTATTATTTTTATATAAATGATGTGTTTTTTTAATTTATGATGTCTTGATGTGAAATATGAACGATTTATATTTTAATTAAATTTTGTGAAATTTTCATAATGTAATTTTGCATAAAATTATGTGATTTGTGTGTATTAAACATGAACATTCACGTTTGTCATTTTAAAACAATGTTTCATTTGTTTGAATGTTTAAGATATTGAATACGTACAAACATTGTTCATATTAATCATAATGTAAAATTCATGTAATTTTTGTACAAACTTATGAAGCCTAGTAAGTTTGTGATGATGTCAATGGTGTGAAATTTAATTGAAGTTGGCACATTATGTTACATGGTTCAACAGAATCATGTGTTGGAATCATCTATGGGTTAGAGAAATATTTGTTATCTATAATTGTGTTGTGATTGTAAGAACAATTTGTATCTTTAAAAAAATTGTGCGATGCCTTGTTTATTTCATTTTATCATTTGGGGGTTTAGATGGTCATTTGAATGAAAAGGACAAATGTTGTGTTGATTGTATATTGAATCATGATATAATGTAGAACAATTTTGTGGGTGTTCAATGTTATGTAGCATTATCAATTTATTGTGAAAGATTCAACTCCATAAAAAATATTTTATGTCACATTTGGGGTTTGTTGTTGGTCAAGCATATACCTATATCAAAGGGAGAGATGAGATTGTCTTGTGTATGTGTATGAATCTAAGGTTGTGAAAATGGAAATCTGCTCATGAAAGAATTTTGGAGTGTACTAATCCAAACAACCATCCATGTAGAGTCTATAATTTGAATAGTTAATTATGATTGTAGAAGTTTAAGAGAGAGGTTAACAAAGATTATGTTTGCCAAAAAAATTTGAAGTTTTTCATATTGTAGTTCATTTATTAGGATTTCATATTTACATTTTTTGAAAATATTTCAATATGATAACTTGAAAAATGCATATGTGGTGGTGTGAGAATGATTTTGTTTTGCTGCTTTTAGTGGTGACACCTATCCTGAATTTAAAAGTAAATCATAATAAATCTCCAACAAATAACATCATCACATCCCAAGTGGGATTAAAAAAACTCTCATGCAGCAATTCTTAACTTAGTAATTTAATTGCTATACTTATTTAATGTTTTGGTGCGTTCTTGATTATGTTCATGTTATTAGTTTCAATTGCATCTTGATTTTTGAACAACTTCTCCAAAAAAATGGTAAGCCTAATTTTTGTCATCATATATTCATTTTGTGTAGGGTAAACCTTAAAATGGAGTGTATTCCAAAAATAAGAAACCTAGGATGAGGATGTAAATAGCTCCCAACAACAATTCAATAATTACTTTTGCAGTCCTAATAACTGCAAGGCCCTTGTAAATGAAACCAAAAAAAAGAAAAAAAAACTACAACTACTCAAACTACATAAGTGAATAAATGAATTTTTTTGTTATGAAAGCATAATGGAAATTTTTCCTACTAGTAGTAATGTGGCTTGCAATATATATTACCACCTATGACATCTACTAATGTTACCATCTAGTGTAACAAACAATCTTATGAATTTTATTTACATTATTTATTTCATCATCATATATTCCTTTTCAAGCCTTAGTATTACTTTTTCTACTGCTATTGGATTTGCCATGATGGTGGCAAAATACTTGCCTATCTTTATTATTTCTATACTTCAAGCATTACCATCTTATTAACACAAAAAATAATCTTAAAAAAAGGAAATGGGTTTTAGGGAGCTACCTCCAACCTCTTTTCACCACTATATCTCCTTTTTAAGTTTACCATGATGGTGGCAAATTATTGTCTTGCCTCCTTATTCCTTCTACACTAAACATTGTCAATTTAAAAACTCGCAAATACCCCCATGTAAAGCAGGTAAAAAACTATGACTAGTAGGAAGGATCTTAGTTGTTAACCAAGTGATATTGACATCCATATGGTATTTTAGTTTGTGCTTGAATATTTTTGGGAAAACCCTTTAAAAAGTAAGATAACTTGTACATAATTTCCTATGGTTTGGAAATTCTAGAAACAATGTTAAAACTAAAGTTAAATGGGTTTCTGTCATTTTTCCTAATTTTAGAGGCGGGTTGAAAGTCTTAAACTCCCAATTGCAAGTTAAAGCTATTTTGGCAAAGTTAATTCCAAAGGGGCAAGAAATTGGTTGGGTTCCATGGAAGGCAGTTTGGAGGCATAAAATAGAAAACTCCATCCCACAACATGAAGGGAAGTGGAAACTTGAAGTTCATTGGATAATGTCCAATTTTAATTGAAAAAAGGATAGTTCTTCCTTATGGCCCAAATCATCTTCTCAACATGGAATTTTTTGGCTTCAAGAAGAACATATGATTCCAAGCTTATGGTCAAGTGGTCTTTAGTAATATAACTAATATGGAAAGCATCCTGTGAGGGTCAAAGAAGGGAACAACTTTTAGGAAATGAACTTTAAAAGGTCTATTGAAAGTTGGGAAGATGTGGAATGGAAAAACCAACAAATGGTAGCCATCTAGGAAATTGAAGAAAAAATTCAAATTGAAAGGAAGACTCCACAAGGAATGATTTCTACCTTCTATAGCATGTCATGGAACTATTCTTGGTTTCAACTTTTAGTTTGGCAAATGGTTGTCCTTCAAATGAAGTCAACCCGTGGAAATTATCTTCCAAAATTCGCATATTAAAGCCAAAGAACTATTTGTTGAACCTACAAGGTTTGAATTTTGGAACAATTAATGAAAGTTGGAATGGGCTTTTGTAGGCACCGATTGGCAAACTAAATCAAAGTAAAACAATTACAAAACAAGGTTTAATAGGACCTATAGTAGACTACAACCTTCCCATCATGCCAACCAATGAAGAAACAATTTGGATTTGTGAAAGGAAGCTTATAAGAGATTTGGACTTTGGCCTTGTGGAATGGAGATGGAAGAAACAAGGGGTGTTGTTCAAAGGTAGTAAAATTTTATAGTTATGCAACCAAAAAAGGTTATAAATTAAGCTTGCAGGGTGGTTCAAAGTTAGTATCAAGCTAGAGGAACAATGGATTGAGAAAAATTAATAATATGAATTAAGGACCAAATTTTACACAAGCATCCATGGCTCCCAAGGAAGATTTCAGCTATGTTGTGGTTGATTTTTGCAAAAGGCCTACTAATGGCATGGAGAACCAAAATTGATGTCCAAGGAGATTGCAAACTTTGCCAATTAAAAGATTTAAAGGATAGGAAATGTATCAAAGTTGTGTGGAACATTCAGAAAAGTAGTAAATTCATCTCAGAAATTCAACGCCTAGGACAAGATCATCAACATTGGGTTATGGCTTCCTGACTCCTTGCTCCTACAAATTCAACCCACAACACCCATCTAGAACCAACACTTGCATTTTGCATGGAAATTCCATGGGAGATATTCAAAGCAGGCATCATCTAACATACTTAATACCAAGGCATGAATGCAACTTGAGAGAAGAGAGGTTTCATATAGGGCAAATCATTTTTAGAATTTGACATTAGCGGTTAGAATAATCATGGAGATATGGATGGAGGGAACTGCATAGACACATAAGAAACCTTTAAAAAATGGAAAAAATATTTATCAAGATATGGACTTCAAAAGGAGTTTTGTTTCTCCATCTCTAATGGCACGAAGATGGTGGAAGACATCCATTCTTTGTTCCCATACCTCACTCCAAAAATGCTACATAATGGAGCACATGGATGCCTAGGTTTGAAGCTCAGGACCTATTTGCTGTAAATGAGATTCTTATCTTAACTTATTATTTTCTTTAATGCCTCATTGTCAACAATAAGCAACAAAAAAGATATTTATTATTAATTGGAGCCTTTTTGGTTTACTGCATTCCCAATGGTTGTTCCTTGCTATGAGAAAAGACCATTGGGAACGCAATGAACCAATAAGGCTTTTGAGGGACCAAAAAGCGTCTTGGGGAACATGTTGAACCAAAAAAAGGTCTTGGGGAACAACCATTGGGAATGAAATAACCAAAAAGGCTCAATCTCATCCACCATCTTCTATCCAAGTAACTTCGCAATGCGGTTGTCATTTTGCCTTGGCCATGTTTGAGGTCCATAGTCCATACTCAGAGGTAAGAACCCCTAGAGTTTATCTTTCATAAATGGACACCTGCAATTCATTCCAGAGAGGAGGAACACTTCAGATGTAAGGTGCTATGCTCTTTTGAGGTAGAAATTTTACTAAGGGGAAGGTGCCCTCAAAATACCGCAATACTTGGACTGGTTCAGTAGCAAGGTGCTTAATAATAAGAATTTTTTGTAATCTACTTTTGGCAATAACATAATACTATTTTACAATTAGGCCCTATACTAACTAATGAATCTAGTGTGCTTGAGAGTTTTTAAAAGATTTTCAGCATGGAATGTAGGCATTTTTCAGATTTCAGTAAATCCAAAAATAATTAGTTAGTGCCTAACCGGCCTCTGTACTAGGGTATATGAAAAACAATTCTATGGGTTCATTATGTAGCCTTATCAGGCTTGTAAGGTGCAGGTCTATGATTTCTCCTCTTTTTTAGGAAGGATATTCATGGATTTAAGGTGCCCTCCAAATGTAACACATAATTTCTCACAGGGCATTATGCATTTAGCACTGCATGCACACTACAAAATTGGAGCTGATGAACTTCAAATTTCAAGGGACCTGAAATAGCCATGACAAAGAAGTACTTGATTAGGGTTCAGGTGGCAAGCAGGTAACCAAACAATTTCAATGGGAATTTAAGGTTGGTGCATATGTAAAGGCCATGATCCCTCTGAAAGCTTTGATATTAGTATGGACAATGGTTGTCACAATATTAACTATACGGAGGTCATGATCAAAGAATTGAACGCAAGTTGAAAGAGATATTGGAGGTTTAATGAGGAGCATGTAACATGAATGATTCCATTAGCATGTGGATGATCGCATGGGGTTCAAGATCCCTAGAGTTATGGGAAGTTCCTTCCCATGATGAGTCTTGGAAAATTTGAACATATTGGAGTTATCCGTAAGTAAGCCGATTAAGGGGCGAAAACGGCCAGTTTCGGCATAGTAGGGCATCAAACCCATACCTGGGAATGAAAATTTTACATAAGGAAATAAATGGGACCCAAATTAGTTTTTCCACCAATTTTGGTGGTAAACTGAGTTTCATCCTCTTTTCCTTTTTCCTGAGCGCCTGCGCTGCTGCTACATATACAACCAGCTCCTACCTGCACAACTACTATAATTAATCTCAAACCTTGTGCATTAAATGCAGAGTTTCAGCATTTCATATCGAGATTTAATAAAATTTCCTTACTTTGCGGATACCACTGAAAGAGGGTATAGGGAGCGAAAGCAGAGGAGATAGGGAGTGAAACAGAGAGTGACTTTATGGATAACTCTATTGTAGTACCTTGGTGGATTCAGCGCATGAATGTTGAATAATTAATTTAAGTTTAGTTTCCTGGTTTGGCATTTGAGTTTTTAATTTTGAAATTTTTGATAATACAAAATAAATTTATTGTAAGGTACCTTTTGTTTCAAACAATTTGAACTGTTTTAGTGTCAGATGGACCTCTATTTAGTATCTCTCGTCAAAACAACTATAGATCAAACTTTTACATCTTGCACAACTTTTTCGAAATTTCAACAGATTAAAAAATAATTTAATAATTTATGCCCAAGCCACCAAGGTATTACAATAATGTTGGTTGAAGAAATAAACAACAACATGTTTAGGGTATCTGTGCATGGTTTCGAAGATTTTGATGGACTAGTTTCAACATGGGTTGCATGCCCCCAAACGGATGGCATTTGAAGTTCCACAACACCGACTTGTGTTTCAACCTGCAACCAAGCATAACAGAGTATGACTAACACACTGAATAATTTTCAATTTTAGTACAAGGTTCAGGATTTTTTTTTTTCAATTTTGTGAGGTCAAAAAAGTGACCACAGATGTCCAAAACAACACCATAATTAGTCACCATTGCACTGGAAAATCAGAAACCTCCAAAAGAAACTTCAAAAAACGTTGTTGCCTCAGTGCAAAAACTTGCATCCAAAAAAAAAAAGGTTCCTGAAAATTCAGAAAATCATTTCCTTAAAAAATTGTACTCTCTATAACAATCTTGTCTGTGATAAGTTCCATTTGCAAATTGTGGAAACTACCTACATTAAACTATTTTCCTTCAATGCTCAAACTTCAAGGCAAGGATGTGCCAATTATGCCATAAACAAACCTTAAACTTCAAATATGATATTTATTTACTATTATTTGGTAACTCTGGTGAAAGGCTTACCCCTAACCACCAGGGTAGCTCACTGTCCTCACGGAGCATGAGGAGAAGGGGTCCAACCACCAGCTTCACAGCCCAACCCTCAGCCACTAGGGTAGGTCACTGGTCCTTCAGATGTGAATTTTTAGTATTGGAATATCCTTCAACATAAGTAGTTCCAAACCCTTTAGAACATAACCAAAAAATTCAAAATTCAATTAGTATGTTGACATTTATTGGCTATTCAGCTAAATTGTCCTCCATACTTCTTTTTTTAACATCGATATCAAATACAAGAAAAACCTTGTTATAATTCACATGGTTCCAAACTATTTTGGTTGTTTTTCTCATGTATTGATACCAAATCCAATAATCCCATTGATCCAAAAAATAAATTCTTCAAGCTTACACATAACCCTACTCTGCTGAATATTGAAATCATGGTCCCTTTCTAGCATTGTCATTGGTCCTTTAAAATTCTCACAAACTTACCAAACCCTATTACACATTTAGGGCCACTTTAGATGAGGGTCTAAGGTCCAATGAAATAGAGCAATTAATCAACTGAGAGCCATAAATTGGACCCATGCTCTTCAGACGAGCGTCCAAGACCATTTTGGACGAAAAGTGGCAAATCGAGGCTAAACCTACTTGGCACCATTTTGGAGGGAAAATCCAAATGATTCAGACCAAAACAAAAAGCTCAAAGGAGAGCTCATGATTTGGAGAACCAATCTAGGGTCCAAGGCAGGGTCCAACTCAAGGATTCAGTTTGGATTCAAATAGTTCAAATTGGTTCCCAAGAATTTGGACCCTGGACCCCATCTAAAGCCCATTTAAAGTGGGCCTTAACTGCTAGTTCACTCAAAATAACTAAGATAAGAAATTCAAATCATCAAATTGAGCAACATTTCATAGATCACGACATTTTTTCTGCAGGCCTACATACAAGGGGGGGAAAAAAAAGAGGACTCTTCACTCCGTGAACCACTTCTCATTGGTTGCATGGAAATTCTATTCCTAATATTGGCTGCCACTTTTTTTGGCCTTGACTAATAGCCCTTCCTAAGAACACGCTACCTATTCAAACACCCTCTGTATACGTACAGACAGGGTTTTAAAAGGCCCAAAACATATGGGACTGTGACCACTAGCATTGTTGATTGTTGCATGACAATTACCACTACTACCACCACCACTACTACTACGGTCATACTACTTATTACACTACATTTGGGCGGTTCCAACAAGTGCGAGAAAGTGGTCGAATTTTTCCCTTCCAAAAAAGTGTGTTACCTAATCGCACAATTCAAAGTGCGCAATTTTGTGTATGTTTGTGTTTTTAATGTGTTTTTCTTTTTTGATGGCAAGTTTGGGGGAAGAGAATATGATACGCTTGTTGGGCAGTTCGATTCCTCTGGGATTTGAGTTTCGGGCATGTGGGTAGTTGTCGATTTTGTTGTTGTTGTTTGCTCCTGCTTCTTGTTGTTGCTCACAATGGGTTTCCCAAAAAGATAGAGAAGGGGGGTTGTTCTGAAGAAGACTGAAGGTGGGTCGACTCGAAGGGAATTGGAGTTGGGTTTTGCTTCCACGCGGCGGCAGAGGAATTGCTTCTTGACTATTTTAATTTTTGAAGTAAAATTCAGAAAGATTTTGTGAGTGGGTTTGTGGAGCTCGTGTGGCCGGGGGAGAAGAAGGAGGATGAAAGGGGGGAGTGAGGTGATTCGAGGAGGAGGAGGTTCTTCGGTTTCGGTGGTGGAAGCAGGGATGGCGTTATGTGAGCACGTACAAAGGCAAGGGTTACAAGGGCATTTGTTCTCAGACATAACCCTAATTTGTATGGGAAAGGAGTACCATTTGCATCGGATCATTCTCTCGCAATCTTCCTACTTCTATTCGCTCTTGTCAGGTCCTTGGAAGGAGAATGGCAAGCCGCGGATCGAACTCCAAATCGATGATCCGAATGTCAGCGCCGAGGGTTTGGAAATCGCTTTTGCGTACATGTATGGCGTCAATCCCAAATTGAATGGCGAGAATGCCATGGCAGCTCTCGCCGCTGGATGTTTCCTGTGTATGGAGAATTTGTGTGACAAGTGCGTGCAATTCATTGTGGCTGATCTGCGCGTGGACACTTTTGTGCCCTACCAGCAGCTGTCGGAACGGCATTGTTACGGCCGCTTCGCTGACTCCATTCGGAATGCTTGTTGGACTTTCTTGTGCACGCATGCATCCCGGGAGCTCGTTCATCTACTTCCCAAACTGTCATTGCAGGTGTGTGCAAAAATTTCCTTCCTTTCCCCCTCTTTTTTGTTTGTGTTCAAATTCTGTTCTGAAACTCTACTCTCTAGTGTGCTGATCCTTTGCAATAAGAATACCTACTATGTAACCCAATGCGAAACAGGGTATTTTTCCCATGGCAAAAACTTGGTTTTAGGTTATCTGATTTTCCTCTGCCATTTCTGTGTTGGTGCCAAAAACTCCATTTTAGGTTATTTGATTTTCTTCTGCCATTTCTGTGTCAGTGGCAAAAACTCGGTTTTAGGTTATCTGATTTTCCTCTGCTGTTTCTGTGTCATCAATCCAAGTGGTTTCCAACCTCTCTATCTTGAAAACTCTTAATTTAGGGATGTGAGTACCCTTCTCTTGATCTGCTCTACAAGGTCCATGGAGCATCTGGAATTTCTTTTTTCCTGATAGTTGAGTGGCTTTCAAACACAGGCTGAGTTTTTTATGTCTCAAGTGTGGTATAGTTCATTGCACAAGTGCATTATTGATGTCTTCTTACACAGAAATGGCTTGACATTACCTACCTTCTAGCTCAAGTCATGTTTCTTGTTGCTTTGAACCTTGAACTTTTTGAAGATGATTGGCCAGGAAGAGTAGTTGCAAACAGTTGGGTTTGTAGACGACCTTGAATAATGGCAGTTGTTCAAGAATTCTGGTAATAGCTCTATAAAATGAGTTCCTTCTTGGAGGTGGTGAATTCACCTTTACCGGATGTTTGCTTTATGTGAATTGTCGCTTCTGACAAGATGTAGATTGACCCCTGTGGAAAAGAAGAGACATTCATGATTCAATACAATATACAGCAGGGTCTGAATGTCTTAACTGGATTTTTGTTTGCGCTTACCTAGCTCAAGTCATGTTTCTTGTTGCTTTGAACCTTGAACTTTTTGGAGATAATTGGCAAGGAAGAGTAGTTGCAAACAGTTGGATTTGTAGACAACCTTGAATAATGGCAGTGGTACAGTTCAAGTATTCTGGTAACAACTTATAAAATGAGTTCCTTCTTGGAGGTGGTGAATTTGGCTTTACAGGATGTGGGCTTTATGTGAATTGTTGCTTCTGACAAGATGTAGATTGATTCCTGTGGACAAGAAGTGACATTCACAATTTGATACAGTATTTAGCAGGGTCTGAATGTGTGAACTGAATGTTTGTTTGCACCCTCTTGTACCAAATGAACCATTGACTCCCCTTCCACTTTTTCCTTTTGCCACAGATGTCTGACATCTTCAAGGGAGATTTGAAAAATCTGAGAAGACTCTCCAGCTACAGTGTCACTATCTTCAAGTTAACCTTTCTGGAAATGTTTAAACTGTGGTGCACAGACTATGGTGCACAGAGGAATGCTGCAGTAAAAGAATATGGGGTAGCCATTCTTGATATAGGAAGTCTGATTTCATTACACCACCCATACTTGTCAAGAGTGATAGTGGTGTATCAGCCTGACCATATGGTTTTGGATCCTGTGATGATGACTTGGATGAGTGATAGTACATTTTGACTAACCATTATTGGTTGGGTAACTGGTGCAGGTTCTTTGTAGGCTCCTGAAGTCAGATGAGCTTTGGGTTCTCAGTGAAACAGAGCGTTACAAGCTTGCAAAGCAGGCACTCCTTGACTGGAAGTTGGCCCGAGTGAAGCCCACTAGTCTCACTCCAGATTGCCCAGTAGCCAAGAAAACAAAGGCTAAGGCCCAGTCAAATCGGAAGTCTGCTCGGAACCTAACAAACATAAGTGGCAGTAACAAGAAAGCTGCTCACAAAGCCACTCGACTAAACTCAAAGGCAGAACGAAAGAGAAAAGATGCAGTCGCTCTCTCCTTGGTTGAGACTGTAAAGGACTGCAGTTTGCCATCCAATGAGACTGTTCCAGAGAGTGATCTGAGAAGACTTCAAAGATTGTGGGAGGTCGATGAGGCAGAACTATCCAAAGATGAATCATTTAAGGTTCATGGTGCCATTCCTTTTCTTTGTGCTGTGAAGTGCATCTAGGCAATGGACTGAGTGATATCCCTGATTTTGGTCACTTGAAATGAATTTTCTCTGATTTTTGTCCTCATTCTGAAGGCAGTTGATTGAAGTCTGAGTTGATCATGAAAGACATGGCTTCTATGATTTGAATTAGGCATATCCTCAGTTCTGCAGAGATGGTTGCACTAAGAACTGCTAAGAAGAAGTCAAAAAGTGCTCATGGACTTCTGATACCCTTTCCCAGAATAAAACCCAGTAGACTACTACCTCAATCAGCAGCTGTGACTTTTTCATGTTCTAGGTGGTGGCAGAGCTCTTTACAGGTGGTGGAATCATTTTTGCACATATGGAAGCAGATGAAGTCCTTCTGGCAAAGAATGAGCTGCAGGAGGCTTTTTTGCCAACTGATGCAGCGAATGACAGCATGTGGCATTCTGTACTTCTCCAATGCCGAGTTTTGAAATTCCGGGAAACTCATAACCAGCTGGATGAATCATCAGAAGATGATGAGGATGAGGATGAGATGGATGATGAGGAGGAGGATGATGATGACGATGACGATGAGGTAGCACTACCAGCCTAGGTTTATATATGTTAAAATCTGTTTTTTGCAATGTAGGTATTGTCAGGAGTTTCTGGTTTGCCAGAGTCTACTTGCAATGCACCTTTGTTGTGCAATTGCGTCAATTTGAATTTAAATATTTCATTGAGACAAGATAGGAGCTGACGCCTGCATGCTCTATTGTTCATGTTGAACTTTCATGCCAAATCATTAGGGTGGGGTGGGACTAGTGTGAACAACAGTATTCTGAGGGGATACAGTTTCTGAATTTAAAACCAGAAATTTCTAAGTAGATACAAGAATTGCACTCAAAGCAATTGCAAAAATGTTAGATCAGAATAAATGATGAATTTGTGCTAGCAATGACAGCTTGGTTTGTTTTCTTTTGTTGCAATTACTGAAAGGAATTTCCACCATTTGTGTTCAATAGGTGGATGATGACGACGATGATGATGAGGAGGCAAGTGACCGGGACACCAGTGACAGTGATGGGTGGAGCAGTGACCACAGCAGCCAAGAAGATGATGATAGTAACTCCAGTGCAAACCGAGATGGAACTGGAGCTGGTTTGAATGCACAGGTGGTGAGAGTTCTCTATTCCTGTTTTTTTGTTGTCAAGTTTGGGCATACAATTGGACCTGTATGGCACAGGGTAGCAAAACCTATGTTTTGACACTGGGGTTCTTGATAGGGTCTTGATTTGGAAATAAAAAGGGGGGGAGTCCCTTTACCAATAATGTCAAATGGTTCCTTCTTTCTTGAGCTATTTCAGTTGTTGAGGAGTACAAAGTGTGAGCTAATAGATCCTTTGATTTGTTTTCATGGAATTCTGAGATGCATGGGTGAGCAGGCCTTCAAGAGACTGAAGACACAGAGCACGTCACTGGTTTCGTTCTCTTCTGCTGATACCTACCCACCAGATGGAGTCAATGAAAAGTGTTGGCGAACTACAGGTGGTTTCACATGGATGGCAAAACCCAATGTTGAGATGCAGCTTGCTGATTTCCCACCCTTCCGGTTTGGAGCTGAGTTTGTATTCAAAGACAAGTGCTGGACACCATGCTTAGATCTCAAGTCAAGGGAGGTCTTTTATGGTGGTTCTATGTGGAAAATCATTGCATCAAACATAAACCAAGACAAAAGCCAGGATGACTGGCTCTTTGGTGTTCATTGCAGGTGTTTTTCATTTATGTATTTTTCAGTTGTTCTCCATTGCCATGTACTAAGAGAAGATTGAAAAACTTTTGAAGTTTCAAAATGTTGTATACCATAAGCCCAGACATAGTCAGTTTTGCTCTTCAAAATTTCTCATTTGCCACTTCTGAAGGTAATATAGGCTGTGTTATTTTCACAAAATGAGCAACAAAGACAGCATTTGAAGGACTTGTTTTGCTAGTTTCCAGATGTATGTAAGTTTGCTATTATTCCTGAGATAGAAATGAGAGGCTTTGCAATTACTTCTCTTTGTAACATAAGCATGGCTTACGTTAATAGCCCCTGCTTTTTTTGTGCTAGTCAGCTGGTGATTCATAGGCAGAACTTAATCCCTGATACAGAGTGGTTAACCAATCTGTCTCCTCACCTGTGCATTGTTGCAGACCCTTGGATACATGGGAGCCCACCCCCACATATCAAGACAGCCGACAAAAGGTCCGCTTCATGGCCAAACTCTACATCAAAACCTGCCATGGGCTTCGCTGTGTAACGGGAACAGCTGTATGCAAGATGCGACACCAAGCTTCCCACGCGCGGCATGCTGTTGGCATGCACTTGTCACGGACGGATGTTGTGGATGATGAACCGCTTCGGGTTTCAGCTGTGGTGCAGCTCATTGATGACTAACTCCAGTTCTTTGCCTGTGGAGGGTTTCTATGGAGGGTTTCTAGACTTGTCTTTGCCTTCTGAATGGAGGAGCAAGGCAAGAGCCATGTGAGGAATTGCTCATCTCTCATGAGCATGTGGCTGTCATGGCTACATAGTTCTGTGGGGGCATGTTAATAGATTGTCAATGGCCAAACAAAGAGGTAAAGGCATTCTGGTGATGATTCTCAGTGGAAGCATGGAAATGATAGTCAGGTACCATCATCATGTGGGTCTGATCAAAAGCCTAAATTCCATAGTCAGGAACAGGTAGGAAGGTTTGTGTACAGTGTACACCAGATTTTATATTCAAGAAAGAACACCTGATATTTTTGACTGTTTTGTATTGTGCATGGCTTTATTTGGCCGCACACACCCTTATTAGGGGGAGATTTAAACCACAGATCAATGAATCAATCTGAAGGATGCAGGGATTATGGGTGTAGGTGCTTTTTCCCCCCTTGCTGAAAAACCCTAAAAGAGACTTTGCAGTTGCCTGATGTGTAAAAAGTTACCCCAATCACAGGTGTGGTTGCTGTGCTTTTTTGTATTTTCACCCTTTGGACTTGCATTTTCTATGGTGAATGGTACTGGGGTCACCAAGTTACCCTCCCCTCCACACGGGGGGAGGCAGTATGTGGTGCTTATGTGGCAATATTCAGGTGGATCCCATGTAATAGTCTGTTGTGTGATTTCCTACGCATTACAGAAGACTTCTCTCCGACTTTCTCACTTGATGTGTTGCTTCCAGGGTTTATGGCCATGTGATTCCCAAATGCTCTTCTTTCTACAGACAGTCTGCAACACAATGTAATCTGGTCTCACCTAATATCTCATTGGGAATTCACTGTTTTGTCAGCTATTCCTGAGGAATTCTTTGTGAAGCGAGCAGTGTTCATGCCCTCATCTGGATTGTGTTATTGGATAATTTGGCTAAGCTTTTGCCACCACTGACTGTGAGACACAACGCAACTTACATGAAGACCATAACTTTGTTTAGGGTTTAGGGTATGGTTCCCTATCAAGCTCCTCTCTATCTCCCCTACTGACTCAATCACTACATGTGCCACTAAGATTCTGCATCATATTTGTTGGGTTGGGTTGATTATGGTAGGTAACATCTAGAATGGTGATTGGTAGTGGATTGAAACTAACAGTGATTTACAAGGTGTCCCTGAATTACATAACCATATGGGCTATTGGCTTCATGCTTCATTGTTGATTGAGAACCTTTGAACTTGGAAGAAGTAGCAACACATGTTGGTTGGGTCAAGACAATGAAACAACATATTTATTGCATTCAGAAGAGTAACATGTGAAACTTGTTGACCTCCTTCCAAGATTCAACCACTCCACACAATCCAAGATATTTAAATAATATTAATTTTGTACAACCAACTAAGACTACCTACTTACATAAAAATAGGGTCAAACTTTTGATTTTGAAAAAAGTTACACCTAATTAGTGTTATCCATAAAGTCACCCTGTCTTCCCCTTGTTGCCCTTGTCTTTGGGCCTCCTTTCACTCCTATCCCCTCTTTCTGTTTTATCCGCAAAGTAAGGAAATTTTATTAAATCTCAGTATGAAATGCTGTAACTCAGCATTTAATGCACAAGGTTCGAGAGTAACTATAGTAGTTGTACAGGTAGGAGCAGTGAAAATATATGTAGCAGCAGTGGAGGCGCTCAGGAAAAAGGAAAGACAGGATGAAACTCTGGATCTTGAAAAGAATATAGAAATGACTTGATAATAAGGTTATATAGAGTTCTCAGATCTAACAACACTCACCAAACATAGTGAAGAAAGATAGAAGAACAAAAAAAAACCAAAACAATTGAGAGCATCAAGAATGACATTGATAGTCACATGTATTGACTGACACCCATGTCAGGAGCTTTACTTTGTTTTACCCACAACATCACCACTGACTTCATCAGTTCTTGGGAGTGGCCGCAAGTTAATGTTGTTAGTCAAAGTAAAAGGGCAAACACAAAAGGACACAAAAGGAAAAAAGAAAAAAAAGGGAAGCAAATGAAAGAACCAAACAAGAAAGGGGAAGAACTATAGAAAGGTGAACAACTTTTAGCGTCACCTTTGGTGGACAAAGATAGGTTTAAGAAGTTCCCTCTTAGGACTAAGAACAGGGCTTAAATCAGAGCTGATCAAAAGCCATTTGATTGAAGAAAGGATGAACAAAATACAACACATTGCATGACAAGCAAGTTTTAATCTCTGAACCCATAATGAGGAAGTCTGGAAAAGAAGCAAATATAGACACTAAAGACCTGTCACATTTAGTAGCTTAATGTCTGGGAGGCTGAGCCCCTGCTGAGAGAGACATGCACACAACCCACCCACTCAGCAATTGCATATAAGAGCTTCTTCATCAGGCAGTTTGCATTTGGTACTTTTACCATATTCTGGCTGAGAAACCCACCACCAACGGAGTCATTGTCTCCATACATGAAGACAGAGAAGTAGGGAGTAAGGGTCATCAGGAAGTAATAGATTGTCTACAGATCTCCTTTCTAATGATAACTTAGAAAGAAACACTGGAGAAAAATAAGACCTAATAAGATGATCTGAAAATCAAACTCATACAAGAAGTAGGAGTTAGATAAAAGGACTTGCACAATTAGTACCCAACGGGAAATCAATTGAATTGAGTGTACTTACAAGACCAACTGATCAGAAGAATTGCTGCACGTATCAACTCCTAGTAGATGATTGACCTGACAAAAATGGATCAGACGAAAGCTGCTGCTACTGTCTCCAGTGCTGAAGCCCTTGATTTGCCTGCCTGAAGTTTCCAGTTGGGCATTCGTTTGCATTGCTGGAGCCCTTGGCTGTCCTTCGACTTGCCAGGCTGAAGGGAGTTTGAGTTGGCCATCCCTTTGTGTTCCAAAGCAAATATGTCCAGAGATGAAGACATTTTGTGTTACTGTTCACAAATGGTTCACCAATTCCTTCAAGCACAAGGAGGAGTCTGCTTCCTGATCCATCATGACCTTTCACACTGACTTAAGTGATTGAGAGAAGGTTATACAAAATCCAGACTTTTGACCTTTGAACACTTGCCACTCCTGCTCAAAAAGTATGAATCAGAGATCACTTGCAGAAAGTATAATATCTTCATAAATTCTGAGATGTGCCCATACTTCTAATTTCACTCAGCCTGAATAGCATTAAGAGATGACTTGATTGGTAACATCTCAGAGATTTCAGATTTGACAATATAACAGCAACACATCAACAAGCATGTAAAAGAGGAGACCAAACCCTAGAGAAGAGAGTAAGCAAATACAAAAACTGTGGAGTGGTTTGAGTATCAGAAATAGTCATAAGCATGTTCAAAAATCATCAGCAACATGTATGGAATCCACCAGCAACCATAAGATTCCCACTACCTTCATCAGCTCCAGGCAGTGGGTGCAGGTCAATGTCAACAATCAACCAACATAAGTATGTAACTTCTGTCACAAGCCTGACAGGAACAGAAATACTCAGCCATGATGCTGGATCGCTTGACAATACCTTAAAGAGCTCAACAAAACCTAAAAGAGACGGACACAACCAAAAAACCAAAGATGAAAGATGAACAGGAAAAATAGGTCAAATGACAATAAAAAAGAAAACAAGCATAGAGGAAATGAGGAAGAAATGACAGAAACAAGACAGAAGAGTGAAGCAAAACTAACAATGAACACACTTCTCACACAGAAAGTCAAGGGCTGCAGGTAGGTTTCTCCAAACACAATAATCAAAACACTACATACTCTGCACATTTCCAGGGGCAGTGAATATGTAATCAGCTTGCAAAGGCAGATGCTACTATATCCAAAGCCCCAAACCCTGAGGTCAAGACCCTTTTGATGCCCTATATACAGACCAAATCCTGCCTTACAATCTGAAAACATAGGAACAGAGTACAACAAGCATGAATTTGAAGCCATATTGACTTCTCTTGCAGGTATAAGTCCATCAAATGAACTTCTAAACTACAGGTTGCCTCAGGATGAGTCAATATGGAGAAACTCACATCCAGTACCAATTGCAAAAGCATGTTCATCTGTTACAGTATCAAAGGAAATCTTGGTACAGAACCCTAAAATCCGTCTTCAGTCCCGAAGAGGCAAGATTCCACAGTTGCAAATGTCCTAGAGAGTGCACCACAGTTCCAAACCAATCTTCCTAAATCTAAGACTCAATTAGCATCCAAGTGATACTTCAAGCATTTTCTGCACGACCAAGCATGCAACTCTTATTCACAACTCAACATACTAGAAAAGCTTTTGAGCACATGTATGTAGATTCAAATGCTACAACACTTGAGACCTCACAATCCACCACTCTTTGCAGGACCATTGATCACATAATAAATTGTACAAAGAAATGTTGCAGAAGCCCTCGTGATCAATCTGTGACACAGATGACTCAAGTAGATCTGAATCAATTCCTGATTTTCCTTAACTAAGCACTTGAGGAATATGACTAGAAAACTAATGACCATGATGACATATGGGAGAACAGACTTCGTGCACATACAATACCATCAAGAAAAGACTAAGTCTACACCCAGTCTTCCTGTGATGTCTGTCTTGATGATGCAGGTGGCTCCAACACTGCACTGCACAAGGTACGTGAAGACTTGGAAGCAGTGAAGAAAACCCTAATCTATCTGCTCACCATAGAAAGGGCCTTTCCAGCTCCTGGCGACGGCCCAGCATCATCAATAGCATGCAAAGGTTTTATTGTTTTGTTAGACTGATCAGAGCAGTAGCTGTACATTCTCACTCGAAGAGTATGTCGGAGGCAGCATCTCGTCCCCCCCTTGCATCATCCTGTTGATTGTACAAGAAATCACCACCAGCCATAACGCATTTCGATGTACTTGGCTTTGAGCCACCGACAACCGCTTCTCACAGTCTGTTTCATCTTTCCTTCCACCGTGAACACCTTATAGGTTGCAACGCGTTTCTTTCGCTTCATCTCCGGGTCGGAGTACAGGCTCCATGACGGAGTTGATTTCTTATTCTTGATCTGTCCCTTCCAGTTGTAGGAAGACTCCGGACTCGTAGTGCCAGGGTACTGAATAGTATTCCTCCGTTGCATCGCCATCCTCAATCGACCTTGTGACACTAGTTTCGTCGCGTTTCTTGTTCGGAGTACTGCTGTTTGCGGTCGGTCACAAACCGCACTCCCGCATCACGGACTGGGATGGATATCGGAGCACTTCCCCACCGGACTGTGAGTCCGCTTCTACACTACTACTTCGGATCCTAGCAAGTGCAATCCAAGCTTTTTCTTGTGAAGATGCAGTGCTACTGTCCTCCAGCTCACGGGGAAGGTTTTCAGAGGCCTCTGTGTCCTCTTCAAGAAAAAGAAACTTCGGAATCACTGACGATCTCTCGAATCTGCAAATGAGCCAAAAATCCTGAAACAGGTGCAGGCAAGAAAGCAAGCAGCTGTTGAATCAACATCAAAGAACCAATCTTTCTTATCCGGCTATTTCTTCTTTCTTCTAATTCCTCACAGTGGTAGCAGTAGATATTATCCCTTGAAGAAACACCATCACACAACAAAAGCTTTCATCAATAAAACATGAAAAAAAGAAGAAGAAAAGTACCTGCTTTCTGCTCCGCAATAACTATCACCCATCCAAGAGCGGACTACTACCGCCACTTCCGCGCAGAGGAACCCGCAAACCTTCGAGCTCCAAGCACCAGGACTTGCAAGTTGAAGTTGCAAAGTTCCAGAGTTTTTTTCTCTTTGGGGGTGGCGAATTTTCGCACTACGGGGACAAAAAAAAAGTTGGAAAAAAGTTGGAAACTTTTGTTTTTGCAGTTTAAATTCGAAACAAATTGCTAAAATTTTGCAAAAAATCTCAAAACCTTTCGAAACCGCAAAATTGCTTTAAAAATTTAAACTTAGAATTATACATATATATATATATATATATATATATATATAACACCTGGTTGCAATAGGCCAAATCACAAAACAAAAAAGAAAAAACTAAATAAATATAGAAACAGAAGAATCGGTATGCAAAATAGAAAGGAAGAAAAGGAGTTGCGGGAGCAAAAGGCAAAATGGATTAGCTTATTTTAGAACGGGTACTTAGTACTAGTGTGGTGGGCCAGCTGCTGCTGCTTCTTCTTCTTCTTCTTCGACACTCTCTTCTGGAGCACAGCGCTCACTGCTTTGTTTGGAAATTCGCGCGAAGAAACGCGCTTTGAAGCTGTGGCAAAGCGTCATTGTTGAGAGCGTCATGAATTCCGGTCACGAACACTGTTGTTGTTGGTGCTGGTGGCGAGCAACCAGCGACGCCAGCAATACAGCAGCAGCACCAGGCGGATAAGTTCAACCCCACGCCTTCACAGCTTCTCTCACTCACAACCTCTCCACCAAAAAATACCCTGCGGGTGTCAATCCTCTCCCATATGTGGTGAGGTGGAGGATAATCACCGTATTCTCTAGTCCAAGACACTCGTGTTGCACATCTTTTATAATACCCAGTCCGGGTACCTATGTACATTCTAAACCTGTCACCCAGGTTCCCTTCTTAACCAGGGGTTTTTTTTTCCTTCAATTTCATGATATTGAAAAGTATTTGGCGAGAATTTTCAACAAATTAGAAAAATTAGGCGAATTTACACTAGAAAAAATATCTAATTTTTTTTTTTGAAAAAAAAATCAGAAAATTATATATTAACAATCCCCAAAGAGGTGATCTAGATTTTATAGTATACCTGCTCTACAAATTTCCTGGGATTGGTAGGGTTTGAACTAGTGTTGGACAAGTATTTGGTTTAGCATATACCCATAGGGTAGTGACATATATCTCTTCAAGACATTGTATTATCATAATAATGATATTGATCTTAGACAAATTATCAACTTTACATACCATTATGGTATGCATGTGAACATTGGTATTATGTGAAAAAGATATTATATTTAAAGTGTACTCAATTTCAACTTTCTTACCCATTTGACCTTTCATATCCTTTTAGTCCATGGAGGGAATTGGAGGCAAACTACCATGTCCTCTTATATATGATTTTTTTTTGGGTAAATGGTATTATCCATTGAAATTTCATGCCCATGTAATCCAAGTGAAACCTAGTATTTACCTCCACCATGTTATTATACCATAGTGGTACCTTGGCCACTTCGACACATGTTTGTGGAATAATTAATCAATTTTTGGGAGGAGTCAATTTGACATTGATATCTTCCCAAAGATTCCTTCAGATTTTTTATTTTTCCTCCAGAAAAAATAATTTCGAAAAACTTTCAACATTTCTGAAAATCATATAGGGTAGAACTGCTCATCACCAATCACTACCCTATGACCAAACACTTCTCTAGATCTTTGTCATCTATGCTTCATTTTGAGTGATTTCAAAATGATTTAAGCGTTATGAGAGTGCTACCTTAATCTCTAGAAATCATCTTTGAAATGCAAAGAAAAAAGAGTAATGGAAAAATAGTAAGAAAAAAAATTAAGCTTTTTAACTTACAAATCACGTTTTTTTCTTTTTTCTTCCCTTTGGACCTCTCTTATTTTCAAAGCTTCTAACTTTCTCATTTCTTGTACATTTTAAACGATTTAAAGTGCTATAGGAGCGCCCCCTTCAGTTCTACAAAACATCTTACACTCTAATAGCAACAGAGCAACATAGAAAGAATTTTGGGCGTGTTTGGAAACCGGCTTTGTAATGTTATGTGGTTTTTTTTTTGAGTTCTTGACCCCTCTACTTTGGGGGCTTGTAACTTTCTCAATTCTAATCCATTTTTGAATATTTTGAGCGTGTCAGATGCAAGGAGACGTTCAAGTTTTGTTGGACGCCACAAACAACGGAGCCCTCCCCTTGGATCCGGCCTGCCCTGAGCGCTTAAGTGTTCGCTCACCGGCCGTTATACCCTAATTAGTATTGAACTGGCCCAAGTACTATGGCATTAGCCAGCAAACTGTATACTTGGCCAAATCTGGTTGGAACACCGCTTCCTGGAATGGTCGGTTTTTGTGAACTAGGGACAGCTCTGGGGTCTGAACTAGTAGGCAAGAAAGTAATTGCCAAGTTGGATAAGATAATATATACTAGTAGTACTCAAGCTTGTGGACATGATGGGTGATAAATGTAGTATCCAGAATTTTTTGTTTTCATGTGTTGGAGATTTTTATTTTTATTAATTTTGCCTTTTGAATCAGAAAGTCATGTAAAGAACCTTCATTTTGCAAATTGGAAGCGTCTGGAAATCTCCGGGCCACTCCATTGCCCCCTCCCCCCCCCCAAAAGGAGTGCAGGTGGGTGATGATATTGGGGTTGGGGCCATTGCACTTTGAGAGTTACTTTTGTGGTGTTACCTCCACAACTTCCTCCCCCAACTTACACCCCCTGGATTTGATGTTGTGGTACCAAAAGAATGATGCCATACACTTGTTCTACACTTGCCTATCCAGCCCCAAAATATGGAAAAGTGAAAACCAAGTAGGTCTAATTTGGCTTCTAGTTAATTGTGTGGTTAATTTATCAAATAAAGACTTTTTATCCAATTCGTGGTTGTGGATGTCACAAAAGAGATTTTTGTTTTGGCATGCAATATAGCCTATGCACTCCTATCACCAAACACAGACTGGTGAACAAATGCCCCAACAGTTTGGGTCATCCGAGCCTACAACCAAACATGCAGATATTAAACCTTGTGTTTGGTCTGTTTTCACCACCTAGCCAAGGATGGAATTTATTGTGCTTGGGTCTGACCAAGGAGCTATGCCAAAATATACATCCAGTTCCATTTGCAAACTTTTGTTTGGTAGGGTAGAACTGCCCATCACCAATCACTACCCTATCACTGAACACTTCTTTAGTTCTTCATCATTTCTGTTTCATTTTGAGTGATTTAAAATGTTATGGGAGCGCAAAATCATCTAATGGGATTGATTTGTCACAGTCTAACAACAAAGATACTTCAAAATTTCCAATCTGTATTTGGTAGCCTAATGGGAATGATTTGTCACATCCAAAGTAAAAGTTTATTAAAGTTTTCTGTAAATTCCTCCCCAGTCCGGCGCCCAGTCCGGTCCCCTGTCCGGATTTCATTCCCCTCTTTTTGGATTTCATTAAAGTTCGGAAAAATGGGGGTCAAAATTGGAAATTGGGGATCGGAGGTGAAAATAGGGGATGAGAATCGATTTTCTTTTTTTTTTTCTGTTTTTTTTTTACTTTTTTCGTATTTGGCCACACTTGGGGACACACTTTTGGAAAAATTTTGACTTTTTTCCAGGCAGCCAAAAACTTTAGTGTTTTGGGACTTTTTTTACTTTTCTTTTTAGGGTTGACTGAACTGGGGGACTGTTTTGGAACTTTATTTGACTTTTTTTTTTGGGGCAGACTCAACTTGGGGGACTGTTTTGGGACTTTTTTCTTTAAAAATTTATGGGGCAACATCACAGGGACTTCTTTTGGACATTTTTCGGTCCATTTTTGGTTTGGGCACACTTGAGGACCTCTTTGGTCTAGGGCACATTTCAAGGATCTCTTTGGTCTTTCTTTAAAACATCTTTGTCACAAGGCAATCTTGAGAGACCTTTTAACCCTAAACATCAAGCATGTTAAAATAAGTTTCATTACAAACCATTTTAGGGTTTTAAGTATGAATTACCTAGAATGACTTTTAGGGTTTGTTTAACATGGAACTATATAATTGAACTCTTTCATTTTTCATTTATTTTTCTTCTTCATTTGTTTGAGCTTGTTACTTGAACCTCTTCCAACTTGATAAAGTCTTAAGCTTACTTATATGCTTCTTTACATTTTCACTTTTGCTTTTCACTTGTTTGTTTTGACTTTTTCTATGGTTTCTTATGTTTTCTTCTTTTTTTTTAAAGTTTAGGGTTTAAGGGCTATTTTTTGAGTTTTCAGTTATTAAGGGTTGTTTTTAAGGTTTGGAGTTGTTAGGGGTTGCTTTTAAAGTTTACTTAGTTTAGAGCCTACTTTTAAGGTTTAGGGAGTTTAAGGGTTGTTTTCAAGGTTTTAAGGTGATTCCTTAGTTGGGTTTCTCTTTGACATGATGGCTTCTTTCGTTGGCGAAACTTTGCATGACATCCTTGAATTTGATAGTTCTTCATCAAGTAGTGATGGGATGTTCCAAGGATACATGGGCAACATCAATTGATGTTTGTAACATAAGTGGCCAGTGCTAGCAAATTGGAGCCCCTCAACACAAATGAATAGAACTGAATGTTGGGCAAACAGTTGACCAACAGGTGTAGGTTTGGGATATGTTCGCCATAATGTGCGAATTCCAAATTTGTTCAAGATTTTAATAAACTTTAATTTGTGAAAGTTTGATGAGTTATGTGCATTAGTGGTCCCCACCATCCATACCCATGCAAAGGCTACCAACAAGATTCACATTGTGGCCACGTGAACAACCAAACTGACCCCATAACAACAATTGCCCCAATTCATCTTATACATGAAACATGACAATATTATCATGTATGAAACATTCTTTTGGAATTGGAAGAAGTCTGTTATATGTTATGATGGAGTTTTCATTGCATCCTTCATTCAATTCAATGCTTGGCAATTCGATGGCCAAATCTTTAGAAATGAATGACTTTTAGTATGTGATTTCTCAAATTCCAAGGTTGTATTGGACTCATTGTTGGGATTTTCATCAAGATCTGAAACCTTTGGAATATTGTCACCCATGGGTCATGGTTCGATGGGTGAAAAAAATGTATTCCAAAAATAATATGGTCATTGTGAACATTGTGCAATATTCATTTACTTGGACATTGGCTACCCAAGTTCATTTCATGATGTCACCATCTTGTGCAAATTAGATTTGTACAAAAATTAGTAGTAGTTTTTTGTGCATATTAATGAGTACTATGAATACTTATTAGGGACCCATGTTACTTGAATGAAGAGGTGTTTGTTATGTGTCAACTTGGGAAACTTGAGCTTATTCTTGGGCATGACTAGATGTAATCAATGCTTACAACAACATGCATGTTGGTTATAGGGTGAAGGTGGAGTGGAGAATTGGGGGGGAGTTGGAAATGGAAACAATTAACGAAGGGATGGGATTCCACAAAATCCAAATATAGTCATTTATTCCGTGCAGCATTTATCTTTACAAATTTTTTGCACAAGTGTCGAATGGACTTCACATATGAAATCATTGGTGACCAAATCAAAGACCCAACTAACTATGGCTAGTGATGTGCCCCCAAATTCTTTAAGAAACCCAAATGTGGATCCCAAAGTGAAACAACATAAACAAAAAAAAATTAGGGCACACTCGTTAGTTCATAACACTTCAGGGGTAGGAAGGTGTGTTTGAGCTCTGGGATGGGACTAGGACCAACTCAAAGCAAAAGTTCAAGATGAAACCAACATGCATAACCAAGGAAAGATGGTTGTTAGTGCAAGTTGAATGTAAGTGTTGCAACAAATTTAATAGGGATAACTTCAAGCACAAGCTTTACACACCCCACAACCTTTGAAAGGAGAGACCACTCCCTTCCCTATAGCATATTTTGTGACCTTATGCGGGGGCTACATCTAAATGGCATTTTTTCCCAGGAGTCCCAAAATTGGGACTCCTATTGTCCCGAAACTTTGGACATTCATATCCTCCTCAAAACAAATTTTTTTTGGGAGCATGTGAAAGCAATGTCTAATAACCCTCAAAAAAATATTTCCAATGGTGTATAACACACCCTAATCAGAGATCATTTGATCCCTACTTTAAGGGGACTTGTGGTCAGGAGAGAATTTATTTTACTCCTAGCCCTTCCTTTGATCATAACTCATGCATTTCAAGTCTAAATGAATAATGTGAAGGCATTTTAGGCATCTACACTTCAAAAAAATTCCAATGGTATCTTGGGGGCCCCATTTGGTGTTTGTTTGCCCTTTTAATTAAGGCTTTAAACATTTGGGACTCCCACACTTTTTTATACAAAATCTATACTAAAAATCCAAAAAAAATATAAGATACTTTCCATAATAACATATCTTCATAACCTAAATATCCACACAGTTACGAATATGTCAAAATGCTACCATAGTTTACTACTTATATTGCTACAAAGAATTTTTTTTTTATAAAAATATTTTAAAAAATTAATTAAAAAACAAAATATCCAAGTTCATTGTTCCTCAACTTTTTATAATTCCAAAAATTGTTCAAGTATCTCCCATTTCTCCTCCATAAAACTTTTTAAGACAAATTTTTTTTAAACAAAATATTTAAAGCTTCATTCCTTTTCAACTTTCCCACCTAAAACATCATTTGAACTCCACCTCAGTAGTCCTATTCTTACCTACCTTGTATGTATTGAACCTGCCCTATCCAACCTATCTTAGAATGGACATCACAATACTTATTGCTTATGCTTATATGGCTTAATTACTATAATGTAGTCTTGCCTTTAACATTACCTCCCCTATACTTTAGATTATGTCCTCAAAATCTTGTTAAAGATATATGAATTAAAAATATATATAAATTATATAATAAACCATCCCTGATCCATGTTTAATCTGTAGTTGTTTGCTATATAGTTGTACTATGTGGTTCCATAGACTATTGATCCTCCATGACATGAATTTCCTCAATTTGTGGAGTTTGTTGCAGTTGCTCCTGTTATTGTACTTCTATAATGGTCTATGTGTGGCCCTTATCTCCCTCCTCTTGTGAAGATATTAATATTGCAATTATTGTAATAAATGAGGTAGTTAAAAAAACATTTACAATTACAACATAGTCTGGTGACTTTGTGTGAGCAGATACATGTGCTTCTAGTTCTATTGAGATTTCTATTAAGACCTACCTTTCAACTTGTGTTATAATATGTTCATCCATAGCCTCTTTTATAGTATTTCCTCCCCTCAAATCTATAAGTGAACTGGATTGAACTTCCTGAGCCTCTCCACCTAAACTTGTTTCATCCTAATTAAAATTTGAAGTATTGAAGTTGTCCTCAAGAATTACAGAAGGTGATTCATATTTGAATTCTTGATATGCTTCCATGTATGTTTTAAGCCTTATTCTAGAGTTGGCATCATCTGCCTTGTGTTCATCAAACAAGGTCTATAAATCTATTTGCAACGTCTCCTGAACTAAGTTCCACCAAGTGTCAACATTAGATGCCTGCAATTGTAAGGACTTTTGCTTAGTCCTTAAAATCGTGTTTTGCATCAATAAATTATCATACTCCTTCAATTTATACTTGGACAAATATGGCTCCATAGTTATGATGGAGTTTAGAACTTTGTTGAACTTTGTCGCATCGTGCTATAGCTTCTAGATCGATATGTTACACAGCCTATGTTTTGTCCTTCTCCTTCACAATTTCATCCTATTGATGCACAATAATTGGAAGCTCCTCTTTGAATTTGAAAATTTCCGTCTCATGTACCTACTCTTGTCATTGGAGACTCTCCTTGTTTTGTTGCAAGGCTATAAATCTAGTATCCAGATCATCTACTTCTTTCTTCAGGGCCCAATAGTTAGCATCCTCTTTGTCTTTATTTTCTTTTAGCAAATCCCTCTTTCCTTTTATTGTTTCATACAACTACATTTGTTGCTCTAGAATGGCCTTATTTTGTTGCACCACAATAACCTCCATCTATAATTGGTTCAGTTATTTCTCCTTGACCTAAAGTGTCTTATGGATCTAAAATTTAGTTGCATGGATCTGATGTTATAAATCTTGAACCTCCTATTGTGTAATTGCAATTTTACTCTCAAACTCTTGCTTTTCTGCTTCATTCCTTTCACACAACAATTTGAGTCCTAACAATTCAATTCTGGTCTACTCCATCTTCTAACTATAGTTTGCTACATGCTGGAATAGTCTTATAATTCACAAATCCTCCTCTACCTCTTGACATAATGATCTTCCTATGTGTGTGGTTTGAAAAACTAGAGTTATGCCTCTAGATGTTTCTACAGATGGCCCTACACTCTTATATGTGTCAAATCTATCCCCTAATTCATACACCCCTATTGAAAATGATGGTTTACCTTCTTGATTTGCAGTCCATTCTGTGGTTTATAACCAAACCTCTCGTTGATCATGTTGGGGAGATGAAGAACGTGATGGAAACCACCCAACTATATTTATTTTTGGAGATACAGATTTCTCCCTTTGGTGCTCCTATGGTATGTCTTGATCTACAAGTGGTGGAATTTGTTGAGCAACTTAACCCTCCAACTATGGTTCTTGTTTGGCCACATGTTATGGGTTTGGAATCTTTGCAACTAGTGCAGGTCATTATGCCTCCTTCTAAGGTTGTTGTGGTCTTGGTATGGTATGGGATGCCAAGACTTCTGGGTTGAGAATTGCTTCTCGCATCTGCTTCCATGTTTTGGTCATTAAAGGTCTTTCCTCTTCTTCCTCTTCCTTTGAATTGTATGTAATGTTTTGTTCCTTGGCCCACATTTATTGTGGTGATTTTTTGGACGAAGCAAGAGGTCATTTAATTTGTTGCAAACATTCCCTCAATTCTAAAATATTAACCCCTGAAATAGATGCATCATGTACTCCAACGAGTACCTCTTGTAATGGAATCTATTGAATTGTGTTGAGGAAGAAGTGCTCCATCAAAATCTCAATAACTAATGCTCAATGACAAACATCTTTCTTTGGATCAACCTTGATTGTTCCCATCATGTCCTTAGTTTGGGAGGTTTTCCATTTTATCAATTATCTCTATAGTTATTTAAACAAAGTGTATGCCCAATTTACTGCCTTACATAGTTATCATGATTGATATTACATTTATGTTACTGAAATAATAGACTTTATCCCTCTAATAAATGACTTAAGTTAGTGCAGGAAGATGAATATCATAAGGTAGCTTCATCTTACTAACACTCCATTGTTCTATCTTCACATACGTTTCTAATAGGGTAATACACTAAAGCATGGCTTTTACAATTTACTTGTTTGTTTATTCTGTTTTTTCCAACCTTTGTTGGAAATTTTGAAAACATCTACAATCAAATGCTTATCGACTACAATAGTTTTCTCTACCATCTTTGCATATAGAGTTTCTCCCTTAATCTAATAAGTGTTGAAAAACTCCAATAGCCAATCATGACGTGGTGTTATCCACTATAGTTCTAGTAGTCCTACCAATCTAACTCTAGATGCCCATCATTTTTCATCATCTACCATACTAACCCATGTTGTAATTCTCTCCAACTCTTAAGCATATGTCTACTCTATCGATGTGAAAATCAACCTCTCTAGTTTTGGTGAAAGTACAAACCTAGTTTGACATGCCATGATGTTACTTCTTTACTTTATTTTTTCAGACTTAAATGAACTAGGTTTTGAAGATCTTGGAACAATCAATGGTGAAAATTTTGTAGATGCTTATGATGTTGGAACTATCGTTTATCTCAATACTTGAAAAAAGTAGAGGTTGTTTTCGTCCTCTCCCTCTAAATTCATCAACACCATTGTTTCTACTTCCACCTATGGTCTCAAAATTTCACGTTCTTTTAGAAACCTTAACCACTTCTTGGCGTCACTCCTTGTGCATGTTGTAGTCCACAATGTGATTTCAATCCTTCTCCCATGATTGTAATATGGATAAAATTTTGGAAATCAAACTTGAAGCAATGTTGGATTTGCAACTCCACATTGCATAGTGTGACCCACCTCCTACGTTTACAATTTTGCAACAAGCACTTCATGTGCTTCTCATTTTTGTCGATGAATCAAATTTTTATGATCTTCCTCCTTTTCTTGAATATTTTTTTAAAGTTTTTTTACCAAGCTTTTGTCCTTCATTCTGATCTACTACAATGTGTGAATATTATAAAAGTTTTTTAAAAAATTATTTGTAGTCAACATCATGCTAATTGGCACCACTACCTTTCATGCCCCTTGATGTGTCTTTGTACTTGTTAGGGTTTTGGGATTTGAAGCGATTATTCTTGCACTACCACCTATCATTGAATGTTTTTCATCCAATTTGATCTTCACATGAACATAATTCATATGTTACATAAAAGTTCCATTGTTTGGTACCATTTTGTACCATAAATATAGATTCATCCAAATGTTCATCTTCCTTATCATCCATCCTAATATCTTTTTGTCCATCCTAATACTGGTTCAGATCAATCTATAGTTCGTGGTTTTTCATCCAAAAATTGGTAAGGTTTCACTTGTTCACATTTACAAGTATAGGGTTTGGGTCAAACTTATCTAAAGTCACCAAAGACACAATGTTATTTGGTAGACAAAAATGTACTTTGAATGGATCAAACCACTTTTTGGTAAATTTTCCAATATGTGTTTTCTATCCTTTTGAAAACCAAAGTACATGATCTCCAAACTTGAACTACTTTTATGTGTACTTAAGTTAGCTCCACAAAGCACAATTCCACTATTGATTCCCAATAGTCTCCTTGCCATGTAGTTTATTAGTATGTAGTTTGGGTGCAAATTGTTTAAGGTGTACCAAAATCTTGTCACATCATCACCCTTTTTTGTTTTCTTTACCTAGTCCTTTTTTACCATGTAAAAACACATTTATGGATGATTATGATGGAATCTAAAATTATAATAGTTTAAAATATAATCCTTGAAATTTTTGACAACTTTTTATTCATTATTTTTTATGGGGATCAAAATAGAAGGTAAAAAAGGATTGCATTAAGGACTAGGCCCTTTTCATCCTATGTGGTACACCTTAAAGGATTTTCACCCAACTATGTTAATGTATTAGTTAATACTTTGAGAGGATTTGCATCTCTATGGTCTCCATTAAATGCCGGTAGAATGTATTTCGTGGATATGAGAGGATGCAATCCATAGACTAACTGGTATGGAGTATACTCTATAGCTACTTTATAAATCCTTTTATATGAGAAAAACACAGTGGGTTTATGTTCTTCCTAGTCTACCTTGTTTTCACTAACTAGCTTAATAATGAAACTAACAGTGAACTTGTTGGTTGATTTTGCGTGTTTATTTCCTTATGGATAATATGTAGCAGAACTCACATGTTTTAGCAAGAAATGATCAATAAGATACTTAATAGCATCATTATTTTATTACTCGTTCTATTATGAGACATAACTAATGAACTCCCTGATTTATCACTAGGGTTAGTGGACAGCCAAACCTAATTAAAATACATTCATACAAAAAATTTGTTGTGACAACGGCAATGTTGGTTCTAAGTGCCTTAACCTCCACCCATTTGGTAGCATAATCTATGGCTACAAGAATATATTTTTTACTTGTAAACTGTATTATGGGTTTAATCGGTCCAAAAAAATCCAGCCCCCATTTCATGAATCGTTCCCTTAATAAGTTGTAACCAATTTAGCCAAACTTTGTGTGGTTAAACGTCCAATTCTTTGGCATGCATCACAAGATCTACAAAATTCAAAAACACCATGAAATAATTTTAGCCACCAATATCCTGCATCAAGAATCTTCTTAGCAATGATGTCCATTACAAAATGACCTCCACCAATTCTTTCACAAAGTTCCCATACTATTTATATGTGCTTCATCTGTGGTTACATAACGTCTAAATCTATTGTCTTGACCCATGTGACACAAGATGGCCTTTTGTAAAGTAAAAGGTTATATTTTTTTACCAACCATTATTTTTGAATATTGATCAATATCCCAAGCATCTATCCCATTTGCAGATAATTCCTAACCTTTTCCAACCATATTGGTTATAACATGAACAGTGTAACATCTATAGTTTGATTAGGTACCCCAATTGGCTCTATAATATTCGGAAGTCTAAATAGTGCATTGGCTACTCACTAGTAGAAATTGGCCAAAATGTAACCACTTTATTTGTGACTACATGCGACTATTAGCTATTTGCAACTACATTTGGACATTTTTGCAACTATTTATTGTGTTGGTCATATTTGCGATTACACTGCAACTAATTGATTATTTTGATGTTCACCCTTACATGTGAATAACATTTAGTTTGGTTTTTCATCCAAGAAGAACAATTTATGTCCCATTAATCACAAATGTGACCAATTTAGTTGCAACCCTATGAATATACAAAGGTGTATTTTGTGAATTCAAAGGAATATAATTGGGTGTATTAGGATTTATAAATGTATATTTTGAACATATATGAACAACCATATTATATGTGTATTCAAGTATTATTATTAGCATAAATGGCCTTGATATTATGGTTACACTAATTAGTGTATATTTTGAATATATTCAAATTTTATGTAAGATATTTATCAAATATATTGTGCCCATGTTACAAATTTATCCACACCATCTTATTATACTTCTTTAAATTATTACAAATGACATTTATTCTCATTATCATATTATATTATATTATATTATGTATTATATTAATTACATCTAATAAAAAATTGAATTTCAAAATTATCTTTGACTCAATTTTTAAAACAGTAATATTTTACTACAAAATGATCATAATGATGATGATATTAGAATGATAGGAAAAATAATTACTGAAATAATTACTAAATATATATTATTATATGATTATATGCTTATTATTTTAAATGACTAATGTACTTATTAAGAATTAAGAATTTTATTTATTAAACAAAATTAATCATAATAGCTTTCACAAGTGACATAATCACATATAATAATAATAATAAAATAGCTAACTTAGGCTAGTTACAAATTACATTATTATTATTATAAGTAATCAATTATGAAATATTACTATATTATAATAATTACCAAGAAAAATAATATATAGTTTTAAGTTTTTATGTTTCAAATTTATAATTAATATGTACTAATTATGAATTACTCAATGATTATAATCAATTACTGATATATAATTTTTATTTTTATTTTATTATTTTATTTTATTATAATTACAGTAGTAGTTAAAATGGAAATCTAATAAATTATTATACAAATGCAAAAATTATTTTGGAAGGAAAAATACACATATTAAAAATATGAAATATTTATTGTGATAGTTCATAAATAGCTATAATGAGTGAAGTAATAATATGAATAATAAAAATAAAATAGTTAACCTTGATTACCAACTAGCTACAATAATAATTGAATTAATGTTATTTTTACTATTAAATATTTACATTTATATTTCTTATTAACTATTAAAGCGAAAATAATAATGGGAATAATAATAATAAAGTAGTTAGCTTAGGCTAGGTTTTAATTATATTATTAAATAAAAATAATACTAAATATTTATAATTAATAGTTAATAATTAGTAATTACTGAATATATCAGTTATTATACTAATTTTTTTGGTTATGAAATAGTGATTAATTAGTTATTAATAAGTAATTAATTATTAGTTAATCAAATTGGTTGATAGATCATTATAGTTAATATATAATTTAAATTCAATATTATTGCTATTTATTTAGCTTATAAATTATTTAATATTTTATAATAATTAATAATATAATTAATTGAATAATCATAATATATTGATGATTATTACTATAAATAAATAATTAGTTTATAATTTAGTTGTTAATTAACAATTTATTAATTTATTTATATATTTTATTCATTAAATAATAATTATTTTTAGTAGTTAATTAGTTGATTTATTAGTTCATTAGTTAACTAGTTTGTTGTCACTTACCTATTTAATTATATACTTTTCAAGATGAGAATGAAAGCCAGAACATATGGGATAAACTTTTTATTTGTAAATCGTTTACGACTAAAAATGTTTTTAATTCATCCAAAATTTGATGTCGTTTGTGACTAGTGTCAATGTGACTTGTCCAACGCGACTATTAGGATTTTAGTTGCAAATGTCGGTTGCAACTAAAAATTAGTCACAAGGACCAGTTGCAAAATTGTCATTTTCTATTAGTGTACATGTGTATGGCCTAGTTTGTATACTACAATAAATTCATATTCCAAAAACAACAATAACCATATGGCAATATGTATTGAGATTTGCGGTTTGTTTACTAAATAAACCAAAGTATGATCTGCATAAAAAAAAAACTTATTACCCAAAAGGTAATGTCAGAACTTAATACTTCACGTTCTATGGTACTATAGTGCTTCTCAGCACTATTTAGTGATCTAGAGGCATAAACAACAAGTTGGTCATGTTTTCTTGTTAAATTTTAAGTTAACATGGCACCTACAACTAATAAAGATGCACATGTATGCACATGAAACTCAACATCCCAAAATTTTAAGAGATATCAAAAGGGGTGCTTTTACATATTCCTGCTAAATAAGTTCCCATGTTGCTAAACATTTTGACATCCATAGAAATTGTTATGTCCTCCTCATGAGTTTGGTAATTAGGGCCATTATGAATACAAAATTCTTGATAAAACATCTATAGAATTGAACCATTCCATTGAACACCTGAATCTATTATGGGTTTGCAAGTATAAACATTTAAACTATGGCTTGGATTTTCTTAAGATTTGGTAATTTACCCTCTTTGGAAACAATAAACCTTAGTATCATCCTTGAAAATACCATAAAGGCACACTTATATGGGTTCAAACTAATCCCAAACTCCTTGCACTTCTAAAAGCACAATATAAATTTCTGTAGACGAATGTCCATATTACTATAAACCATAAAATCATCTAGAAATATTTTCATGAATTTGTTTAAATAATCCCTGTTTTTTTCATTACCCTATGATAAGTAGGAGGTCCATTCTTAACTCCAAAAGGCATTACTACCCAAGTAAAAGCTCCCCAATCTATTACAAAGGTTGTTTTGTATTTGTCTTTTGGTGCTATAGATATCTGATGATATCTAGAATATCCATTTAAAAAGGAATAAACATCATGCCCTATGATTGTATTCAAAACTTCATTTATGAATGGCAAAGGGTAAGGATCTTTCTTGGTAATTACATTCAGTTTTATGAACTCTACACAAATTCTAAATTTTCCATTATTCTTGGGTATTGCCACAATTGGTGATAACCATGTGGCTTCTTTTACGTGCTTGATAAATCATGTTGTTAACAATTTGTCTATATATTGTTTAATGGCTACAACATAGTTTGGATTCAATTTATACCTTGCCTAATGTGTTAGTGGGATTGCTATATCCAACTCAATATGATGTTGTGCCAATTTTGGAGGTACATCTTTTAGGTCCTTGTAAGTCCATGCAAATATGTCCTTATATTCCAGTAATAGCTTCTTCAAAGAATTTAGGCTTTCTTTAATCAACTAAGCATCCACCTTTATTGCATGAGGATTTTAGGTTGTTCCCAAATTGATTAGCAACAACTATTGTTTTTCGATTAATGTCCAACCTACAATTTGTAGTTCCTGTATTTGAATCTTTGTTGGTGTCTCGTCAATTTACACTTGACCTAGATGTGGTGATAATATGTTAAAGGATACACCTTATCTTATAAACTAACTTCAAGTTTATTATCAAGGATAGTTTCGACATTATTTCTGGAATTACAAGAGGGCTCTGCTATGGCATCTATGGTTTCTATATTTTTCTTTGTTTGTACTATACTAACTACCACAGTCTTTAGAGTTTCTAATGGCAAACTAATTGTGCCAATAGAAAATAGCTCAATCATTAGTAAATATTAAATCCTCTTCCTCATCTATAATGCCATTCTTATAATCAAAGCACAATAAAACCTTTGGTCTTTTTAAGTTAATGCCCAAGTGTTTAATCACAACTATGGTTCGGATTGTACCATTCCCCTGTATTGTGATCATGTTATTTCCCCAATCATGTGTGACTTTAGAATCTTTGAACCAGGGTCTACCAAACAACATGTAATAATTGGAATCTACAACAATGTTCTATAGGATTGTAAAGGTAGCTATGTATGGTATACCATGAACATACATCCTTAAATACGTGATCAATCCTATTGGTTTGGTTATAGTTTGATTTTCCATTTGCAGATTATAAGGAGTAGGTTTTGGTTTAAGTAATATTAACCTAGCTCTTAATTATTCTATGTTAATATTTTCCCCAGATCCCCCATCCAAGAGAACATCACCAATTGTATTTCTATCAATCTATACTTGAATTATAGCCATGTGATTATATATGGCCACTATTGTTGTGCTAATATCAAGTACTACAAATGTAATTGCTTTTTCATTTACTGCCTTGGTGTTCATATCTGGTTTATTAGTTTTCATTTTCTGCCACAAGTATTTTTTCAAATCTATTGTTATTTTTATCAATTGTCCAAGGTTCAGGGTATAATTTGTTTCCAACATCTGCTTACTGATATCTTGAAAAATCTCCTCTACAAAAATGATTTTACTTGGAGAAGTAGAAGGTACTTCTTGAAGTTTTGTTAGGTTTGTAAGTTTTATGGAGTTTGGAATTCTTGCCCAACTAGTTGTCCATTTTCCAATTGTAAAAGTAGGTAATTTCTTGGGCAAATTGTCAATTTGTGACCCACTATTCCACAAATATGACAAGGATAGTTTAGTGGTATTGGAGGTTTACTAGCCTGAGTGGTAACTCCAGTAATAGCTATAACATGAATCTCCTTCTTCTTATTTTCGCAGGTCTCCACATTGTGATTTGTGTGATGATAGTTAGTATAGTACATACTTTGTTTTGCGGCTATTTGGTTTCCTATAGCTACGTAACCTATCCCTGTGGTTTATGGTATAGAAAGTGCACTATGTGCTTCAAGCATAGAAATACCTTCTTCATAGATTAACGCTGACTCTTTGTGTTATTGCAAAGTCTCACACTTCATTCCAACATTGGTAATGCGTAAATAAGACTATAATCTTAATCGGAATACTTTGGTTGAAAAATTGTAAATAGTATGTGTTTATAAATTATTACCCAATTTTAGTAGTCTTTCATAGTACACCTCAACTCTTTATGTGGATTCCTATTTCAGGTTCTTTAGTAGTAGATATACATGTTCATCATTTTGTACTATCCAATAACATCTATAGAAAGCTTGTTCTAAATCTGCAAATCTACAATTGGGATTATCTCGCATATAGTTGTTACATGAATTAGATGTGTTATCTCTCAATGTAAAATTGAACAAATTGGCTATTTCTTCATCTACCATTTCACCGTTAGCTTTGATAGTGGCTTTGAATATTCATACATGAACATCTAGATCAAAGTTTTTCTTATACTCAAGATAATTTAGTGGTTTCATGAAAGGCCTGGAATAGGGTACTATAGGTTGCACAACTTCTATTGTAGCACCCCTTGGGGGTTTTGGAGGATTTCCTTCTAGGCCTAGTGGCATAGATTTTGTAGTAATTATACTATGGAAAGTGTTATTAACAATAAGTTCAGTGGTATTTTCGCACTAAAGTCTAATGCTACAAGTTTTTTGGTACCATACATGACTACAATTCTTGGTTTTTCAAACTAGAAATTTTGGTCAAAAAAACTAGATTTAAAGGCGGGGGCCAAAAAGACCCCCTATCATTTTGGACAAGTCAATTTTAAACATGTCTAGTGCGACTAAGGTGGTTTTTTTTACTAGCAAAATAAAGACCATTTGATTGGTCATTCTAATTGATGAATATTGGACTATTTGATTAGTCAAATGATTTAAAATAATTTATTTTAATATTATTATAAAAAATAATTTGTAGGCAGGCAAACATGTAGGTAGATTGTAAAAATGTAGGTAGGTAGCTAGTAGCCTAACCTAGCCTACCTACTTCAACCCCTTAAACATATACATAGATTACAAGTATTAGGATAAAAAACCTTTGACCTCCTCAATGATAAACCAAATTTTTAACCAATGGACCACACCATCAAAAGGTGTTCAAGTTTTGTCAAGTTTTTTATTTCACATGTTTATCTCAACACATCACTGTGAAATTATGAAGTATGTAGGTAGTATGTTGTAGGAGGAAGGTGTGAGGGTGAGTGGGTGGGTAAGTAAGTAAGTAGGTAGGGAGGTATGTGGGTGGGTAGTTAAGTAAATAGGTAGGTAATAATTAATAGGTGGTATGTGGGCATGTCAATAAACCGATAGAAGGTGGGTGGGTAGGTAGGTTGTAGTAGGTAGTTAAATATAAAGTTAGATAAGTAAGTTGGTAGGTTGTAATAAGTAGGTAAGTACAAAGGTTGGTAGGTGGGAAGGTTGTAAAATATGGTAAATAGATTGCCCCATTTGATTATAATAACATTGGCCATCTTGATTAAATGTTCTACTTGACTAAAACCCTTGGCCATTTTGACTAGAGGTGTCAGTTGTTTATGTTGGGTGCAATCATATTAACATGTACAAAAAACAATTGTAACCATTGCTTAATTTTTTGAATTTTGGATTGTAAAATATATATATATATGCACATATAATATAATATAATGTTATTGTGAATACATTATGTACATGTCATAAAAAAATAAAATCAATTTAATGAATGAAAAAAATTCGTATAAAGAGTTTTAACCTCTTGTAACCATTGTTTAAAAGTTGCATAAAAACAACTTCAAGTAGTTTTGACACTAAAAGCACAATTTGAAAATATTTTTTAATGATATATTTTTGGATCTTTTTTAATATACACCTTAACATAATAATATTATGAAAACTTTTAAGATTTAAATTTTTTTTTGAAAGATTTGTTTAAATTTTTTTAATAAGATTTAAAAAATAAAGTAATGGTTTAAGGGGGCATGTGCGGCTCTTGATAAAATGGTTGGACCAACTTGACTAAACACTAGTACAAAAGTGGGGTGTAGTTCATTAGCTTAAATCACAATGGGATCTTAAAAATGAAATAAGTTCATTATATTTTTGTGATTTCACCCTGGTTAAAGTGATTTCATTATAATATCACTATGCAAACATTGTGTTTCACTACTAGTTGACATAATTCACTATTATAACTTACTATGCTAAATAGGTTTATTTTTATGTTGTTGTTTTAAATATCTTATGCTACTTTATGATATACCTTATAGTATTTTAAGCTATCTTAGTTATTTTAACTTATACCTTAAATTATTATAAATGATTATACCTTAAATTATTATACATTATTATACCTTAAGTTGTTTTATTTTAAGTTAATATATGTCATTTCAAGTTATACTTTAGGTTATTATAAGTTATTTTATCCAAAGTATAACAATTTAAAATAATCTAAAATATAATATAATGACCTAAGTTAAAATAATTATAATAACCTATGAAAAATAATTACAAATATCTTATAATAAAATAACTACCAATAGCCTATGATAATATAAACTATAATAACAAAAAATAGCCACCAATAGAATAACCATCAATAACCACCAATAGCCTACAATAAAGTAACTAATAATAACCACTAATAAAATAACCACCAATAGTCTACTATAGAATAGCTAATAATAACCACTAATAAAATAATCACCAATAGCCTATGGTAATTAGTCACCAATACCCACTAATAACCATTAATAACCACCAATGGCCTATGACAATTTAACCTAAAATAACCATTAATAGCCACTAATAGCCACCAATAAAATAACTATCAATAACCATTAATAAAATAGTTGTTAATAACCACCAATATAATAATTGTTAATAAAAATGTAACTAATAGCCACTAATAGAATATTCACCAATGTAATAACCACTAATGACCACTAAACCAATAATCACCAATAGAATATATAACCACCAATAAACAATAATAAAATAACCATCAATAGCCTATGGTAATATAACTTAGAATAGCCAATAATAACATAAGGTGAAATATCCTTCAATAATTAAAAATATTTAACAATAGTTTCACATAGCCGAAAATAGCCTAAGATGAAATAACTTATAATAACAAAAAAAACTCATAATAGCCGCAAATAACTTAAAATGAAATAACCTACAATAATAAAAAAAATCATAAAATAATTTTAAAAAATTTATAATAGTCAAAAATAGCTTAAGGTGAAATAATTTTAGATAACAAAAAAACTTAAAATAATTAAACGTAACCTAAGGTGAAATAACTCAAAATAGCTAAAAAAACTAATAAAAGCCATAAAAAGCTGTAAATAATGTAGGGTGAAATAACTTAGAACAATGAAAAACAACCCTAGTATAACTGAAAATAACCAACATAGGTAATATTATTATATTAACAAAAATCTTATCCATTTATTAAGCATTTTCTTTTTCAAAAGAATGGTTATTAAAATGTTATTGAATGGTGATATTCCAAAAAAAAATTGTTCAATTGATTTTACACTTTCAAAAGGAAATAAACGTAATTATGTACATTATTGAAAAAAATTTAAATTAAACTTTAATAATTTCATTTGAACAAAATCTTAATAAGATATGGATTTCCAAAGTTTATGTTTTTGTAATGTTTAAAATAAAATATTTGATAAATAAAATGCAATGTAATACATTATCACAACAAGTGTGGTGGCTACATGGTAAAGGTACCTCCATCTTAAAGGTCAAGGGATCAAACCTCACAAATGGTGTGTTTGTGGTTAACAATGTTAAATTGATCGAATATTTTCATATATAATTCCTTAGAGTACATTTTTACTTAGGTTAATTACATGGCCAATGTAATAGGTTAGATTTTTAGCCTAACATAGGTAATAACACACGTCAATAATTCATAGGCTGAAAATCATGAAATTATCAATAATATTAAATATTACATTAAATATTAAATAATTAAAATTTAATTGATTTCTATGCTACCTAGTTAATTAATTAGTAAGTGAAATGGCTTGATAGATTTATATTTCATTAGGCACTAGTGGACAAATTCGCAGTTCGTAGCAATTAATCCCCGTTCATTAGGGGGTTGATCAGTTTCACCATGGTAAAAAATGTCAAAATTCACTCAAAATCTAATGAAACCCATAGTGAATTAAGAAGCATTTTGGTGTAGTGAAATGTTCCAATGGACTAAACATCATTAGCCATTTTGATCAAGGTGGTTAAGTTTTTGTTCAATTTGACTAGATGTCCAAGTTAATAAATAGTCAAATAGGTCATTTCAACCAAGTTGACTAGTCAAAAGATACACATGTCATTCAAGCCCTTAACCTTTAATCAAAATGTACATGTTCACTAATCAAGAAAAACCAATTAGTCAACAGGAACTATTTGAAAAACTAAGAATTATAGTAGTGAGAACTAACAAATATTGCTTTAAAGTCATTATATTGATTTCCTTCTAAATTTTCAACAAGTTTTATATGAACTTTATTGTAAAAAGATTTATTTTCAACTAGTCATGTAGGGATTCCTTCATTCCTTATAGATATTAGATATTCGATCGAAATTATAGGCACAGATCTTGTTGAGTGTGCAACCATCATAAGAATTCCTTGCACCCCATTAATAATTGTTGTAAGAAAATGCGATATTAGCTTTCCATAAATTTATATGCCATTGTTGTTTAATGTTGTGGAATTTGATAATACTATGTTCCTTGCTCCAAACATGGATTTTGTACTTCTGAGAGTTGTAAATCTTGTGTGGTGTGAGCCATACCAACACAACCATGTGCGGTAGTTTCAATTTTTAAGAGTTGCATTAGGGTTATTTGAATGTGGTAAGGTTATTAAAGGCTTTTAGCAACTTCATAAGGAATGATGAATGCGTGTGGTTGCATGGAGGGGTTATTTTCTTTTCCGAAATACGATATTGGTGAATAAGGTGTTGGGTTAGTTCTTTTCTTCAACAAAAAGTTAGTAATCATAGTTTTATAACCTCAATTGTGTTATTAAGGGTGAGAAATCTCTAGAAGGTTGAGGGTAGAAACAGACACCAGAATTTGTGGTGTTTAGCAAAATATTGGTTTTGTTTTAGTATATAATGAGTAGCAAGGATGTTTGAGATTCATGAAATAATTGAAGGGGTGTCAATGAAAGGTCCATTATAGATAAAACAATCTTCAAGCCTTATGAACATAAGATTAATTCAAGACAATTTAATGATTAAATAAATAGTGTGACAAGATGGCAATGGCAACGTGAGTGTCGTAGTGAATGAAACATTTATTTAAAGTAAAAATAAACTCAATGAGGAACTGTAATTACATGTTGAGTCATGGGTTGTGCCTCAGTGGGATGGCAATGGCAATCCCACCTAGAAGATAATGAGCTACACCTATAGCACGATAGGTTATAACGACAAGAAATATAGGATGTGTCGAATGGTGCGAACTAGGTAGTCCGCCTTGCTATTAGGAAGTAGTTGGCAAATTCGACCACATAACCAACGGTAGTGTCCAATGTCGGGAACTAAAGACCTCGCGAAGATAGAGGTGTCTTTAATCTCGTAACAACCTTCACAGATAGTTTTAGGTTCATCGTTAAAAACGGGGTCAACTTGCAACAAGATCACCAAGGTGCAAAAGTTTGGAAAAATGTGATAATACCAAGTTCGAGGGGGTTCAACTTCAAGATGAGTGCGCACCTCTCAAAATTCAGGATCTTCATCATGAGGACATTACGTCAATGTCAAATCTAGAGATGTTTCTGGAACCAGTTTTTCATTCATTTGTGCAACTTGAGGCTCGTAAGACGTGGCCATATGTGATGCCATAATTTCAAGGAAAGGAAAATAGATTTTCAATCAAAATCAAATCAACAATGAATGTGTGGAGGACTTATTACATCGAGTTACGGGGTTGTAATTTATAAATCAAGGAAAAGGAAGGAAATGCGTAAATAACAGCCTAGAATCACAATAAAGTAAAACTTTAAGATCAATGGAAAAAATGAAGGTTTAAGTAAAATTTGTTGGGGGAAAATGGGAAGAGGGGAAAACGTGCTTCTCCTTCTCCTTCTAGTGGCCACCAAAGCATGGAACCTTCCAAGGGCCACCAAGCATGGAACCTTTCAAGGACCACCAAGTAATGGAACCTTCCAAGGGCCACCAAACATGGAACCTTTCAAGGGCCACCAAGTAATGGAACCTTCCAAGGGCCACCAAACATGGAACCTTCCAAAGGTCACCAAGCAATGAAACCTTCCAAGGGCCACTAAACATTGGAACCTTCCAGTGGCCATCAAGTTGAGATCTTCTTTCACCTCCTTCTTTCTTCTTTTCTTTAAGAAGGTGAATTCAGATCATTGAGGCTCTCTTTCCCCGGACATAATTTTGAATTCAAATCTTGAGAATACTTGTTCCCACAACCTGGTTGCGTATGAAAAGAATGATTAATCTTGGTAGATGAGAAGAAGAAGGAAAGTAGAATGGACATTTGTAATAGTTTTGAAAGAATGGAAGTGAATAGGGATAGTGTTGGGAGGTTGGAATCATAAAAAAATCTCTCAAACCCTCTCGGGTTTGGTAGCATAACTTCTTACTAGTTTATCTGCAAAGCTTAAGATTTGGTGGCAAGGTGCGCCTTGTAGTTAACTTTCTAATGAGCTAAGGCAAACTAAATTTGAATAACATATGTGTTAAGAATAATATTTCAAGTGGTTACTGGTCTGCAGCTAAGTTGAACACAATGTTGAACCTTTAAAGGTTGGTTTAAATGAATGACAATTTGACATAAAATTTTAGGATTTGAGGTATTTGAGCTTGGAAAATAGATCTATTAATTTTAAATTATAAATGATGCATAGGAGGTAAGTTACTTGGTTTCAACTACAAAAGCAATTTAATGTCTAGAAATACACTTGCATTTTTCCTTCACCGATAGCATATGTACTTTCAAGTATAGTCACTTCGTAGAACCAGAAGTAGAGGGATAGAAAGTCGCCTCACATGTGGTTTAAAGCAAGATGATTAACAATCATCCTTATTCTTTCTGGTGCAAAGTGACATGGTCTGGTGAGTCGGGGTTTTTTACTTTTGGAAAACGTCCTTTGTATTTCACCTGATTCAGTGGTGCTACATAATTTTTTGTAGTTCTGCAATTGTGTTGTTATTACTAATAGATTATGATCGTTTCTTAGATTTTGACCATTATGTGCTTGAATGTGGAAATGATTGATCATTGTATCTTGCACATCTCGTTCTATAAATGAACAATATTTGAGTGGATGATCTTCTTGTCTATGTAAATTATAACGATTGATAGTGAGTCTATAATGCCAATTTGTGTTTCAATTAAATCTACTCCAAACTTGTTTTCCGAATAATAATTGATGTTGACGGTCGGGTTTGATCTTGGACTCACTTGTCTGTAATGCATTCACCCAATCTGCCTATCATACTTTAATACAAGTCGTCATTATTAGTGGAGTGTTATGTTCAATCTACGTTCCTTCCTAGTTTGATGCACCGTGTAAGGAATATTTTTTGACATTTCTCTTTAACTATATTAGTTTAATTAAATAAAGTATCATGGTTGGGGTCTTGTCCTATCACATTGTACTAGATACCACGTAAATACAACAACAAATTATCAGCATACACAATGGAATGAAAGAAAGAATAAGTCTGTAGAAAAAAGAAAGTTTCATTATTATCAACTTGAAAATACACAAAAAATAGGTCTATATCAAAAGTTCTTACTTACAAAAGTCTCAACAATCCTAGACATTAATGTTTTCTTCCTTATATAATCTAATTAACAATTATAACCATCTAACTACCCTTGACATTTCAACTATGGTAAGTTGATTTGTATTACTACTCATTATGTTGTTACATCTCAATTTGTTTACAATACTTATTACTTTGTCAAGTCATTTTGCAATCTATCAAATTGATTTACAATAATGCCTAGTCTTATCAGATTATTTTGTCTATTACATACCAATTTACTAAGTAAGAAATTCCTTTTCCTAACATTATCCCCCTCTTATTTGTTGTATTGTCCTCACATGGCAAGATTTTTAAACATTTGTGATGGTGTTAAGAAGTCATCAATTTCACTGTCTGATGATTCTACCATGTCTCTAGTGGTTGTGATGGTATCTCCTTGGACGTACTTTTGAGTTTTTTTAATTTTCAATGGATGTGGAAAGCATTGTTGGTATTGCCATACCCTCCCAATACACGATCGAGTTGCCAACTTCTTCACTAAGTGTTTTGTCTTCACAATGACAGCTTGTAGCATTAATGGATGTGTACTGAAATACGCGTCTTTTGCCTGATCTTTTGTGTACTTGTAGCTAGTTGTCCACTGAATGGTTTCCATTGCTTAAGCATCTAGTTGTTCCATCTTTACAAATTATTGGCAAGTCCTAATTGTGTATTTTTCACTCCTCAGGAACTTATTTTACTTGGCTCATTACATGGTCTGATATTTCATTAATTGGCATCATTGCAAAGGTTTAACATCCACATCTAGCGATTTGATGGTGATGGTAGTGGCTATAATATTTGATTTCTAGTCTGCAATAGTATCTCAATGCATACAACCTTAAACAACCTACTATAAACTCCAACATTTTGTAACCCTTAAGTTCATTATACTGGATGTAGCCACATATGATACTACAAGTTAAATACTCTTTCCACTCCAAGTTTTCAATCTTCCACATTACCAAAAATTGTTTCTCTGTGATGTGTGAACCAAGCATCAATAAAACAACTCTTAATCTAAAACTCATAAACAATCGATAAGCAAGTAATAAGCTTTAGGGTTTGGCATCAGAGGATATGTATATTCCATTTCTAACATAATGTGTATTGTATCATTCAGGGAGCAAGGCTTAATGTCGATTTGTTCTACCACTATTGGTGATTCCACCCATGGTGTCACTAGTTCATAAATTGCTTTCCGATTCCTGGTTTCTATCCATCCTTGTGGCTATATCCTTGTGCTATTTATGAATCATTACTTCTTCTGTTACTTCCTTTCCTTTCATGAGTAACTCCCCAATGGGAGTTGTTTCATCATTTTCAAGTTCATTTGCTACTTCCTTCTCCTTTTCTTGTTTTTCTTCATCATTTAATTCTTCTTTCTCAATTTGATCTTCCAGCTCTAAAATCTTGACTTACGTTACATCAAGAACTTTGACATTACCTTTAATTTGGTCGAAATGCCACCTCTTCATCTTGGCTTGCCTTTCCTCCAATGTTGTTTTTACATTAGGTTCCATTTGCTTGACCAATTGCTCATACAAAAGAGCTTTAGCTTGGTTATCTATAGCAATTTTTTCCCAATTTGTGAATTTCCCTAAGGTTTTGTGAATCAATTCCAAACTTTACAATTTCACATCCTTTACATGTAACTCCTTATTAAGTTTGTGTTCTTTCACACAAACTCTTCCCCACAATTTGTTGTAAGATCTTTAAAATTCCTCCACTGTTTCATCAAAATCCTTGTTTGTTTTATCTTTCGCATTAACTATCTCTTGGAACATCTTAATTTCTTGGTATAATTTATGTTTTTCTTCCCTGAGGGTTTGAAGTTCCCGATTGCAATATGCAATCTCAACATTTGTTTTTGTTATGATTTCCAATCGAATTTCCTTTGTCTTCTACCTCTCCATTTCTACTAGTTTTTTTGAATCTTCCATTTTTTTTTGCATCTCCTCAAAATGCTTGTTCATATCCATAATCTTCTATTGGAGCTCCACAATTATTATTTTTTTGATGCTTTCAATGACCCTTCTATCTTATGATGGATTTTATTTTGTTGCAAATCGACTTTAACCTGAACATGTCAATCTTCTATTTCCTTCCAAAGCTCTTCAATTTGTTTTTTCATCTTTTTATTCTCCTCCAATTGTTGGGTATACCTCTTTTATTGTTGGATTTCCCATTCTTGAATTGTTTTCATTACTACCAAAAATTGATCTACAATGTTTTCCCATTCTTTTCCTACTCATGACATTACAACAATAGTGACTAAAGACATTTGAGATTCACCAATTTGATTTGGTTTGTCAACTTCCTTCTTTACCATCTTAGTGCATATCACTTTGTCTTTCTCTTATCTCGTCTCTATTTCTTTCTTTGGTTATTTTGCTCTTATAACAACCACTTTTTCCTTGGTTTTCTCCTTGTCGGTATTCACATGTATTACTGGAATACTCCCATATGTTCTTTCAACCAATATGTCAATCTTTTCCAAAACACGTGTGGTAACCTTTAGAGACTTTATTTGTGGTTCCATTACTATTGCCACTTCTTCTTCCTCAAAAATCCTTGTATTTGCCACGCCCTATTCGACATTGTTGCCTTCTCTAATAGCTTCAGTTTCCAACTCCAATAGTGTTGATACCTTTTGTGTCACAACCCTAGCCTTGGGTTTGCGATCAAGGCAAGCGTTTACAAAGGTGCGGGCCAAGAATGAAGCGTGGGAGTCACATTTCATGCTCCTAGGAATGTAGGAAAGTGTGAAGGAATGAACCCACATATTCTCAAGTGGGCTCCCATTTTGGGAATTGGAGTCCTGATGGACTTTTGAATCTTCAGAGGGAGATTATAAGGGTCAAAACTCATTGGATTAAAAAGTTACTTATACCATTGAAAATTTCTTGAGAAGTAGATGTCTAAAATGGGCTTTCATGACCCATTTGAATACTTAAAACATAAGTTATGGCTAAAAAAAGGGTTGGATTCAAATTGCCAATTTGACTCCTGACCACTAAAAGTCAGGAATCTCCCTGATTTACTTGCATGTAGGTGGTGTGCCACATATTGTTCTCGACAAATGCTACAACTTTACTTTAGACCTCACCTTAATTGGAGGTTCGCATAAGAAGTTATGGGCCTTCAAAGTTGTAGAAATCTCAATTTCGGGAATTTCGAAACTCCCATCTTGAAAATCCAAGACAAAATGACATTTGGGTGCAGGCCCCATGGCTAGGCACAAAGAATACTATAAGGGGGAAGGTGGTGGTTTCCCCCAAGTCCGGGCTGTGGTGAGTATTGTGAGTTTGTGTTTGCTTGTGGTTCGTTGGTGCACCAAAAGTGTTCCAACTACACACTAACCAACTTGTTGTTTGATTTTTGTAGGTTTGTGTGAATAATTGGCTCGCTTGTCATTCGTCCTAGTCCCCATCCCGGAGCTCCAACACGCCCTTTTAACCTCGAAGTGTTACGAACCAGGGAGCGTACCCAACTCCTTATCCTTCTAATGTTTTCACCTTTGGACTTGTAGTTGAGTCTATCAAGGAGTTTGGGGGTGCATCATCTTGTCGGTTAACAGAAGGATTATTAATATCCCCCTTTTACATTAGAGATATTTTTGACTATTCTGGATGGGTTAGTTTACTCACACTATTACTCTTCTTTTACCTTTGTTCAAACATTACGGTATGCACATCCACAATAGCCCTGATATCACTAGATTAAGATCTTCTTCCACAGTAGCCCTACTATCACTAGATTAAAATCTTCTTCCTACTATCACAGGTCTTTTTGGATTTTCAACACAGTGATCTAGATGGTATTTTTCTATGATGGTAAAGGTTTAGGTGTTTCTTGGTCTATCTACCTTCCTTTGCATAAACAAAATTTCATTCTATAACTTTTGTGCAAACCACATTACCCAATTCACTTCCCTTTCCTTTACAGCTTGGATAACAACAAATGTTTATTTTTTTCTCAATCTAAGCAAAGTGATTTTTAGTCCCAAGGCTTAACTCTTGATAAAAATAAATAAAAATTTATAAGATTTTGTAACATGGCTCCTTTTTATATTAGCTTTTCAAAAATCCAATGCATGTTAAATTAAGAGGTTGTATGTAGATGTTATGAAGAATGGAACAAAAAGGGTTCAACCATCAAGCGTGACATTGAATGAACATCAACATAATGCCTCTTCACATTCCATCATGGTGAGTTACAATTCTCCCATAATGTCTTTGTATCTTCCAAGTGGACACAATGCATTAGATTCTTAGTGAACTTCATTGCATTACATTGAACCACCTTACTTGTTAAACTACAACTACATAGTAGTTCCACTTCCAAGCGGGTTTGTGAGTGCATATCTTCATGTTGAGGGTGTGCAAGAATGCCTCACAGTCACCATTCACTATTTTTTTTTCGTTATTATTCATAACACTTAAACAAACCAACTTCAAAATAAGTTATTTCCAATGGTATTTCTTTTAGTCCCTTTGACTAATACTTGTCCTATTTTAAGTTGACATACTTTCGCATCTCCAACAATTTGTTTTTAAACTCTTAAAGCCTTTGTAATTCCTTGACTACATCTTGATGAACTAACATTTTTCTCTCCCATTTGGTTCGTCATCCTCTTGTAGGACTAACTTCCCTTTCCCGAGGTTTTTCTTCTTTGGCATTCTAGCCTTTTGACCCCTGGTGGTCACAAATACGTCTAATACTAGTTGATCCCAATCAACCATAGTTACATTAATTCCCACCTTTCAATGTGGAGTTATTAGCTTGATCCTCTAGAATTTTCTTCCATATAGGACAATCCTTTTTGACATATCTTTCCTTATGGTAACAAAAACACTTTGTGTCATTTTGTTGAAATCCATTATATTGAATATATCTTCGTTGGTTAAACCATTTATTCTAATTTTGTTAGTTATTTCGATTACCTTGCCAATTTTGATTATTTGGCCTTGAATTATATGACTGATTTCCACATCTCTTTTCATTATTGGATATTTCATAATTTTGTTGTTCATCTTTTTGAATTACATGTGTTTTGGCTTGCACCACATGCACTGGCACAATCTTTCTAGATGGACATCTTCCACCCATCGACTTGCTAGGACATTGATCAATATTATGATTATCACTTTTACAAATTTGACAAAATTTTATCACAAGCTTACATTCCTTTGTAAAATGTCCTTCATTATAATAGTTCTAACAATATACACCTCTTCTATATGTGTCAAATTGTATTTTTGTTTCTTTTCTTTTTGGTTTAAAATGTTCTTCATCATCTAAGTCATCAGATTCATCATTGTCAGAATCTTGATGCTTTCTTGCCATATTCCTTCACCTTATTAGCATTTCTTCTTCTATGGCTATAGTTGATTTTGCCACTTTCGCTAGAGTTCTTTTCAGCATAGCAAGAATTGCCATCTTCACTTTAGTTTTCAAACCTTTTCTAAAAGTTTATATAAGATAAATATCATTAGGTCATTGTGGAATTACTACACATAATCATAGAAATCTATCATAATAATCTTCTACCACTTCATATTTCTTCTACTTTGCATAACACAAAGCAACAACTACTTGCCCTTCATTTTGAACTTCATTGAATCTTGATGTAAAAACTTTTACTTCATCCCAAGTTGCTATTAGTTGGCTTGTTCCAAACCTAGCAAACCAATCAACAACTTTTCCTCTCAACAAATTTGGAAAATATTGCAACTTATGATCATCAATATTCTCTCCATTTGTAACACATACTTTGGTTAATTATCAAAGGTGAGACATTGGATCATCATTATCATGGTATTTGGGTAATTGGACATGTTAAAGCATTAATAGTTGACAAAGCCATGATAGATGGAACAAACATAGTTGGTGTAACAATTGGTGTGGTCAATGTTGTCTTTTTAGTTGGAGAATAAATTGATTTGGCTAAAAACACTTGTTGATCAAATAAACCAAATAAATTATAATCAACTATATTTTTACTATTATTACTTTCACTAACTTCTAATGTTCGTTTGCTATTTTCTTTTCATTTCAGAAGGATTGGCCATCCTTCTTCAATAACCCATTCAAGAGTTTCAAACATCGGATAAGTAATGTTGTTAAATTCAAATTGTTTTCAATAGGTATTCGTTTTTCATCTTTTGTATTCAATGAATCGAATTGAATAATCTGTCTAGTTCCTTCATTTGAGGTTTATCATACTTCTTCAATTCCTACAACAATAGCTTGTGCTATAGTCACCACATCTTCATTATGTAATGGTTCAAGTACTTGATAATTAGTCGGTGGGTTAAATAATCATTTAATCTTTTCCATAATTTTGGTGTTTCGATTCTTGGTGTCTCAATCAATCGAATTAAAATAGTTGCATCTTTAGCTTCTTCATGGTTTTGCCATCTCCAATTTCGTAATCTATTATGTTCTTCCCATTTTCTTTCTTTATTTGTCATGACTCAATACATCATTTTCCATATAGCTACTATAAACATTACATTCACTCACAATTTCTCATAAGGATTTGGTAACAAAAATTCTCTTTTCTCAATTCTCTCATGATGATATTCCTCATTACCTTTCAATCTAATTGTATATCCAAACCCTGGAAACCTAGGTGTCCAAAACATATCACAAGGCATCCATTTTTTAACTAATGCATTAATGTTGAGCTTAGTATATCCATGCTTATCTTGAAATACCACTCCATAATGTGTTGCAACAATATTATTGATTTTTGCCAATGTTAGCAAACAAACCAACATTGGCAACCATCTTTTGTATTTTGTTAGTTTTGTAGTGTGAATAATGAGTGTGCAAAGTTGTATACACCAGACTTTAGTACCTCTATGCAATTTTTTTAGGATTAATTATTGCATGTTTTTTGGCATACTTTCAAACTTGTCAACAAAACAATTCCATTTGTCAAGTTCTAGTGTGTTTTTGGGTGTATGCAAATAGTCCACAAAAGACCATCCATAGTTATTATGCTACTGCAATATCTCTTTACCTTCTATCGTTAAAATTTCTTTTAACCACTCATTCTCTCTTCTAATTACAAACATATTCTACCAATTTTCATACCATACTTGATAGACATTGTTATAATAATCAAATAAAATAATAATTTGAATATGTGATAACTAATTCAGCCCCCAAAATAGTCATCTTTCTATTTCATTTTGTATGTTCCCATTACTTCTGCATATCCACATGGTGAAACCTTAAAAAGTGTATGAAGCAAAAAAAATCCTAAATCTATTTCATCTACTTCAATTCTTTCTTCCTCTCTTTCCATTAATTTCTCATAAATTCATGATGATAAAATTGCATTCCCTAGCATGGTTGCCAAATGTAAGGAATATTTTTTGACACTTCTATTAAATAAATTATCATGTCTAGGGTCTTGTCCTATCACATTGTAGTAGATACCACATAAATACAACAACTTGGATGATAACAAATTATCATTACACACAATGGAATGAGAGAAGAAGTAAGTATGTGGAATAAAGAAAGTTCCATTATCCTCAACTTGAAAATACACAAAAAATAGGTCTATATCAAAAGTCCTTACTTACAAAAGTATCAACAACCCCTAACATTATTATTTTCTTCCTTATATAGTCCAATTGACAATTATAATCATCTAATTGCCCTTGACATTTCGACTTTGGTAAGTCGATTTGTATTATTAGTCATTATGTTACTACATCTTTATTTGTCTACAATACTTACTACTTTGTCAAATTGTTTTACTACTACATATCAAATTGTTGAGTAAAAAATTCCTTTTCCTAACACAATTTTAGTTACAAAAGCATGTTCCTCTATATCTTCAGTTTATAGTACAATTTCAACATATTGTGGTAATGCTTGTTCAACTTCATTGTTGTCCAAGTCTTCATCCCATTCTTCATGGTTATGTTAGGACTAAGGTGAAACATATTACCAAAAAAAACTTCTATCTATGGATCTTGTCTCCATACCTCCATGTACTTCTTGAAAATGTATGTGATATCTCTTTGAATTGTATAAAGTGCCATGTCTTTGGGTTGACATACTCATCTTTATTCTTTCACTTCCCTTCTTTGTAGATCTGTGTGGGTAACCATGGGTGCATTGTCACCCCATTCTTCTTGTTCAACTTCGGGAAGTTCTACCTTCATTGGCAACCTCATTCAAACATTGGATCGCTTCATCATTGTACCAATGAATACTTCTCAAGGTTCCATAATTGCTGCAGATGGCATCCTATACCTTGCAGGCTGCTCCTCTATCTTGGGTATTCTTAGCATGGTATATTGTATTTTTTTTTAGAATATGAAACTTTGTTGCATCACTTGCAAACAATAGTTCTCCTTCCATCACATTTTCATTATGTTGCATGGTTACCTGATCTAATTGTTTTTGCAAACTTCGGGTTATTGTTCGATTTATGTTTATTGCCATCATACTACTCTTCCTTGGAAATTGTTTTTTTGGCCACAAATTTAAATCCTTACAACAATTGTTTCTTCACTAATTTTGAAATTATAGTTTTAAGGAATAAACATTTTTTTTCAAAACAACCTTTTTGTACCTATTGCCACATAATAAAACCAAAGCAATACATGCAACTTCAAAATCTTAACCCCACATTCATCCCAGGGATGGTCGCCAAATGGTAAATCCTAATATTATTACTATTTTAATTATAGTTTTTATGTTTTTATACATATTTAGTTTTAGTTATACAAAATCGATATTAGAAATTGAAAAAAAAATTAAAATATTCTCCACAACAACATATCTTCACAACCTAAATATCCACATATTTATGAATATGTCAAAATGCTGCCATAGTTTACTATTCATATTGCTACAAAAAATTAAAAAAACAAAAATAAATCTTGTAAAAAAATAACCAAAAATAAAAGATCCAAGTTCATTGTTTTTCAACTTTCTATACTTATAAAAACTATTCCAGTATCTCTCATTCCTCCTTTGTAAAACTCTTTAGGACAAACCTTCATCAAACAAAATATCCAAAAGCTTCATTCCTTCTCAACTTTCCCGCCTAAAACACCATTTGAACTCCACCTTAGTATTCATATTCTGACTTACCCTGTATGTACTAAACTTGCCCTGTCCAACCTATCTTATAATAGACATCACAACACCTACTCCCTATGCTTATCTAGCTTGATTACCATAGTATAATATTGCCCTTAACAATTGTTCCCCTACATCTCTCAAACCATGGTGGCAAAATTGGTGGATTGTGATTGCAACACCTTAGCTTTCATTTATGATTTGCCACTTGGTGTGTCTGCATAAAAAATAAGGACACAACTAAATGATGAAGTAGGAAATGGAGTAAAAGGGTGTAGTCACAATCAAATGAACTAGAAAGGATGTCTAATGATGAAAAAAAATTATGTTTTAACATTTAAAACCATAGAAATCATGGCAAATTACTCTTTTTCATTCATAAGAACGTTAAGGAATTAAAATCAAAAATTCATTCGATAAAATTTTAAGTTTAAGTTTCAATTTAGGATCTTTGAAAATGAACACCTATTATGTTAGAAGGAATTAATTTTGCAAAGGACTATCAAAATGTCTCATATAATATTAAAAAATTCATGGGGGATAATTAAGAAGATAAATACCTATTAACCACATTCAAAAAGCACTCATATCCTAAAATATGTGGAATAGTAAAACTTTTAAAATTCAAAGAATTTCCAAAATCAATCCAAAACTTTAAACTTGAAAAGTCCTTTATCACATATAAATGGGGTATAATGTATATGATGTGTTAAAAAAATTTTAGTTTATTATACATGAAAATATTTTAAAAATTAAAATCAAAATTTTGTTATGATTTGAAATTGTTATCATTTTAAAAAATGAAATAATAAATATACAAGGAATCAACACACTTTCAAAAGTTCATATTTATTCAAAAATTATAAACAAAAAAACATGTTATCTACTTAGAAAATTATAAGAATTTATTATAACAAATTTCAAAAAAAATGTTCAAAAAATTATTTGTATGAAAAAAAAAATTTGGGCAAAAAGACATGCAATCTTTTTTTAAAATAACATTGTTGGCTTATTTAATATTGTTTGCACCCAAAAAATGGAATAGAGTTTGGAGTAGATTACTCTAGTTGTAGAGGGTCATTAAGTGTGGGAGGGGTAAGTGGGTGACATGATGTACCATCAATCACATTCTACTGCCTTTTGAAAACATTTCAAATTGCATGTCCATCCATGGCCTTTTATTGGGCCAAGACTTGGTCACATTGCAACACCATTTTTTTAGACCCCTTTTCATTGTTTGTGCCCATTTTTATTCCTTCAATGCATTTTGGTAACAATCGTTCAATGTGTCCTCTTGGAACATCGAACTAAGATATGTTGGGATTTGTATTCACCATAGACCGTTTTCCACACAAGACTTAGTATCAATTGGGTGACTTGTTTTTTGTTTCTAAAATATATACCAAAATTCCGATGGTAGCTCTTGACCATGGTGTTGAGATGGAAAGATTCCACAATGGCCCTTGGTTGATTTTCCTTCCTAGCCATTTTTGCCTTTGGTTGAATAGGTCAAACATCACCTTCCTCCAAGTCATGAAGGAAAGCTTCATCTTTATGCTCATTGCTCAAGACTACACAATGGAACATCGCAAAAACATTTTTCAATATCACTTACAATGACATACTAAAACTTTAAAAAAAACTCAAATTGTCATTATAGACCAATTTAGAACTTAATTAGCCATTTGTCACAAGATTGTCACATCTTTACAAAGCCATTGGAATTTTTGGGGTGAAATAACAAAGAAGAATGCAAATGCCATTTAATTATGTAAAATAACCCCAATAACTATCCTAAGGTTGGAGAAGTTTTAAAAATGTAAAATATGGAAATGATTTTACATTTACTTCAACAACTTTTCTGCCCTAGTTAATGATGTTAATATAGACTTTTAACTAACATAACAAAGCCTAATTTGATTAAATCTAGGCTTAATTAGGTCAAAACAAAACCTTAATTTAAACGAAAAGAGGTTAATCCATCAATTGGAACATCCTTGAGCTTAATTAAATCAATCTACATACGTTAATATGAAGGAGGTAAGGCTAAACCATTATTTAAAAACTTAATTAGACCAAATTTGAGTTAATTAGGTCAAGATATACCTTAATTTGAAGCGAGTAGAGGCTAATCCATCAATCTATAACTTAATTAGTTGAAAACATATTTTAATCCATTAATTTATGCCCTAATTGGAGTATCCAAATTTTAGTTAGGCCAAGTCAAAGCCTAATCCATTAATTTAAAGCCTAATTGGAGCATACATAACTTAATTAGGTCAAGATAAACCTTAATCCATAAATTCAAAGCCTAATTCAAACATTTAGAACTTAATTAGGTTAAGACATGGGTTAATCCATCATTCAAAGCCTAATTGGAGCATCCAACATTTAATTAGGCCAAGACAAAAGCTAATCCATTAATCCAAAGCCTAATTGGAGCACATCCAAAACTTAATTATGTCAAAACAAACCTTAATCCATCAAATCAAACCTTAATTGGAGCGTATTTGAAATTAATCATGTTAAGATCAAGGCAAATCCATCAATTTTGTCCTTAATTAGAACATCCAAAAGCTTAATCATGTCAACATAAAGGTTAATTCATCAAATCAAACCTTAGCATTAGTGACAAAAGTTGATTAGGTCAAGACAAAGGTTAAACCTTTAGAGTAGAAGCTAATCCATCAATTCAAAACTTAATCAAGTCACAACATAAACTAAACCATGGATGAAGAGTTTAATCAAGTCAATATAGAACTTAATCAAAACAACACAAAGGTTAAATACTTAGTTTAATCATATGAAGATAGAGGCTAATGGATCCATTAATTCAAATGTTAATACATCAATTTGAAGCTAAATACATAGTTTAATCAAATGAATTCAAAGACTGATTCATCAATTCAACAGCTGATTACATAGCTTAACTAGATGAAAATAAAGGATAATCCATGAAAACATAGGTTAATGCATAAATTTAAAGGCTAAATACATAACTTATTAAATTGAAGACATAGACTAACACATTAATTTAGAGGCTAAATACATAGCTTAATTAGATGAAAACAAAGGTTAATCCATCAATTCAAAGTTTAATATAAAGTTTAACCAAGGAAAGACAAAAGATAATAACATTAATAATATGAAATATTAAAACTATACATGAATGCTTTGAAATAAAACCACAAATTGAGTTGAGAACCAAAATGTACATTTTGCCATTGATGTCCAATCATCAATGTTGCATGACAAGTGTGGGGGCTATTTTCATTCTACCTAGGGGTTTGTAGGCCTAACTTTGGGTCCTTTTTTGAATACATATTTGAATCACAATTTAGATAAATGTCAATTGTGGCTAAACAATTGGTTGTGCAAAAGAATTCAAGCTCAAAACATGTTTAAAAGGATTGCCTCTTCATGCCATGTTCTCTAATGTAGTTGAGATAACATCTATGATCCAATTTAACCATCTCTAGGGCATTCCATGGTAGACTTTTATCCACAACCTTAAACCACATTTTGTTCATTTCGCATAGATGCCATAACATCGATGGGGTCCTTGGTAGGTGTGGAATGATGTGGTTTATCACTATTGGATTCGGGGGAGGAGGCAACAAACAACCTTCAAATTGGGTTGCCAATTTAAGGTTAGGGCACGAGGAAACTTAGGTGAGTTTGGCAACAATTTCTACTTGAGGAATGGGAGAAGGATGCTTTATGGAATGGGCAAGCCATGTGGTTGCCAAGGATTGAACAAGTTGGGCCACCTTAATGCAAGATGTGGCAATTGACCACACCAATAACAAGAATGATTGCCACAAGCTAAGTTCCTCACCTCAACAATTAAAAAAAATACCTCATCTTCACTAGAGTTTTTTACCATGGTGTTTTGAAAAGTAGAAATCAAAAGGTTTTAGGATCCCTAAACCCTAAACTTCACTTAAGAACTTTCAAGATTTTGTTTAAAGTTGGGGAGAATTTTTTGTTGAGTTCAAATGTTTTAGTGGTTGATGGAGGTTGAAGATGTAAACTTGTGTTCACCACTTAACCAAATCACTAAAGGTTGTTCTTGGATCTTTTAAGCCTTGAATATCTCACAACTAAAAAACTAATGCCCAAATTTCGCTCTTTCCAAAAACCTTTTTGCTCTTGTTCAAGAGACTCCATGCTCAAGAAACCAAAATTGCGTGATGAAAACCAAACTTTCCAAAAACTTTTTCACTTGAAATCCAAAATATTTTAAAGAAGCTTGAAAAAAAAGGTCTATAATTTAAGCAATTTACAAGAAGCTTGGAAGATGTGGACAAAAGAACTAGAAGAAAATGGTTGGGTATGGTAGGTCTTTGGCATTGCTTTTATGCTTAAGCCTAGAATAATTTTATTTGAAGATGCAAAGCCCAACATGGGCGGAAGTGGGGATGTAAGCCCAATGCAAAATACAAGCAAAAACTAGTGGACTTTATGGATAACTCCATTAACTTACTAGAAATTTCATAGGTATGGTAATGTTTTGTGAGAGTAAACAATAAGAGACCTACAATGAGCAAATCATTGCATATCTAGTCATTCACTTAAATTATAACACTTCATTTATTGGGTCTATGTCCATGTAGAACCACCAAGTCCAATTCTTGGTTGGTTCCAAGTCCATGTAGGTTTGGTTTTTGGACTCAAATTCGGATCCAAGTTTAGACTGGACCAAAAATTAAAACTAATCAACATTGGATATACCTATATTGTGCAAGTATTGATTTTAAAGAAAACATATGGTCCCAAGTATTCTATATTTTAAAACTTTGGTTACCTTTTTGGGTAAGGTTTTGATTTTTTTTAAAAATTATAAAACCTTTGGCTATGGTTTAATTTGTTTTTCCTAATTTATAGTGGTTGTTGGGTACAAGGTTGTCAAAGTGGATGTAGTTTTAGGTATGGTTAAGATTTAGGGTTATGATTTCAATAGAAGCACATATGCTCAAAAAAAATTTAACACCAAAGAAGTTGAAGCTTGGACAGACAAAAATTGTAGCACATACATTAGAAAAATCAACTAAACAAAAATCAAAGCTCACAACTTATACACAAAAAGGAAAATCATACACACAAACCCAAAGTGACAAGACAAACCGTAAACCATAATAATATTCATAATTTAAGATATTGAAACCCATGTAGGTCCTTAATGGTTTCCTCAACCAAAAATAGGCGGGTAAAAGGTTCTAGGTTTTACTTTAGTTCTACCATGATTAGTAGTTCATGGGTAAAGGTTTATATCAATTTCATAATATTTAAATCCAATAAGGTCATGTTTTTGATACCTAATGTTAAAACCATTGGTTTTAGCACTTTGATCCAAGTACCTACACAACACTAGTTTATACCAAATGACAAATCTTTCAAACCAATTGTCACTTTTTTATTATTGACAAAGATGTTTCACAATGTGACATTAGAAGCAATAGAATAACCCAAACAATTTGGACTAGGTATGGTTGTTCTACCTTGGCATGTAGATCACATGCTTTCCAACCTCTAAATGATGTTTCTTGTTTCAAGTTGTTTAAAACAACATTTGAAAAAAAAATTGGAACCATGGCTAGAAACAATTACTTTGCATTAAACAAGGTGATGTTGGCCTATTGGGTAGACATAACTTTAGAAAATGTAATATTGTCCAATATATATATAAAGTTTAGGTTTAGATTTAGCTAGATTTGGCCACTAACCTCGAAGTCATGGATGACAAGACCACAACAAATGAAGTTTTCACAACAAGAGACACTATGGAGCTTGAGGATGTTTGTTTCTCAAATTTATGTTGATGAGGACATACACTTAACAATGGGAAAAAACCTTTACTACTAGAAACTTATTGCATAATATAACAACTAATATTGAAAATGAACCAACAATTGATGAAGACCATGAAAACTAATGGCCCTTTTCACCTAACTAACAATATTATGTTGAAATGCCAAGCAACCCACTATCACAAATGTCTACCCACCATAAAATGACACATAGTTAATAATTAAATTCTTGGATAATCCTAATTTTAAACATGACATTCAACCAAGTACAAGTTTGACACATTATGCCTTATCATTTGTCAATTTTTTGTCATTGCCATTTGATAGAAAATTAGGGACAAGGAACCGTTTATGGATTATAGCCAAACATGTACGTTAAACTATTCTATAGCAAAAAACACTAGAAAAAAAAGAAGAAAAAGAAATCAAATAGTAAAGGTGGAATTAAAGGGAGGAAAAATGCACTAGAAGAATGATTCCATTAAAATTAGGTAAGCAATTCATATATGCATTGACAACCAATAAAGGGCACAACATGCATTGAAATGGTCTACTATATATTGTAGTTTGGGATGAGGTAAAAACATGCAATTTAGGGCCCACACCCACCTCCTTGGTGTTTTGCTTAAAAAATAATGGGTTAGTTAGTCAAGATGACATGGAAAAATTAGATTGGTTATTCAACAAAAATATTTGTAAAATCATTTTTCACAAGTTCACAATTCTTATGATTCAAAAAAATGTCACAATATGTTATTATGCATATATGTATATAAAATACCTAGAAATAAATGATCAATCAACTTTTAAAAAAATGGTTAAGCAAAAAAAAATCAATGGTTACACTACTTTTTAAATGTTTTTGGATATTTTATATTCATTATATATTTTTCAAGCTTATACACATTCCCATAATATATTTGAAACATTATTGTAAAATTACAACAATTTTTTACATTAAAATAATTTATTATTTACAAAATATGAAAAATTAAGCAATTGTTACACTTTTTATAGTCTTCATTTAAACCCGATGCAAAGATGCAAACACAATATTAGGACCCAATCCCACCTCATTGGTATTCTAGTTTAAAAGCAATGGATTAACTAATCAAAATGATGTGGCAAAATTGAATTGGTTATTCAAAGAAAATATTTAAAATTTATTATTTACAAGTAAATATAAAATTATTATGACCCAAAAAAAGATCATATTATATTATTATGTGCATGTTTATATAAAATGAATATAAAATATCCAAAAATATTTTTTAAAAGATTAAATAATGAAAACATTGATTACATTAGTTTAAATGTGTTTTTGGGTTTATATATTCATTATATAATTAAAAATTTTATATTATTTTTTTCATAATATATATGAAAAATATTGTAAAACTCATCATTAAGTTAATTTAACATTGAAAGGTGAAAATTTAAATAGTTGTTACATATTTCACGGGTCCTAGTGTTTTGTTTATATTAGTTTGGAACTGCAAGTGAATTCAATTTGACTTTAACTCTGATGAAGCTTTTAAGTAATCCTCCAGGTTCACCCAATATGACATATGAGGTGTCAACCTTGACATCAGTTTTATGCACAAATTTTTTTAAAGCAAAAAATGAAAAACACAATGCAAGTAGAAAGGGCATGTCCCAACACATTTGCAACACTCTACCAAGATACATGAATGTGAAAAGGGGTTGGGGGGATGTGGGGTGTCGAGAAATACTTTACAGTAGACCACATGATGATGAATAACAAAGGATCACATGACAATGATGGGCAATACATGACCACTTGAAAATACCATGATGATGTTTACTAGTAAAGGAAAACCACAAGAAAATGATGACAATATTGAATAGTAGAGGAATACTACGAGAAGATAAAGGCAATGAACAACACATGAACACCATGAAAAGATCAGCCTAGTGATTGACATTAGATGAACATCATGAGCATATCACGGTGATGAGTAGGAGAGGGGCACTTAAAGAAAACCATGATGATGGGTAGCATATTAGGAACATCATGAAAAAATTAAGGGGATGAATAGTAAAGGAACAACAAAAGAAAATTTAAGGTGATGTGTAACGAAGGAGCACCATGAAAAGACCATGACATTTGATGAACAAGATAAGATAGCCATGAGAAAAGTAAGATGATGAGCAAGATATGAACACCATTAGAAAATTTAGATGATGAGCACCTGGTCCACAAGAAAACTAGGAACAATGAGTAGCATAGGAGCACAACGAGAAAGACCACAATGATGAGAAATACAATGTGCAACAAGAGGAGGTTGGAGTGGGAGAATTCGAAAATGGGGTGAAACTCTTGTGAGGACCGATTTAGAAAATAACATTAATTTGGTTTTTTAAATGTTTTGTTTCCTGTATACTGTTTTCATCTTGACTTCTCATTTCGTTTTCAATTTGAGCAAATCTATGGCCCAATATCCCCAAATTGAAGTACTTTAAGAATAACACTATTGTATATATATTCTAATATAATAGCAACCTTCATCATGAAACTACATATCACATCCAATGGAAATTCATTTTCCTTGCAATTGCTTTGGTTGGAGTAGTTGGACATTGGACAAGAACATGCAAAGCTATTTATATATTGAGAAAGGTTATTTGTGTTTTTTTTTGGGTTTAAAGTCTCCCAAAAGAAAGTGCCTCTGGTTGTGCTCTTGGTACCAAAGGAAAGCCCTTGATGATTAGGAGGTGGTTCGGTAATGTTCAGAGTTATGACACAAGTTTTATTGAACATTGAACAATTTTGTCATTGAAATTTCAATAGCATCATAACTAACTTTCTTAGGGGAATTGTGGCAAGCTCTTGGTAATGCTAGAAAGTCCTCGATGATTGGGATTTCTTGGAGATGCTTTCATATTTTTTAGACCTAAGGTGGGGGAGATGTTGGATTTTGAGTAATTTAAAATTTAGGCTAATTTTGCAGAAAATTAATTAAAAATTTTAATATAAAAATTTCACGCTGTATCATTAGGATCTCTTGGTCACATTTGGAGCAGTTACATGATCATGTTCACGGTGGTCAACGGCATAGGCCACACTAGTAGGAACTAAGGGATATGTCTTATTCAAGGAACATAATAAGAACGATTGGGAAGAAGGATTTTGATCCTCTTGGAAGTTTTGGCCAGTGTTGTGCAGTTCTTTACTTTTATGAAGATCCCTGGTTTCAATTCCAAAAAATAAATTAGAACTGCCCCAGTTTTGGGTCCACACATAAATGGAACTGAGATCCAGTTTCTAGTCCAATTCTTAAAAATATAATCTGGTTCCAGTTTTGAAATCAGTCCTGTTTCAGATTTGGTTCTTATTAACCCAGCGCAGAATTGGTCGTTTAACAGTCTCTTAATCTCCAGTTCTAGTCATTTTAATTTTTTTTAGTAATAGAGTTATCTATAAAGTCTCACGATTAGGGAGTGAGAATCGTCAATTTCGACAGAATTGGGCATCAAACACGTAACTGAGAATGCAAAATTTACAAAACGAAATAACTGGGACGTAGACTAGTTTTTCCAGCCATCTTGGTAGTAAACTGAGTTTCATCCTGTCTTTCCTTTTTTCTGAGCGCCTCCAATGCTGCTACATATTCACTACGCCTACCTGTACAACTACTATAATTATTCTTGAACCTGTGCATTAAATGCTGAGTTTCAGCAATTTCATACTCAAATTTAATAAAAAATACTCAGATTTATTAAAATTTCTTTACTTTGCACATACCACTGAAAGAGGGGATAGGGGGTGAAAGCATGCCCAAAAGAGAGTGTGAAGGCAGGGTGACTTTAGAGATAACTCTAATATCGCAGTTTAGGTTTCATAAATAAATAAAGAGAACTGAGAACCTGGTACTGGATGTGATTGGTTAAAAAATCTGATTCAACTTTGAAAATCAGACATAGTCAGATTCGATTGATACTAACTGGGACTGGTAGTTCTTAGTTCTTGTCAAAACAGGTGCCCGTGCCATACTGGTTTTGACTTCCCCAAAATGGGGAAACTAAACCCACAAAAAAAAAAAAACCCTCACAAAAGGAAGACATTAATGTATAAGCTATGTTTATGGAATTATCATGAGTGGTGATGGAGTCCACGACTTCGTATGGTGGGCATCTGACAGTTGGTTTGGATAGCCCAGAACTGCAAGGTTTCTTTGGAAGACAGAGACAGCATGGGTGTCAGGTCACCAGGTTACATTATTTCTGGGTTCATTGCCAGTACTGAATTGAACATGTAAGGACATATTCCAGTTGGGTTTTTTTTTGCAAGGAGTAGTTGGTTAGCTAATGCACATTGCAAAGGAGACTCATTGATATATTTGTTTATCAAAATACATTTAGTTGAAATGAAATTAGAATATGATTTTCTGGATGTATCCCAGTCAAATTTTACATTTAATTTTTTTTGTTAAATCATTACTACAAAATGTGGGTGCAGTTCATTAGACCAATGAATTCATTGCTTCTTCATTGGTCCAGTTCATTACAACCAGTGAATTCATTCAAAATCCAGTGACATCACTTGGCGTACAGGGAAACCTTTTGTTGTAATGAATTATTATTAGTTTGTAATGATTTTTCTAAAGCTTTGAAATATCCTTATAAGTTCTAAGCACAAACTAACACCATGGGAATGTCAAAATCATTGAGAATTCTGTGAAAAATGGAAGCTAACATTGCGAACTTCATTTTGGGTAAAATGGTCACAATAGTATCTCCATATTACCATCCAACTCCAAATTAAACAATATATTGCAAACTTGTGATTTATATAGTCTATAGCCAATTAAGTTTGAATTATAATGTTACAATTGCTTTTTATCACATCCCCATGCTTTAACTATTTTGATTTCTAAATTCATTTTGATTCCCATTCATTTTCTAATACTTAATTTAATGTGCAAACTAATATATAGATAATGGAGTACTCTATGAATATGGTATGATGTCTTTTTGTCTTTGTTCTGAATTTTTATATATTATTTTTCCTCTGATACCTAGCGGATATCAAGAGAAAAAAACATCCCTAAATTCCTAGCAACTAATAATAGCAGTTGTTCTAGTTCTTCTATCAAAGGTCCATGAAGGATAAAGGACATGCATTTTATCTTGTGACTTGCTTTCTTATCGAAAAAAGATACTTTTCAATGTAAATGGCAAGGTCACAGTGTGACACACCCCTTGTTTTATTGACGACTGGCAGGTTTTCATCACTTTTCTCCTTTTGCTCCGTGTAGCCAGAGTGATCAGGCAGGATCTGATAATTGAATTCACTCAACTAAACCAATGGCTGGAATCATGCTAAGTTGCTCAACTACACTTGGCATTGCCATGCAAAGCTTGAGTCCCACAATTATCACTTTTGAGCACAAAACAAATTTGGTTTTTGGTCACAATTTTATTTTGGCATGCTAGGGCTTCTCCTTGTCCAAAGTCAATAACTAATGAACACAAACACTCCAAACTTGTTATTGAACCAACTAGCCTGGATATGTGAAGAATACACTTAGAGCACAACACACAATTGAGATGGAACCTTTTGTCATTGTTCCACCACAACTTCTTCTACTCATGGATGAACTTATGATTGAGAATTTCCACAGGTTTAGCCCTTTTTTTTCTTTCCCAAAAAAGATGGTTTGTTCAACTAACCAAAACTTTTAGGAGTCATTGGAACAACAGCGTGCTTTTGTGGTTCTTTCTGGAAAGGTAAAAGTTTGGCTTGGGGTGTCATCCTTTCCCACTACAATGATAAAAGAAACAGCTTAGGAACTTTCTGTGGTTTCATGGAGACTTGGGACCAGGGTGAACCAGCTTAGGAACCTTCTTTGGTTCCATGAAGACTTCAACCAGGGTAAACCAGCACCTACACTTGGCACCAGTGCCTTCACCTTCTTGAGCAAGGCCTCCGTTTGTTGAATATCTGTGTAGGGTAAAGCCTGAGGCTGCGGGATTTACCAAGCTGAAATACTAAAGACCTGCTCCAATTTTCGTTTCCCTTTTCTTTCCTCATGGTACTTATCAGCAGTGTTTTTCTTTGGAGCGAATTTTTGCTTTTTTTGACCAAAAAAATCAAGGAAATTTTGGAAAAACGTGTTTTTCTAGTGTAATTTAGACCAATTTTGCTATTAGGGGCAAAGTTTGCTAAAATTTTGATGTCACAAATATGGGGGAAAAAAAACACTGCTTGTCAGGTATCAACATTGAATGACAAAATTGGGGGCTGTTTCAGAAAATGGAATGCTCAGATGAAAAAAAATCACTGGGTAACATGCGCTCCAATTACACTGAAAAAATTGGTGCGGGTCTTTAAACATTTGATGGATAATATATTCATTTCCACTTGCCTTTGAATTTAGTTTTAGTTGCTTTCAGTCCAAATCAAGTTGTGTTTAGTGACATATATTGCATAATTGTGCATAAAACCTTACAGATTTTACAAGATCCCTGTGAGACTGTTGATTGTGGAGTACTTACCCAATTCATGGGGTCTAACCCATGCCACAAGAAATTGTAATAATTACTTATGCTGGAGAATGGGTCTATCTCTCATTGTTTTCAGATGGGTATTTCAAACCTCAAAAGAATCTTAACCCATATAAGCTTCATAAGGACACATATGGTTTCAATCACACATTTTTACGTGTTTTTTAATTAATTATTTTTGTTTGGATGCACAAGAAAAAAAATCCTTCCAATGGTATACTAACTGAGCACATTCATGTAGATTTAAGTGGTATTTTGTCCCAAAAAAAACAAAAACAAAAACAAAATGTCATTTAATCATTTTCCCCATGTGTGAAAATGGTTGCGCCAGGTTCAAACCAGTGTTGCCCGGATATATCAAAAATTCTGGATATGAACCAAAATAGTACCCAAATATGCATGTAATCATATTTGGAATTTGGTTTTTTTCAAATATTCATCTTTCTACATATTCGGCATAAAGTGCTCATGCAATTACTGATGTTCATGCATATCCGGGCGGGAATTGCTCGTACCGGTATGCACATTTGGGCATTCATGGATGGATAGCTCTAGATATGAATATGCATATCTAGCACATAACCGGTGCATTCCAATGTATAATTGGTTAGGGTTTTAAGTTTAGGGTTAGGGTTGGATGGAAATGGAGCTTGTGTGATTTAGGGTTTAGTGTTTTACATTTTACATAGTGTAAAAGTTTTGTTGGCAAAACTCTAAGTGCAATATGCAAACTACACGTTCTCTCTCAACTTCGTGTTCCTTGTGATTTTTTGTAGCAAAATTTGAATGCAAAATGTCTTTTTGTCTTCTGTGTGTCATCTTCTTGTTTTCTCTTCTCCTTGCTTCAAATGCAGCTCTTTGGCAATGCATCGTGCGTGTAATGTATCTTGTGTGAGGTGAGAGTGTGAATGTTCTCTTTGAAGTGAGAGTGTGAACACAATTTGAGGTGTGAACATTTTTTGTGAAGTGCGAACATGTGAAGTCAAAGGTCTTGTTGTGAAATCGAAGGTTTGACGTCAAAGGTGTGAGGTCAAATGTTTGAGGTTTGAGGTCTCCATGTCAAGTCCGAGGTTGGAGGTGCAAAGTTCAAAGGTCAAAGGTCTGAGGTCTCTATGTCAAGTTTGAGGTATGAGGTCAATGTTTGAAATGTGAAGTTCTTTGTTTTAGGTTGGAGGTATTTTTGTGCAAGGTCAGAAGTCAAAGTTGGACAAAGTTGGAGCTCTGAACTCTAATCGTTCTCTTTGTGAGGTTTAAAATTTAAGTTAAAACATTCTCTTCGAGGTTTAACATCTAAGCGTTCTTTGTGAGGTTTAAAATTTAAGTTAAAACATTCTCTTCGAGGTTTAACATCTAAGCGTTCTTTGTGAGGTTTGAGGTCTGAATGTTTATTATTCTTTGTGAAGTTTGAAGTCTGAGTGTTCATCATTACTTGTAAAGTTTGAGGTCTAAATGTTTAATGTTTGTTGTGAAGTTTGAATGCTCAACATTTTGTTTAAGGTCTATGAGGGTATGTGAGGGTCTATGAAACATTATGAAGGTTTATGAGGCACTATGAATGTGAATGTGTGAAGTTGGAGGTTTAAGGTGCAAGTTGTTTAAGTTGTTTAAATGTGGCTTTTGAGGTCTTTTTGTTGTTTCAGAGTTTTAGTGTTCATGACATTGTTGCTGTCAGTGGTTACTATTGATGGTTCTTACATTCATTGAAACATTTTTTTAATTGAAGCGTCTATAGCCTTGATGGAAATTCTAACAATTTGGTTTGCAACAACACTTCTACATCAACCATTGATAAGGTAAGTGTTCAAGCTCCTCTCTTAAACTTCATGTGTCTTGGATTTTTTTGCTTTACATTTTTTATTATGCTCTGCATGTGTCCATGAATCTTTTCCAACGAAATTGTGAACTTCCATGCTTTGTCCTGATTTTTTTCTTTTGGTGCACTTTGTTGGTATTTTAGGGTTAGGTTGTAATTTTTGTTTTACAACCTTGAACGATTGTTAAAGATGATGATGTGCAATTGGTTGAGCCCATTGGTGGAATTGATGGAACACCACCAACATCAAATGTTTAGAGCATGCATATGCATGGCTATGTTGGTGTTAGTTCTACTAATGTTACCTTAAATCTTGTTGTTGTTATCTCAAATTATGCTAATGTTGCTTCAAATTTTACTAAGGTTGAAATGCAGCAATTTGTAATTATACAAATCCAAGCTATAACTTGGAAACCACACGATTAAACTTCAATTTGTTGGGGTTTTTTTGTTGTACATGATAACTTACCTGTGGATCTTGAAAAGCTGCAAATGTCGTGATGCATTATTTGTAAAACAAAGCAAGTTAATGCTTTTGTTTTATGCTAATGATTTACTCTATGAAAAGGCCTTATCAAATATGGTAATGTTAATGGGATCACTCCCATGAGGACCCATGTCGCAACCCCACTTTGGCCAAGTGTGGGGGTGAAGCCCAACACTTGGAAAAAGTTGGAGGTTTGGAGTCCGCCGGGACTCCCGAATGTTTAGAGCTCGACAGCAAGGCCCAAAACACCTCGCATTGAGGCTTCCTTAGTGTCATTGGAAAGGTCTTGAAACGTAGATATCGAAAATGGCTTCGCATTAGCCATTCGGACATCTGCAGCCCAAGTTATGGGCAAAAGAAGGGCCGGGAGTCAAACTGGCAGTTTGACTCCCGACCACTAAAAGTCAAGAATCGACCTTTTCCCGACGTCGCCTTGAAGAGTGCAACACGACGTTTGAAAGTTCTCGACGAGAGCTACAACTTTGATTCAGGACTCGTCCTGATCCAAGCTCGGGGCGAGGAGTTATGGCCGTTCAAAGTCCCGGGAGTCCAGCTAGGACAGTTTCGGGACTCCATTTCGAGAGTCCCAACAAAATGTGCCATTTGGATGTAGCCTCCGCGACCAGCCGCAGATAATACTATAAGGGGGAAGGTGATGGCTTCCCCCGAGTCCAGGTCGTGGTGAATCTTGTGTGTCCAAGTGCCCGTGGCAAGTCCCAACACCAAAGGGTGTCCCGAATGCTAAACTAACCTCTTGTGGTTGGTTTTTGGATGCAGATTCACACGAGTTAAGTTAGTCCCTCTTCCTAGTCTAATCCCTGGGTTCCCAACTCAACCCTCTACCCCTTTTTAGAGTTGGAAGCCGGGAGCGTGCTACTAAGTCACAATTTTCGCAACTTGACTTTGTGAAACCCTCAAGTGGGTTTCACCCCGTGACTTGGGAGCGCATCAACCCATGTTGAATTTGCACATCCAAAGTTGGTTGTTCATGGAAAGTTGGCCATTGTTGAAGAATTTGATACTACTACCCCAAATCATAGTCAATAGTTTGGGAAGAAGTGGTCTTGACCATTTAGGTGTGCAATCACATCATATTTTAGTGCTACAAATCCTTATGAGAAATCAAATGAAGCACAATAACAATTTCTTGAAGACTTAGTCATGTATACTTGCAAGGGGTACATGCCCCTTTCCACTTGTGACAATATTTGGTTGAGGAGGTTGGCCTTGTGCTTTTCTTTGTGTGGTTTTTTTCCTTTTCATGCTACTTTTGTATAAGAAGTGTTGCTTGCAATGGTCACAAAAACCATGCAATTACATGTGTTGCTAGGGCTTGTTAAGGCAACAACACTGATAACTAGTTTTGATCTTTGGATGTCCAAAGGTGGCATGGACACCTTTTCCTTGGTAATCAATTACTTGAATGAATATTGGATGCCCCAACATGTTACCATTGGTTTATTTGAGGTTCATGAAATCAGAAAGCTTTCCATGGTTGGTCAGTTATGTCATTACTTGAAAAGTATGATTTAATGCATCATATGATTACCTTTGTGAAAGATGAACGTAGCAACTTGATATGGCGATAATGTTCATTACGTTCCATTGTCAATTATCGCCCTTTGCAACTTTAGCGAGTTTATGAAGGTACGTGTTTTGGTCACATTATGTCTAAAGCCTACTAGTATGCTACTAACGATGAAAAGGTGATTGCAAGTTTGAAACATGTCAATGTGAAGGTTGCCCAGGGAAAATTACAAAAAACAATCACATGGACAAAGAAGTCATGTAAGGAAAGGCAAGAATGGGAAATGTCATGTGTTGAGAGGGGGTTACGACTTTGGAAATTGAAGACCCTAGTGAATACAATATTTGCTAGTAAGGTAATCATGTTTGAAGAGGTACTGGAATTCAAAGAGGCACTTCTTTTGTGTTATGGGTAATAAAAGACAATTATTTTACAACAAAAGGTTCCTAAAGTTGAGGTATGGGCAATTTTAGAAGATTCACATCTATTTTGAACAAAGTTGTCACTACTTGTGTGATGAACCAATCATAAGGGCGCTAGCTATTATCTGATGTTCTTAATACATGTATCAATTTGATGTTGACTTTGGAGGTTGAAGTTGGACATGTTATTGATGTTTTTGATGTTTTGAATGCATTTGATGTTGAGCTTATCATCTTTCAGAACAACATGTGGGCATAAGTTGTTAAGGTCATCAAACCTTTTATGCAATTTTTGCAAGCCTATGATTGACAACATGTGTACAATATGTTTGCCCTTATGCTTGATCCTAGGTTCAAGTCTTTGAGGGTTGTGGAAAACTATGTGGGACGTGGGGCTTGTATTCATCTTGCTACAAAGTATGATGCTAATGTAGTAATCCCTCTTTTAATGACTATGTTTGATGTACTAAACGCTATTGTCCAAGCATGTGTAGTAAAAGTTGTTGGAGCTATTGTTGGATTTGGTGATTTTATTGAAAAAGATAATAATATATTTGGTGTGGGCGCACCTATGGAAGAGTCATCACGTGCATTTGTTGTTGGGGAGTTGTCCTTGTTTAGGAAGTTATATGTAACCCTTGCTACATGTGTTGACCCTTTAATTTAATGGCACATGAAACCCAATTCCCCAATGTTAACTTCCTTGCCAAACAAATATTGGGAATTCTAAGGTCACAAATTGAAATTGAATGTGTGTTCAATCTTACTGGTGTGTTGACAACTTTAAGACGTTATAGGTTGCATGTGAATAATTTAGACCAAATCACCACGGTCATAATTGGCTTGAAAATCCTTGTTTTAATTGTTCATGATATAAGGATTTGATAGATTTTTTGAAAGTTGAATTTTCATTGGCTAAAGATAACTATGATTTGATTAAGGAATCAAATTATTTTGAGCAACTGGAGTTGGATAAAAATTAATTTGGCATTGGCAAGATGAATAAAAAAATATTGTTGTTTCTAGGATTGCAAAACTTGAATGATAATTTGCATTTTTCACTTCATTTTTAATTAATAATTTTATCTTTTTTATTCATGGAGGGGTTACTTGTGGAACTCATCCATAATGGGGATGGCTTTTGTTGTGCTATTTGTGTTTATGGGTTAGGTGGGGTGTATGTGGGGTGTGGTTGGGGCAAGAAACTTATGTTATGTTGGATAAGGGTTTCCAAAGAACCAAGGTTCAACTCCCCCACAAGTTATTGGTTTTTTAAATGTTTTCTAAAGTTCGAGTGGGGCATGTTTGCAACTAGAAAATTTAATTCCAAAAACCAAAAATGTATTCCTAACTTTTGTACATTTTTTGTGATTAGTGTGAGTTTGAAAACTGAAAAATGCATATCCACCAAATTATATATATATAGTTGTCAAGTTAATTGTATTCATAATTTTTTATTATGTTTATCCTTATGTTATTATTTTTTGAAGAATATTATATATAAATAACTATAATAATGCTTCAAATCTTCATATCCGAGCAAGAATGGTTCAAACACCACTTGGTTAGCTTTCCTAGCCTCGCTCCTATTGCAATACAATAGGTGGTTTTTAGTCAATCCCATGTGTTGGAAAGTAATGGGCTAGGTGTTTTTAATTGGGTTGTTCCTTGCCAACATGGGATGTTGTTTTTCAAGCACCAAATTGTATGAACTTTCATTTATTGAAAGTGTTAGACCCAACTCATTTTAGCTTCTTGTGAATTTAAATTTAGTCGTGATATAGTTAAGATATAATCCTTTGTTGTGAAGCTCAATTGCATGGGTAATGTTTCATTTTATTTTTTCCTTTGGCACTTAAATTTGTATCATAGCTTGGGGCAAGAATTGCCCCCCGTTAAACTAAATAGGTGCATTCTAGATGTCTAATCTTGCTCATAGGTTTATGAAATGTTGTAAATTTTTAATAACATATTCTTTACACCATGTTTTTCAAATCTAATAGTGCATTAACTCACCTATCTCTTAATATGTGTATAGTGTTATGAAGAATAGGTTTGGGACTATTTTTGATAATGAAAATTACCTCCTCAAGGCTTAAGCTTTTAGGAGTTGACATAAACCCTTGACATGTAATTGTCACTTTTGGCATTGATCAGTCCAATTAATTGTGCCACTAGCTTCTTTCTTTGGTCAAATGTTTTGGATCATGGTAGGGGTCATTTTGTAACTACTGATGAAGACTTCAAAGTGCTAAAAAATGTTAAATATATCTCAAATATGACCCACTAATCCAATTAAAAATTTTCATTCCACAAAAATATGTTAAATCATGATGCAGATGCACTAAAACAATTTAGATTAAAATCAAAGTCAATAATTTGAAAATGAACAACCCCCACTTCATACATGTAATCCATTTTCTTTTCGAAACCATCATTTTTCCTTCAAACCCCAAATGAAAGATGCATAAAACCACAAAGGTTTTGGTGATCATTGTGTTATTTGTGGCAATTCATCATGTCAACACACAAGCAATACCCTTGCAATTATTTGTTACACACCAACATTGAATGATGATCATGGTTGTTTCCATACTAGAATGGAAACTTCAAGAGTGAGAACAATATTGAATTAGTGAAAATAGGTAGGGTGTTATTTGCAAGGGGTATTAGCCCATGCTAAAAATGGTGACGAACTCTTTTGGGAAGAGAAATTTCATGTAGCCAATGGGAAGGCCCAAGCATGCACTCAAGGTGCATTGTTTTTTTTCCTTTTAAGTTTGGGGGGTGGGGGGGAGGATTTGTTTTTCATTTTTCCTTGGTTCCCAATGTGTTTTCATTATGTTCCTTTAAAGTTCCCAATGGGTTCCCCAACATGTTCTCCATAACACCTCACTTTTAACCCATATGGTTTGGCAAATTGTGTCCTCCTTTTCACCTATATAGGTAGGCCAAAGGGGAGGAACTTTATATTTTGAAATACAAACTTCTATTTTCGGGAGCCTCCATAGTTTGAATTTTTTTGGGGTGATGGGCCAATCAAATTGGCTCATTGCAAAATGAAAAACTTGAACTTTCTGAGGCAACCCCACCTTGACATTATTTTAATGACAAATCATAAATGTGTTGTTCGCTTCAAGGTGGCCTAGTGCAGGTTTCCATGCACAGGCAACCCAGGCCCTAAAGCAAATCAACATGGAAACATGTTGTGTTTCAGTGGTGGCCCAATGCTGGTTTTAGTCGGTCGGAAACCATGTGCCTCGAAACATGAACCTCGAAACCTACCACTCGTTGAAACATGTCAAGTTTTGGTGGGGGGCCCGACACGCATTATGATGCTTGGGCAACCCAAGCCCCCAAAACATATCCCTGCCAAAACATGTAAATTTTCAAGAGCTATGTTTTGGCCCCATGCACCCATTTTCCATGTTCCCCCATGCGATCCCCATCCATGTTCCATGACCCATCCATGATGCTTTAAACTTTTTTCAACTTCACATTGTCGCCATGTATTTTTTCGTTGAACTTTGATATCTTCATCATCACTCCCCTACCATAGATTTATTTGGGGTTTTGATAACAAAAAGAGCTCATGGTGGTGCTAGGGGAGCTCTGTCTTTTCACCCAACATTAAATTGCTCATCATGCTCTTATCTACAACTTTCTTCACTTTCATTTTTCCCTTCGAAACACAACAACGTTATGCATGAATAGTCTTAGGAACCGACAACATGTCTTGTTTCACCCTATTGAAGTTTCTTGATGTTTGTAGGTGGATATTGGTTTCTATATTGTTTTCTGGTGATTGACACATGTTGTGTCAAGGGTTGAGAAGTTGCACACCAAAAAATTGCTCGCGAAAAGGATGGGTTTATTGCTTCTATTATGTTCAATTCCCGCATTGTTTGTTTGGGTTTGTGTTGTTTTTTTTTTTAACTATTGTTTTTTTGTTTTCTACTTGTTCATTTCTCACTTGTTGTATGGGTTTCTAATTTTTTATTTTTTTTGTAAATTTTTTTTTGCAACAATCCACTTGTATTATGTTAATTTCTTGCATTGTTGGGTTTGCATTATCTTATTGTTTATTGTTGTCTTCTTGTTCTTTACTTGTTCATTTCCCTTGTTGTTTGGGTTTCCAATTTTTTTTGTTTCCGTAAATATTTTTTTGCAACAATCCACTATAGATGTTAAGCTATAATCTTGTAATACTTCTCCCATAGCTCTTAAGTGTTCCTAATTTTAGAGTTTTTCATACATGTTATCTTCAAGCGCTTAAGAACATTGGGAGCAATCTCGCAAAAATGTAAGCTGCAACATTCTTAAGCAAGGGAAGTATGGGTTCCTTTCTTGTTTCCAGTTAAGCAAGGTGATTCAACAGAATGTAACATTCAAAACATGACCAACTACATTATAAACATGTTCTAGTGACATGTTTCAACATCTTTGTAGCTTTTCAATTTTTGTACACATGTTTCAACTATCCAGTGGATGGTAATTTTCAAATACCATTTGGTTCAAGGTTTAACCCATGTTTCAACATTTTTAAAGGTTTTCTATTTCTTTCTATACATAGGTTTCGATTATCCAGTTGAATGGTAATTTTTAGATATCATTTGCTTCAAGTTTTAACCCATGTTTTAAAATAGTTTTTTGTACATTGATTTGTTATGTTTCTTATTATGATCCTATAGACTCCATCAAAAAGACTCTACAATGATTAACTAAAGGCAAGTGGATGTTTAAAAGAAATGTTATGGTCTATCTAATACATTGCTTTCAAACATCCAACTATTATCTGTTGACCATTATTTCATATATGATTTTGGTGAACAAAACCTTGTTATCCTATTGCAATGCTCCTCCCACAACCCTTGGGTGTTCTTAGACAATTTGAAGGTTAACTTCAACTTACCCTCAAACATCTAAGAGCATTGGGTGAAGTTTTGCAACTTGGTTACATCAGCAACTCTATTGTATTGATTCAAAAAGTCATTTAGAACATACCCTTGGAATATGAAAAAAATTTAATAAACATGTTTCAAAACCTTTGAAACATGGTAACAACATGGTAGAAACTTTATCAAAACAATATAAATCATCTTTCATGAAGTTTGACGAGTAACAAAAGATTAGAATATTGGAAACATAAAAGAAAAAATTATAGAAACTTGTCATACAAAGCTAAAAAAGGAAGTAACAACATAAATGTTGAAGATACATGATACAAAACATGCTTTCTAGAGGAATAGAAATAGGAAAAACTAATAAAAACATGTAAGAAACATGTTTTTCGAAACTACAAGAATATTAAAACTTAGAAACTTCAAAACATGACACAAAACATGATAGAAATAAAAACCTTGCTTTCCAAAACCATGTTAAGATCATGCTTGTGTACAATGTTCTTCCAAGTAGTTTTTAAACCACCACCTCTAGAATAAACAGGTGCTCACTACCCATATAGCGAAAACATCTCTTAGAATTGATGGGATATACTATGTTATGGACCTTGGGTTTGCAAAGCATCCTATGAAATATAAATTCTAAAACTTAAATTGATGTTAGGAACACATGACACATTATAGAAACTAAGAGGCTTGTTTCTTATTATGTGATGAATGTTTTATTGTAATCACTGGTTGATAATTGTATATGATAGATGTAATGTTGATCTAAGAGAGACATAGAAGTCAACCCAAGACAATGATCAAGTATATGATAGATGTAATGTTGTTTTAAGAGGATTTCATGAATAGTTTATTTCCTATTCTATGATGAATGTTTTATTGTAATGAATGGTCAATAATTCATACATTGAATATTAATAGTGTTTTTCAGCCATGGCGTTTTGGAACAAGCCATTGCTCATTGCCAACATTGTAGAAGTATCTCTTATAATTGATAGAATTTATTATGTTGTGGACCATAGGTTTGGAAATTCAACTACACTTTGAAACATGATAAAAACATGCGAACTAAAAATAAAGCTAATACTAAGAAACTATGAAACATGATAAAAACATAGAAATCGATCGAAGATAATGCTCAAGTATATGATAGATGTAATGTCTTTTTGAGAAATTTTACATCATGAGGCTATAGTCACAGTTAGGGTATAAAAAAGGAATGTCACACTACCAAAGGATTGTTGGAACCTACTTTTTATTGAATACCATGTGAATATTATTTGAAATGTACATGATTTTTGTATTCCAATAGTTACTGCTATTTATAATGAATAAGACTATATATATTTTTGGGAATTTAGAATACATTTAAATGTCCTTAATAGTCTTGAGAGTCATTTAGGAATGTGTCCCAGGACTTGCAATTTGTTTAAAGGAATCAAAAGGACTACCAAAACTAAACTATTATTCAATATTTTTTCATATCATATATATACATCACATAAGGGAATGTATTGTTTTATGCATTTAAGTTCATTGGGTTTTGACATTTGATTTAAAGAGGCTCAAAGTTGACATTTAAAAAATTTCTAGGGCAATATGTGACAAGACATCTAAATAATTAAGTTTTGATTATTTTATAAAAAATTGTTATCATCTACACCTAAGGCAATGATTTTCCAAAAAAATCATTCAAAACACTAAAACATTGCATAAATCAATGTATCAAACATCATCAGGTACCCTTCTACATTAAAATTCTAACTAAATAACAATCATGTTAGGCCCGCACATTTTGGAAGGAATCTTAGGACTATCCTCATCGTAACCATACATCCTCACTGACCTTGATCATGAGGCTCATATTTACTTAAGTCTCAATCATCCATTCGAATGTTTCAATATGATGGAACATTTTTTACTTCGTCTCTTTCATTTAGCGATTAGAGGCATGGGGAGTTTGCCGCCAAGCCTCATTTTCATTCTTGCCTTACAAGATTTTTATCTTGATCTTCCCCTTTGGACATTAGGGTTTGTGGTTCATTATGGCATAGCTCTTTGCTACTTGTGGATAACATTGTTGTGAAGAGGGATTAAGGCAAAAGCTTAAGAAAATTGTCAAAAGTCGTACCTTTGAGCTTGAAAAAACATGCCCTCCCACAAGAAATCAATGAGAGCATAAGGCATCATGCCATGTGCTCAACCCTTGTATGATGCCTAGTATGCATATAGCCAATACTTTGATAGATTGGGTATGTGAACTACAACAGTTGGATTTGGGCAAAAGTGGACCAATAGAAATGAACATGAGGACTTTGAGGAAGACATAATAATGTGGTATGTGCGTTCTACTACTGTTCATTTTCTTGCATCTACTGCAACAACACGAATGATTTTTTCAAGTGAATCATCACCTTCATGTCTAGGCCTAAAGCATTACGGTTGTGTGTAGATTTGGAATCAAAAGCTTACCTTCTATTTGTGGCAACCTCAAACTATATTCCATTCTTCCAATCTCCAATGGGTGCCCCATTGGGTATTTTTACTTTGGGTCTTATTTTGTCACTAGAACTCCCCACCTCCTTGCCATTGTTTGCTTTTTATCTGACATTACTAGTGTTGTTTTTTTCATACATCAACCCTCCTTTCTCCACATCACAAAGTTCTTCAAAAGCATGAGAGACAAGGTTCAACCCATATTCAAGGAAATCCAAGTTCCGCTTGATGTACATTGCAACAACATTTATATTTCTAAAACCCACTTCAACTTCATCCTCTTGTCCGTTATTTTGGTTTGAAGTTTCTTCATTACTGTAATCTATAACATTTTGCAAAGCCTTCCACTTGTCTCGCTTTGAAAGCTTGTTTGCAAACAGAGCTATCTCAACATAAGTTAAATTTTACCTCAAAAGGTCCTCATTGGCTTTCAGAACGTTAAAAAGGTCTTAGCTATGTCTCATGGTCATTAAAGCCCTTCCTTCAAGTTCATTGTTATTTTTCATAGCTACTAAGTGATGCCCAATGATCTTGGAATGCTTTCTTCCCCTACCAGTTTTGTACTGATTTAATACCATTTTCATAATGGTGATGTTTGTATGAGCTTATTTTTCCAAAAGCTTCTTGTTTTGTTCATGCCACAACTTGCCAGAGAAATACCACAAAAGATGTGTTAAAATTGGTTTTTATTTACATTGGGAAGTGCTTTCATAAAACTTTGTACATATGTGAGATAAATGCTTTTAAAACTTCAAATTTGGAAAGAGCTAGAAATAGACATTGCACATAATATGTCACATGTTTAAGCCATGTTGTCATAGAGCCCAAGCTGAGTCTCATGGTTTCAAAAATTGGGAGGAAAACTACAACCACTACCACCTTGTGGAAAGCATAGTGGAGTAGTGTGACTTGCTTTGATGTAAGAAAATGTTTGAAGTTTGTTTAAATCTCCATGATAAGTCTGAAGGAGAGGTGGAGTAAGAGCCATTTCACATTGAATGTGTTAAAGAAATTAGATTATGAACATTTAGGTTTTGTAGTAGGTCACCTTCTCTACATGATTTGCAAGATCACTAGCCTTCTTCTCACAACAAATTGGGCAATACCATTCCCCATCAGGCTAAGGTATCCATGGACACATTAACTATAAACAACTATTGTGCAAGGAAATGGGACATCCATCATAGCATAGAAGATCCCTAAACCTTTTACACTTGTGGCACCTCTTCTCATAACCATCGATTCCTAGTTCCAAAAGCTCATCACTCTCATCAAAGACATTGCTTCTCCTCCTCCTCCTCCTCAAGTTCTTTTTAAAATAGTTTTCACCTTCTTTCAAATATGACTTTAGCCACCCATGTTCAACACCTTCAACCTACACCATCACCATAATAGCTATCATTATAGGTAATGGAAAATTGCATGTGATCATGTTAGTGAAATAATGTCATGGTTAAGTACCTTGAGTCTCATCCATTGGTTTCTTCTCTCTTTAGTTATGTCAGAGCATTCATCTTCATTCGAGGAACTAGGTTTGTTCTTATGAGATTTATAATCTTGATCATCATTGCTATCAAAACCCTCCATCACCTACATTGACAAAACAAAAAGAAAAAAAAAACTTTGTATTCGATTTCCCTTCCATGAAAGGTCAAATGGTCATGCATGGGTTGTTACATCTTTATCTTAACACATCTTGTTGCAACAGACAATATTGTGTAACCAAAGGAAAAGGATTGTGGCTGGCTTGCAACAACAAGTAGGAATTTATGAAGTCATGAAGGGTGGTGCAAATTAAAATTGAAGGTGTTTGAACATTTTACAAGGTTAATGATAACCAAAACCTACTACTTGTGGTTGCTTGTGCTAGTAGCAACTGCTTGATGGTATACATGTTCTTAGTTTTTAATCCGTGATATGGACAATGTGGTTGTAGCTACAACTTCTAACATTCCATTAGGCGTTCACCAAATTCATCTCTAGGCTTCTAGCCAACTTTCCTTTCTTTATGCATTTAGCTTCAATGCCAGATTTTCTAGGAGGACCAATGACTTGGGTGTATGCACTCAAAGGTGGCTCACTTTTTGGAAAAAAAAGGTTCACAAAAAGTCTATTCTACAATGTTAAGTTTTTGAAATTTTATGGCACCATGGGCTCAATAGTAATAAAATCCATGTATCAAAAGCAATAAAGTCCATATTAATAGGAGCCCACCTACATATTCTAAATACATACACTTCTAGAATTTTTTTTGAAATTGAAGAAAAACAATAATTATCTTAGGGAATTATGACAATATGGCTCAATTTTGACCATTCAAAAGTCCCTAATCAAAGATGTTTGATTATGATTTTTGAGGGAAGACTTTCACATAAAAGTTTATTATTTGATGTTACACCATATATTGAGTCCCTATAGATAATTTGGAATGGAATTCAACATCAACTGTTTTATTTTCTACCATTCCAATCTATTGACCAATCCATGTTTTTATATTTCAAAAGTCCACTGTGAAAAGTTGGTGTACTTTTATTAAAAAATAATTACATAGGTATTTTCATAATCAAATTCTTAAGGTATAATTAATTTCAAATTCTCAATTTCATAAGTTGTATTATTCATTATAGGTGTTCAAAGAAAGGGTGCTTTGCAAAAATGGGCATTGTGACGCAAAAAGTGAGCCACCATAGTGTGCATTCATCCACTTTGGATCACAGGTTGCCACTTCACAATTCAAATGTTTACAGGAAATGAACTTCAAATGTCTCTTATAATTGTTTAAAGCTTGTTGAGAATTATGCAATGAGGTCAAATATTGCAAAAATCAAAGTGTCAACACCATTTGTTGAAGTCAGGTTAGAGTTCAAACGTCTATTTATTAGTATATTTTCTTAGTAACATTGCAATTATTAGACATCGACCAAGAGCACATGTTTTTTATACTTCACCTAGATTCTATAGTTTCCTCTTTCTATTAACATGAAAACATAGGTTCATAAGAGACTTACAATTTGGGGTGTTCAATAGTCTTGAAATGCAATTTGTTTCCAACAAGGTGAAACTTCTCCAAAAATTGAATGATGAAGGAAGCACTAATAAGATTTTTGTGTGCAATGGGTGCAAAAACAAGGGTGAAGGCTTGTTGGAATGAGAAAACCAAGGATGCTAGAAAGTGGATTGTTGTAGCTATACCCCCAAATTTCAAAATGATTTGCTAGTGCACTATGTTATCAAGTTAACCATTCATCAATATCCTTATGTCCATTGGTAGAAAATTATGTGTGCATCAAGTACACATAAGACTTGTCTTCATTCAATATAGTCCTTGGCCAAGAAAATCTTACAAATAGTATGAACAAGTACCTCATTTATGTTCCACTTCAAGTTAATGTTCATTATCACTTCCTACATTGGTAACAAGTGTAACTTTGTAATATGTAACAAGAAGTCATTCCAGAAACTTTTCTTTTAAGGTTAGTGTACAATTTGCTTATTATAGACTATTTAACTTTCATGAACCATATGACAAATTGATAATTGCTACATGTGAAGGCCTCTTGGGCCATTTACACATTAAAAATTTAGTTGAGTGTTTTGTGTGTACATTATGGTTTGGGTGGCATATTATGTCATTTTCTTGACCACATTATATGACATAATCTTCTAGTGATGATCCTATATTTGTAATAATGACCAAATGTCTTTGTTGAACTTCAATTTTAGTTTTAAACTTCCTTTCTTCCATCCTTGCAAAACAAGAGTCCTATGCAAGTGAAGTTCAAAGTTCTAAAAAAAGGGATGAGTTGCAAGTTACTAAAAACTCAATTTATGAAGCTTGTTTTTTTCAAGGCCTAACTTTAGCATTGATGTTGTTGTCATAGCTACCCAAAATTGAAAACCTATTTTGAATATGAATTTGTGTTCCTAAGTGAAAATAAGATTACAACTATGTTATGAGTTTTTGCAAATATGCAATAAGGTTATGTTCTTTCATAACATAATTTGCTTGGGTATGGAAACTTAGTTGATGCATGAGTTGATGTATAGTTGATTTTCAAAACATTGTACATGATTTGATTAATTGTTGTTTCTATGGTTTTTACAGTTTGTGAGTGTAATGGGTTTCATTGACAATAGTTATTTCTTTTGTATGTGCATTTTATAGGTTGTCGTGGGTGTCAAAATGGCTAATGCACATCAAATAAGGTTACCTGGAGAAGGTTCAAAAAGGTTAGTAGCAAAAAGGTTGAAAGCTGCAACTAGGAAAGCCCATTCTAGACAGAGGTAGAAACAATGGATCGTTGCCTTACAAAATTTTGTAAGTTGTAAAACAACAAAAGTCCCTACTTCATCAAGCAATAACAGTGATAGGAATGTTTGTAATCTAGCATGGGAAGTTGCTTCTATTGTTCATGGGTTAATTAGTCAAAATAGCCTTGAGTATTAAAAAAATATCTTCGACAAATTAGTACAGCAACTAATATTAAACCATGCAATGCCTAAGTATGTAGTAAACCACAAAAACCTTGAACAATGTGCCATTGTTTGCAAGAGTTTAGCAAGGACATGGAAGGGTTTGAAATACAATGTAGGAAAAGATCAATATGTGGTTAAAAACGTTGTAGGAGTTGTTGTGGTATCCTCCAGCAACATTGAAAGCTTGAGAGTTGCGAAGTCTTGTTTGGGTATGAATAGGAGGACCATCAAGAGAGATTTTGAAAGGGGAAAGTTGTTCGATTCACAAGAAATAGGGCACAAGTGGGTGAAGGGAAATAGGACGCAAAAAAAAGATGCCTTTACAAAACATGTGAAAAATTCAGTTGTGAAATGGTAAACAAAAGAAACTTGGGTTAGTCCCATAAAAAGGGATGTTGTCAATAGGCTTATTGGTGTTAAACAATATGAGGAATATGCATGTCATTTCTATCAAGAAATCTAGGTAGCTATGATTCTTTGCCCTTTCTTTTACCCTATTCCTATCCTAACTTGAATTATTGTATTTATTATTAGTCTTACATGTAAAAGGATTTCAATCTTGTAGGACCATATTTTGTTTCTTAGATCCCAATTCATTGAAAATCATGTGCAAAGGACTTTGAAGTCCTCCATTACATGATCTTTGAATTGAAGACTTATTTGTCCTAAATACTCTCCAAATTCCTATATGATCAATCTTTAAACCTCTTGAGGTTTTGACAAGTTTCCTGAGTCCAAACCTATCAATATATAAGACCTTTTTTGACTTTAGGAGGCTAGGACTTATGATCCACAATGTGGCCATTTAATCTTTGTTGTAGGTTCCTTATACATACTCAATTTCAACTCAACTATTTTGTTAGTTGTTTTTTCATTTCAAATAATTATGTTGCAACAAACTAATATACTTGTGGTTTGATTTGAATTGTGCAGTTGGATTTTTATACAAGGTTTAAAATAGAACATCCAAAGGTGTATGTTGGATTCATTGCATTCAAGAAGTTAAAACCTTACTTTGTAAGGAAATCGTGAGACTTCAATTCTTGTTGTTGTAAGTACCATGAAGAGATGTTAGAGATCAAGGTTGGCTTCAATAATATGTGAGTAATGCAGGTGCATGTTGGTTCATCCAATCAACCTTGCTCTTGTGGATTTTATAATGTGTGTTTGAATCCCTCTAAAGGATGTGTTTTGGGTACCAAGGTGATTTGTCGAGCTCACCATCATGTTTATAGACGGATTTCAAAGTTGTGGGGATTATTTTTATGTCCAAAGACTAAGCTTGATGATCCATTTCATAAGCTAGAGTGTGTGCGAGGTGAATGTCCATCATGTGGTTTTCATAGACTCCTAATTTGTGATAAAGAATTGGACACAAGTAATGATAGTGTTGTTGAGTGACATAGATTCGAAAAGGAAGACAAAGACTAGAGACCAAAAAGAAGTACTCAAGCTAGAGATGAAGACGAAAAATCCTAGGGAATTTCTTGCTTATGCTACTTCTAAGTTTCAAGAGTTCATATTGCACCAACATGTACAACACAATGGCAGGATAAGGCTTATAAAACCTCCCTTGAAAAGTTGAAAGAAGATGAGACTTTATCTTTGATAGATTTTGTTAAGAATTTTAGTTTCATTTCTCAAAATGAAATTTAATCTATGCATTGGTTCAACTTCCAAATGTCTATTCTTGTGCAGATCACCTACACTATCAACCTATACCACAAGCCTCAAAACCCAAAAAATAAATGTGTATTGACATAATACCATTACTATTGCTCAGATGACCAAAAACACAATAACTTGTTTGTGCAAAAGTGTTTTAGTTTGCATTGGGGATACTTGACAAGACGAGGTGTTTTTCCAAAAAGCCACATAGTTTGGAGCAATGGTTGTGTAAGCAAATTCAAGGGAGCTAGAAGTTGGTTTCATGTGGTTAGGTATTCAAGTTTGATTATGTGCCCACAACTACCAATGGGATGTGCTATGGAGTGGCATTATTGGGGGACTAGCCATGGAAAAGGCCCCCATGATGGTGTTGGTGCCTACCTCAAACAAGCCATAAAAAAGGAGTAGCTCAAAAGCAATGGAGCCATCTTGCAAAATACACATGATGTTGTTGTGTTTCTAAACACAACAATAAACTTACCACGTGCTACATATGATTTTGCCATATTACAAGTTAGGACTTTGTGGGAAATCAAGGTGGGTGATGTTGATAGGGAACATTCTTTTGATGCTAGGACTATTCTTGGATCTAGGATTATGCATTCCATCTGTTTTGTTAGCAATACTCAAAATGTATTATTACATGTGAAAGATTATTATTATTTTTGCCCTCATTGCCAAATGGGGCACCCGGACATTCACTAGAAGAAAAATTGTCTTTTGCAACTTGTCTTATGAAATTAAAAAATCTTACATGCAACTATTTTGGAGTTGCATGCAACATGTGCAGTTGCATGCGACATGTTTTAGTTGCATAAGACAAGTTGCAAAAGACAATTTTTTTACTAGTGATTGTTTGTTGGAAAACTATGTATCTACTTGGAAGCTTATCACTCTAGAACCATGCCTCTCCACTAATGGCTTTTGAATTATAGGTAGGAGATAATTTTCATGTGAAGGTAGAACTAGGCAATGTAGAAGGTGCATAATTTTATCTTCTCAAGTGTGTTCATACTCTACATATTGTGGAACAAGATGAAGGTCTTGATGGTTATGGCCAAAGTGTGGAGGCAAGGAATGAAATAGTCATTGGTCTATATTACAAGCAACAAGGAAAAAAAGGACTTATTTTGTGCTAGAGAAGGAAAAAGGACATGCCTACATTTATTCCCATCACGTAGTGGCATCAAAGTTTCCAGTAGTGTAAAAAATATATCATCAAAAAGGTGGTGTTATTGTTTATAATGTACTTGATAACATGTATGAACAAATTCAGCGTATTATGGATGAGTATAGCTCAATTGAAGACAATAGTGAAGATCATGATAGTGAGGATGAGTGAACATTGAATCATACAAGCCTAACATGGTTGTGAACATGGTGTTAATTGGTTGTTCAATTCAAGTAGATTTTGTTTGAAGGTGACATATTGCATAGGGGTTGAGGTATTCTTTAGGTTGTGTTATTTTCCCCCAAGATTGTTTTAATTTTTAACACAACATATTGGCTCTATTTCTATAGAATTGTAGGTGGGTGCTTCAACCTTTAATGTTCAAAAAATAGTGGCAAGAAGTGTTTGGCTTCTTTTTATTTTCATTCATTTTTTTTTTATAGTATGCACTCAACTTTCTCTTGGATTGGATTGGACATGAGATTCAAAATTTCATGTTTCTTTTCTTTCTTGTTGTTTATCATTTGTGTGTATGTGAGGGAAAACATAAGAGGTGGCTCTGTGGTGTATCTGAAGAAAGCACTTATATGATTGGAATTGTCCCTTTGTCACTAGATCAAATCACAATGTGTGAGGTAGACCCTTAGGTCTACATGGTCAATGTTTTGCATACTCCACCTCTTGTAGTTTTACAACATGTTGACAAGTAATGAAACACCATTAATGTCATTATTTTGTTGTCCATTTTTGAAAGTTTGAACACGTTTCCACATGTATATGTTCCATCCATACATGTACATATGGATAAGCACTAATGCCACCAAGTTGTGCACCCATCAAACCATGCACACCACATGAAAGGAACATTCAAACTATCTATTAGCATGCACCTTTGTTAAATGAAAATGTTATCATAAATAATACATTTGGTGATTATATCTCAGTAAATTAGTTGGTAGAAAGGATAAATGAGAAGGCAATAAGATAATGCCTGAAAGTTGGAAATGGTATGCAAATAAGTCAAATATTTCAACTTTTTGTAGTCCCCATCTATAGCCAAATGCTAAGATTAGCATTGAAATGAACACCGAGTGAAAAACCTTGCATAAGATAAAGATGGAACTAAAATTTAGAGCTCATAATTGTACATTAGAAGTCTATAAATGATTTCAATGAGTTTCAAATTTTGAGTAAGTAATAAGACCATAACACAACATGGGAGGCTTTGATGTTTCTTACTTGTGAATGTATGAACCCCTTATGCACTGACAAGAACAATTTCTACACTTAGATTTGGTTCTTTAAGGTGAAAAAAATGCCTCCATACAAAACCACTAAAAATGTGCATCCATGTTCCACCATGGAAATGATTTTGAGCATACTTAGTAAATATGTTAAATTGTGAAGGGTTGTTTAGTGAATTGGTTTTAATGTTGCCGTGGCTGATTGCTAATTACTTGAAATGAAATGATTTGCAAATGTGACCTTTGTACCTTCCCCATAAGTTGATTTCATTTGCCATATCCAAGCAAATTGTATATTTTTAGAAGTCCACATTTATTTTTAGTTCATTCATCATATAGTTTTCAAATTTTCTTTCTAATTAGAGATTAAGGAGTTGACCAATTCAAACCAATCTTTATATCAATTGTCTCAACAATTGTAGAATTGACCTTGCAGATCAAGAACAAAAGTTGTCAACCTTCGTAAAGGAATTGATGTAAACATAATCCACATGATGCATATAGCTTTGAGCTACAAACAAATTAGTGACCTACACCAAACCCTACTAACTATTATATGAAAATAGCACTAGACCACTTCAAAGTAGTTGAAACACTCATAATTAAGAAACAAATTTCATTACAAGTATTGTAAAAAAAAGCTATGAAAAACACATCATCCATTTTAAGAAATTCATCCTACAAGGTTTGCAACACAAGAATAAAACTTTAAGAAAGGCAAGTAATTAGTTAAAATGTAGACATTATCACTATCACAAATCATGTTTTTTTAAGAGGTTCATTTTTTATTGCTCCCATGAATTTAGACTAGATAGATTGTGTCATTTGACATTGTAATTTATCTATTTGAAAGGCAATAACCATTTGGGGGTTCAAGATGATTTGATCAAAGGCCAAGGGTTTGAATGACACACGTATTTATTGATTGATCAACTTGACTATAACAGTTTATTTGATTAGATACACATAGTTAAGTTGTATAACTTTAGTCAAAATGGCCAATGGTCTTTAGTCAAATTAAATAATTAATTAACATGGCCAATGATTTTTAATCAAAATGACCAATGGTCTTTAATCAAGTTGAACATTTAATCAAAATAGTTAATGATTTTTAATCAAATACAACATGGTCTACTACCCTATATATCTACTTCTTATTTACTCATCCACCTATTTATTTAACTGGTTTCTTATCTACTTGTACTTTTTCACTTATTTACTTACAAACCTACGTACATACCTACCCACCTACCTACATATTATTTACCTACCTATCCAACCATTTATCTACCTTATTTTAGCCGTTACATGTAACCATTAGGTTTAGCCATTATGTTTAACCACTAGATTTAACCATTAGATTTACTCAAAAATTTGGAAAATTTTAGCCATTACATTTAATTTAAATTTAACCATTAGGTTTAGCCATGATGCTTAACCACTAGATTTGGCATTAGGTTTAGACTAAGTTGAATCATTAAATATGGCCATGAAGTATAACCTAAGTTTAGCCATTAGATTTATCAACTAGGTTTAACCACCATGTTTAGCCACTATATTTAATCATTAGATTTAACCAAAGTTCGACCATTATGTTTAGCCATTATTTTAATTCACCAAGTTAGCCATTATTTTTAAGTCATTAAGTTTAACCACTAGGTTTAGCCATTATCTTAAGTCATTAAATTTAGCCATTATGTTTAACCATTATTTTTAATCATTAAGTTTAACCACTAGGTTTAACCATTATTTTAAATCATTAATTAAGTTTAGCCATTAGGTTTAGCCATTATTTAAAGTCATTAAATTTATCCATTAGGTTTAGCCATTACTTTAGGTCACTAAGTTTAGCCATTAGGTTTAACCATTATTTTAAATCACTAAGTTTAACCATTAAGTTTAATCATTATTTTAAATCACTAAGTTTAGCCATTACTTTAAGTCATTAGGTTTAACCATTATGTTTAACCATTGCTTTAAGTCATTAAATTAAGTCATTAATTTTAAATCACTACGTTTAACCATTATGTTTAGCCATTATGTTTGGCCATTATTTTAAGTCATTAAGTTTAGCCATTAAATTTTGTTATTAAATTAAGTCATTAAGTTTAACTATTAGGTTTAACCATTATGTTTAGCCATTACATTAAGTCATTAGGTTTAACCATTATGTTAAGCCATTAATTTTAAATCGCCAAGTTTAGTCAAAGTCATTAGGTTTAACCGTTACTTTAAATCACTAAGTTTAGCCACTAGGTTTAGTAATTATGTTTAACTATTCTTCTAAATCACTAAGTTTAACGATTAGATTTAGCCAAGTCATTAAGTTTAACCATTAGGTTTAGCCATATTTTAAATCACTAAGTTTAGACATTAAATTTAACCATTATTTTAAATCATTAAATATGGATCTTAGGTATAACCACTAGTTATCACCTAGGTTTTGCCATTATGTTTAATGATGTGAAACAAACATATGAAATAAAAAACTAGATAAAAGTTGAATACTTTTGATGGTGTAGTCTATTAGTAAGGACTTGGTTTATCATTGTGAAGGTTTGGGGTTCAATTCCTTGTACTTACAACCTATGTGCATGCACTACTAGGAGATGTGACCAAGTTCACCTTGTATTTCACTAGGATTTTGAGTGAACTAGGACAGATTCACTATATGAAATCATGGTAAAACATGTTAACCCTGTAGTGAACGGGGACCAGTT